>Ga0256833_1001515_pt1 | contig 17038 bp, 15 predicted proteins | sample 356284metaG_FD_190535 | JGI IMG/M metagenome (GOLD analysis project Ga0256833, IMG submission 190535) | Hydrothermal vent microbial communities from Mid Atlantic Ridge, Atlantic Ocean - 356-284 | ecosystem: Environmental > Aquatic > Marine > Hydrothermal vents | place: Atlantic Ocean: Mid...
CTGTCATCGGTGCAGAAATTTTGAAGCATATTGAACAGTTAAAAGATGTACTTCTTGGTACCCTCTATCACCACGAGAGATATGATGGGAGAGGATATCCTGAGGGTTTGAAGGATGGAGAGATTCCATTGATCGCACGAATAATTGCTGTGGCCGATACTTTTGATGCCATGACTTCTGACAGACCATACAGGAAGGCTCTTCCTGACAAGGTTGCTCTTGAGGAACTCATAAAGAACAAGGGTACGCAGTTTGATCCCGATGTTGTGGATGCTTTTGTAAAAGCATTTAAAGATGGTAAGATAATCAGTGCTACCAAAAGAAAGGAGGAGGGAAAAAATGTCCAGTGAAATGGAAGAAAGATTATTTAAATTATTTGGAAAAGAATTCCCGGCTGGTACTGTTCTCACGCGGGAGGGTGATACAGGTGATGAGATGTTCATCATCCAGAGTGGAAAGGTGAAGATTATCAAAAGAGTGGGAGACAGGGAAAAACTTCTGGCGGTCCTTGGTCCTGGAGATTTTTTTGGAGAAATGGCAATACTTCTTCAGGAGCCGAGAAGTGCTGATGCAGTTGTGGAGGAGGATGCAAAGATTCTTGTAATAACCTCTCAGACTTTCAGGGATATGATAAAGGCCAATCCCGATATTGCCTTTAAGATAATGAAGAAACTTGCAAAAAGGGTGAAAGATACCACTGAACAGATTGCGGATTTGCTTTCAAAGGATAAAAATCAGAAGGTGGTAAATGCAGTTTTAAGATTTGCCAGAGAACAGGGTAGAGAAACAGAGGAGGGTATTGAGATAGAAATCTCGGTTGATGATCTTGCCAAATACACAGGCTTGCCAATGGAGGATGTTGAAGAAGTTCTGAAAAAGATGATGAGAGCGGGTTTAATTTCGATAACGGGGAGAGGATTTGCTGTACCAAGTCTGGAGAAGCTGAACAAATTTCTGGAATATCTGATGATGAAAGAACAATTTGGAGAAATAGACTGAGAGGGGGATTATGGAAATCAGAGCATTAGGGGTATATGGAAATCAGCTCCTGAGAAAAAGAACCACCACTTTCATGATCAATCATACTCTGCTTATTGATGCTGGAGCCATAACAGCATCCCTTACATTGAAGGAACAGGCTGAGATCAATAACATTATTCTGACCCATTCCCATGCTGACCATATAAAGGATATTGCTTTTCTGGCAGATAATGTTATTGGGAGGAAGCCTGTTTCAATAACTATCTATGGATCAGAAACAGTTATTAACGATGTGAGGGAGCATTACCTGAATGATAAAATATGGCCTGATTTTACCATTATTCCATCAACACAGAATCCTGTTTTCAAATATGAGGTAATTGAGGTTGAAAAGGAATTTTCGGTATGTAACTTGAAGATAATGCCTGTGAGGGTCAATCACCCCGTTTTTACTACCGGTCTGATTGTCTCTGATGGAAAGGTAACAGTTGCTTTTTCCTCTGATACAAGTCCCACAGAGAGGTTCTGGGAGGTTGTTAACAGCTACAGAAAGATAGATGCACTTTTTATTGAAACTTCTTTTCCCTCCGAACTGGAAAAACTTGCTGAGGTGAGTGGCCATCTGACTCCTGCAATGCTCAGTAAGGAGCTGGAGAAATTTAGATTTCTTGGAAAGTCCCGAATCTTTATTTATCACATCAAACCAGCTTTTGAGAGAAAGGTAAAAAGAGAGATAATGAAATTGGGGATCCCCAATCTCAGGATCCTCAGGCAGAATGAGATCATAAAGCTCTGATGAAGTGTCCCCTTTGCGGAAAATTGTTTTCTGAAGAGGAGTTCCTTCATTCTGGTGGGGTGTGTCCTGCCTGTGGTTTTCACTTAAGGTTGAGTGTGGAGCAGAGAATCTCCCTTACCTGTGACAGATGGAATTCCCTGTCGCCGGAGCTTGAATATCTGAAGGACCCCCTTGAGTTTAAGGACAGATACCATTATGAAGAGAGGGTTGAAAGGGAAAGAAGGAAAACAGGAAGAGAAAGTGCCATAGAGCTCGGGAGGTGCTGGGCTGGTGATGTTGATTTCATGATGGGGATTTTTGATTTTGATTTTATGGGTGGAACAATGGGAATCGTTGTGGGTGAAAGGATCAGGTATCTTTTTGAATCAGCAATGAGAGAAAAGAAGGCAGTGGTGATTTTTTTCTCTTCAGGTGGTGCAAGGATGCAGGAGGGACTCTTCTCCCTTATGCAGATGGCAAAGGTTACAGTGGTGGTTGATGAATTTAAAAGCAGATGCAGGAAACCGTTTATCTCTGTAATTACCCATCCAACCACAGGGGGGGTGCTGGCAAGTATTGTTTATCAGGCTGACATTGTAATTGCTGAACCCGGTGCAGATGTGGGTTTTACGGGGAAAAGGGTTATAAGGAAGCTCTATAGAAGGAGAATTCCTTCAGATTTTCAAAAGGCTGAAAGAACTCTTGCTCTGGGATATCTTGATGATGTGGTGGATAGAAGAGAGTTGAAGGATTATCTGGTAAAGGTTGTAGAATTTCTCTCCGATGGGTAAAATTGATCTCTTTCTGGAAAATATTTTGGGCAGAAGGGTAAGGCCCGATCTCTCACCTCTCAGGAGCGCACTGATTGAAGCGGGATTCTCAGAAGGAGATTTTACGAAGGTCCTTGTGACCGGGACCAATGGTAAGGGTTCCACATCTTTCATATTTCACTCAATTTTGAAAATTGCCGGTTTGAAAAGTGGTCTTCTAACTTCCCCTCATATCTGCTCGGTTACAGAGAGAATCAAAATTGATGGTTCATTACATGAAGAGGAGTGGATCGAAGCTCTGGAGAATTATCTTCCCATTATCCGGAGATACTCATTGACCTACTATGAAATAACAGTTCTGCTGACCTTTCATTTTTTCAGAAAATATGGTGTTGACACAGGAATTATGGAAACAGGGATGGGGGGCAGGTGGGATGGTTCCAATGTCTTTGGCGGGGAGTATGGGATTATCACTTCTGTGGGACTTGACCATTCTGAATTCCTGGGCAATTCCCTCAGGCAGATTTTTATAGAAAAGGTTGAAATTCTGAGGAGAAGCAGAGCGGGTGTGTCAGGAGTTAGCAGAAAATTTTTCCGGGAAGTGGATTTTTATCCGCCGGAGGGAATCTACTTTTTCAATGAGGATTTCAATTACAGGAAAGGCGGCAGAATCTCCACATTTAGAATCAGGGATATAGCGTTCAAAATACCCGGTCTTTCCCCTTTACCTCAGTGGCACAGGAGCGTTGCAATGGCTCTGATGGGGGCTTATTTGATTCTTGGCAGAGAAGCTCTTATGAAAAAGAAGAATGAAATAGAGAATAGCCTGCCACTTCTGAAGATTCCCGGAAGATGGGATCTGAGAATAATAGATGAGAAAGAGGTCCTTCTTGATGTTGCTCATAATCCACAGGCGTGGAGCAGGTTGATACAGAATGTGTACAGATACTTTACAGAGGGAGAAGAACCAGTATGGATAATTGGAGTTCTCAGAGATAAAAACTGGAGGTATCTCTTTAACAAACTGGAAGGAAAAGAAGTTTTCTATGTTGAGGTTGGACCTGAGGAGAGGAGACTTACCTTTGAGATGGTCAGTGACAGGTACCCTTATGTCAGGTATTGCCCAGGTGTTAAGGAATGCATTGCTGGCATCAGAAGCAGGAAGGTTGTTGTAACAGGTTCCTTCTACACAGTTGCTCAGGCTGTATGTCCAGAATTAAAAACCTGATTTGTTCAACCATTTTCTGAAATCTTTAAGGGCTCTTTCACTGTACAACTGTTTCTTTTTAAGTTTGTTTTTCACCCTGCGGGGCAGGGGAGCAAACAGTCCGAAATTGATATTACTTGGTTGAAAATTTTCACTTTTTTTCCTGAGATGAGAGAGGAGGGCACCTGTTGCAGTTGTGTCTGGCGGTATCAGTGGTTCTTTCCCCTCAAAATGGAGTTTCCTTACGAAGTATCCCGCCATAATTCCGGTGGTTGCAGATTCTATGTATCCTTCAACCCCGGTTATCTGGCCAGCCAGCATAATTTCAGTTCCTTTAATTCTCAAAAACTGGTCCAGAACCTCTGGTGCATTTATGTAAGTGTTTCTGTGCATACTGCCATATCTGAGAAATTCTGCATTTTTCAGGCATGGTATCATTCTGAAAACTCTCTTTTGTTCCGGATATGTGAGCTTGGTCTGGAAACCAACAATATTGAAGGCAGTTCCCTCTCTGTTTTCCTTCCGCAGCTGAACCACAGCGTATGGACGTTTACCGGTACGTGGATCTACAAGTCCAACAGGCTTCATTGGTCCATGGGCGAGGACATCGATTCCCCTCTCAGCCATCTCTTCAATGGGAAGACATCCTTCAAAATGTTTCCCTTTTTCAAACTCGTGATAAGGAAATTTTTCTGCTTTCATCAATTCTCTGACAAAATTTTTATACTCCTCTTCGGTCAGGGGACAGTTGATGTAATCGGCACCTTCTCCCTTGTTGTATCTGCTGGCCCAGAAGGCTCTGCTCATGTCTACTGTGTCAGCGTCAACTATGGGGGCAATGGCATCGTAGAAGTAGATGAATTTTTCACCAATTATCTTTTTTAATTCTTCCACAAGGGGCTCAGATGTTAGCGGTCCTGTGGCAATTATTACCGGTGGAGACGGAATTTCAGTAACTTCTGTTTTTATTATTTTTATCTCTGGCATGGATGAGAGTTTTTCTGTGATGTATTTCGAAAATTTCTCCCTGTCCACAGCAAGGGATTGTCCAGCAGGAACTCTGTACCTGTCCCCGGCTTCCATAACAATTGAGTTCATCATTCTCATTTCCCGCTTGAGTATCCCGGGAGCGGAGGTTTCGGAATCACTGCGGAAAGAGTTGCTGCACACCAGTTCCGAAAAGTACCCTGTTTTGTGTGCAGGTGTTAATTTCCCGGGCCTCATTTCGTACAATTCCACACTGATCCCTTTTCTTGCCAGATACCAGGCGGCTTCACTACCCGCCAGTCCTGCACCTATTATTTTTACCGGAGATTTCATCCCAGAAGTTCTGACTTTGTAAAGATGGTTCTGAGCCTGTAGCCTGCTGACTCGATATTTTCTCTGCCTCCCTCTTCCCTGTCAATAAGAATAATAATAGCCTCAACCTTGTAGCCGGCTTCTTCAACTTTTTTGGCAGCTTCCAAGCTTGATTTACCTGTTGTTACAACATCATCAACAACCACCACTGGCTCTTTCTTCCGGAGATTTTTCCATCCCTCTATCCACTGCGAAATCCCGTGATCCTTTGATTCCTTTCTAACGATGAAGGCTGGAATGGGCTCTCCTTCAAGGTAACTCACCAGAGAAACTGCGGTGGCAATTGGATCAGCTCCAATGGTGAGACCACCAACTCCCCTTACAGGGGTGCCCAGCTTCTTTATCTCTTCAAAAAAAAGTTTTCCAACCAGATAGCTTCCCTCTGGATGAAGGGTTGTGTGTTTGCTGTCAAAGTAAAAGTTACTTTTTCTTCCCGATGCAAGGATCACTTCTCTTTCCTCGTAAGATTTTTCGAGTATAATTTTCTTCAATTTTTCCCTCATTTCTGCAAGGTCCATTATTTTTCCTCCTCTTTGCTTATTTCAAAGAGTGACATTTGTAAGGTTCTCTCTACCCCTATGGGATCCACCGGATAATTTCCTGTGAAACACGCATAACAGAAATTTTCCGCCTTTCCCACCACCTCCATCAATCCTTCAATGCTCAGATAACCAAGGGAATCTGCTTCAAGCTCTTTTCTAATGTCTTCTATGGAACTCGCCTTCTGTGAGGCGATTAATTCCTTCTGAGCCGGAGTGTCAATGCCGTAGAAACAGGGGTGGGTTACCGGTGGCGAGCTGATTCTCAGGTGCACCTCCTTTGCCCCGGCATTTCTCAGCATTCTTATTATTTTTCTGCTCGTTGTACCCCTGACAATTGAGTCATCAATTACCACCACTCTTTTACCCTTTAAAAGATTCTTCACGGGGTTAAGTTTGAGTTTCACTCCTATATCACGCTGTCCCTGTTCCGGTTGTATAAATGTTCTTCCTATGTAGTGGTTTCTAATAAGTCCCATCTCAAAGGGAATTCCTGATCTCTGAGAATATCCGATTGCCGCAGGAACCCCTGAGTCTGGAACGGGAATCACCATATCCGCATCAATATACTGCTCCTCTGCCAGTTTTTCTCCAAATTTTTTCCTTATTTCATAAACTGAAACACCATCAAAAATCATACTATCAGGTCTTGCAAAGTAAATCAGCTCAAAGACACAGTAGGATCTTTTGCCTCTTCCAGACAGGTACTTGCTGAAGAGACCACTTTCTCCTATGAATAGAACTTCTCCCGGTTCTATATCCCTTTCATATCTGGCTCCTATCAGGTCAAAAGCGCATGTTTCTGATGCCACCACCCATCCCTCACCAAGTCTTCCAAGCACTAATGGTCTAAAACCATTGGGATCTCTTGCGGCAATTAGATATCTGGGTGTCAGCATCACCATGGAAAACGCTCCCCGCAATTTATCGAGGGAGTTGACAATCTTATTCTCAATGTACTCAGAGTCGTCCATAGCTATGAGGTGGAGAAGAATTTCAGTGTCAATGGTGGTGTGAAAAATTGCGCCTTCTCTTTGAAGTTCTTTTCTCAGGATGTCTGCGTTAACAATGTTTCCATTGTGGGCAACTGCAAAGGTACCCCAGTGGTATTCCACAACAAGAGGTTGAATATTTCGTGGTGCTGACGCACCATGGGTTGAGTATCTCACATGGCCAATGGCCATATCTCCCGGGAGTTTTCTCAGGATACTTCTTGAGAAAACTTCGGTTACCATTCCCATATGTCTGTAAGTGTATGTTTTACCGGTGGAACTCTCCATAGAAACTATACCGGCACTCTCCTGACCCCTGTGCTGAAGGGCAAAAAGACCGTAGTATGCCTTCTGAGAGGCATCTTCTACATTGTAGAAGCCAATAACTCCACACTCATCTCTGAGAGGCAATATTCCCTCCTATGCTGTAAGTGTTTTTTCAAGGGCACTGTCCCAGAGGTGAAATACTTCGTTAATACTCAGATCAAAAACTCCTTCAACTATTGCTCTTTCTCCCCCCGTGGTACCAAGAAAAGTCAGTGGAATTTTCCATTTCTCAGCAACTTCTATTACTTTTTCTGCGTTACCTTTTTTCACTTCTACCAAAATTTTACCAGGAACTTCGGAAAAAAGGAAGAAATCTTTTCGTATATCCTTAGGCAATTTTACCATGAATCCTATTTTTTTTCCAAATGTCATTTCAAGAAGTGCAATTGCAGCTCCACCTTCTGAGATGTCGTGCGAAGATTCAATTATACCTCTGTTCCAGAGTTCAATCAGTGCCTCCACACTGTTTTTTATGAGTTCAAGGTTCAGAGAAGGTAATTCACCCTTTATTTCACCTGTTAGCATTTTCAGGTATTCACTTCCAGCAATTGATAGAGGAGAGCTTCCAAGAAGATATATTGAGTTTCCCTCTCCTGCAAAGTAATTTTGGGGTACTTTTTTCATCCCTTCTTTTATGCCCACCATCCCTATGGCTGGGGTTGGCAGGATAGGTTTACCGTTTGTTTCATTGTAAAAACTTACATTGCCGCTCACCACGGGCGTTTCAAATACTTCGCATGCCTGACTTATTCCCTCAACTGATTGCTCAAACTGCCACATAATTTCAGGTTTTTCAGGATTTCCAAAGTTAAGACAGTCAGTTATTGCAAGAGGACGAGCACCAACACATGCAAGATTTACGGCGGCTTCTGCCATTATCCACTTGCTTCCCTCAAGGGGATCAAGATAAACATACCGGGCATTGCTTTCAACAACAAGGGCAAGATATTTCTCTGTGCCTTTTATTCTGAGAAGGGCAGCGTCTCCCCCCGGTCTTATCACTGTGTTGATCTGTACCATGTGATCATACTGTCTGTAGATCCATCTTTTACTGGCGATATTTGGTCTGATAATCAGTTGTTTAATAATTTTTTCATAATCTTCCGGTTCAGGAAGTGGATCCAGATTCTTAACCTCTTCAAGATACAAAGGTTTTTTTCTGGGTCTATCATAGACTGGCGCTTCTTCGGTGAGTGGTTTGACCGGAAGTTCAAAAACCTTTTCTCCTTTGAAGTAGCCTCTTATTACCTGTTCTTCAATTATTTCTCCAATTTCAACTGCCTGAAGGTCCCATTTTTCAAAAATCTTTTTGACTTCCTCTTCTTTTCCCTTTTTTGCAACAATAAGCATTCTTTCCTGTGACTCTGATAGCATAATTTCATAAGGGGTCATTCCCTCTTCACGGACAGGCACCCTGTCAAGATGAAGAATCATTCCTGTAGCGGCTCTGCCAGCCATTTCAAAGGAGCTTGAAGTCAACCCTGCTGCTCCCATGTCCTGAATTCCCACAATGAGATCCTTATCCATAACTTCCAGGCATGCTTCCAGAAGCAATTTTTCAGTGAAAGGGTCTCCAACCTGAACGGTTGGTTTCTTTTCCTCCGTGTCCTCTGAGAATTCTTCAGAGGCCATTGTGGCTCCATGAATGCCATCCCTCCCGGTCCGTGATCCCACATAGAGCACTTTGTTACCCGGTCCACTTGCCCTTCCATAAAAGATCTTATCCTTCTTTGCAATTCCAAGGGTAAAAGCATTTACCAGAATGTTATAGTTGTACTCCTTTTCAAAATATGTTTCCCCTGCCACTGTTGGTACACCCACACAGTTTCCGTAGTCCCCTATTCCAGCTACCACACCTTCCACCAGGAATTTCATTCTGGGAAAGTCAAGCTCTCCAAAGTGGAGGGAGTCCATATTGGCGATTGGTCTGGCTCCCATGGTGAAAATGTCTCTCAAGATTCCTCCCACTCCTGTTGCAGCTCCCTGATAGGGTTCAATGTAGGATGGATGATTGTGACTTTCCATTTTAAATACAACTGCGAGACCATCTCCAATATCCACAACTCCAGCGTTCTCTCCGGGACCCTGTATTACCTGGGGTCCAGATGTGGGAAACCTCTTCAGGAATTTCCTTGAGCTTTTATAGCTGCAGTGCTCTGACCACATTGCAGCGAAGATACCTAATTCTGTATAGTTGGGTTTTCTTCCCAGTATTGACAGAATTCTTTCGTATTCTTCCCTTTTCAGGCCCAGTTCTTCAGCAAGCTGGGGGGTAACTTCAGGTTCTTTCATATTTTCTCCTCTGTGCAGGGAATTATTATACCAGAGGGTGCGTTGAATGCAAAATTGAGATTTGAAATTAAAATCATTTCTGATAAAATTTCATTCTTAATTTTTCCGGGAGGAGATGGTGAAGGTTGATCTTCATGTGCATACAAATTGCTCTGATGGTGTTTATCCCCCTCTTGAGGTTGTCAGGAGAGCAAGGGAGGGTGGTCTGGATGTTATAGCAATTGCTGATCACGATTGTGTTGAGGGAAATCTTGAGGCTCAGGATAATCCCTTTGGTGTGATTGTGCTTAAAGCAGTTGAAATCACGAGTTATATTGGTCCGGATGAGATTCATGTGCTGGGGTATTTCAGGGAATTTTCTGATAATTTGAAAATTTTTCTTAAGGGGATACAGGAAGAGAGGAGGGGACGAATTGTTGAAATTATTTCATCACTTAAGAAACTGGGTGTATCCATAAGCGAAGAGATCTTTTTTGAAACCTTCAGTGAAGCCAGAACTTACACCAGGGGTCATCTTGTTTTTTATCTTCTCCAGAATAACTACGGATCTTCTCCAAAGGAAGTATTTGAAAAATATCTGAAAGATTTTTCTGTTCCAATTAGCGTGACTCCCGCTGATGCGATTAAAGTTATTCTGGAAAATGATGGTATACCTGTATGGGCACATCCTGTCCCTGAAGAGTTAAACAAGCATTTTGATTATATGCTGAATGCCGGGATCAGAGGAATTGAAGCGTATAATGGAAGAAGGGGGGTGACTGAAGAGGTCAGCAGAGAGTTTGTGAAGATTGCAAAGGAACATAATCTCTTTGTTACTGCTGGTTCAGACTGGCATGGTCACACGAAGGATTACAATCTTGGGGATTTCTACAGGACTGAGAGGGAGGTGGGGGGATTCCTGGCAAATTTTATTCAGTTGTAGTGTCTTGATTCTTGTCTCATCGTTTATCTTCTGCTAATCTTCTTTAAAAGGGGGCTATTATGAGAAGAAGAATTTACCTGTCTGGTCTGATTATCTTTTTTCTTTCGCTTTTACTCTCCTGTGCAAAAAAGGAAAGTGAAAAAATTCATATATCTTCAACTTCCTGTAACATTTTCAGCATGGGGGATTGTCTGACTCCTTTTCCCTCTGATCAATTCCTTGCCAGGGATGGAGAGCGCACTTTTGTTAATTTGCCTTCACATGCCTTTGAAAAAACAGCGGGTGGTGTAACTTTCCCTGTGGATGCATTTAAAATTTTTGATGGATTCAGCCCTGCAACCCAGATAATGGCGATTCTTTATCATCCTGTAATAAAAAGTGAAAATTTCCCCGATATTCATCATCCCCGTCGATCTCTCACCCCTGATGGCACCATCCAGATTTTTGATGTGGAATCGTGGAAGAGAGTCCCTCTTTTTGCAGAGACAGATTCAAGATCAAAGAATGAAGCATTTCTTCTTATTCATCCACTGGTGAGGCTTTTGCCATCCCATACTTACCTTGTTGTTTTGAAGAAGGGGATAACCAGTGGTAAATCCCCGCTATCGTTTCAGGCTCTCAGGGATGGGATTATCACGGATAATTTGGTTGTGGAAAGCATGAGGAAGAGATATGATGCCTATTTCTCTGCACTTTCATCCAGAGGAGTTGGCAGAGGGGACATCTTTCTGATGTGGGATTTCACCACAGGGAGCGATGACTTTATAATAGGAAGGAATATGGGTAAGATCATAAACTTTTTAAAGGGCTTTCCCGATCCCGATTCAGGGAGCATCAATTTGACTCATCGATCCTTGTCCCCTGACAGGGATGATGGAGGTTTCATATATGAGACGATCTATGGAGAAATAAAAGTCCCCTGGTTGCTTGACAGTAAAGATTTTAGAATAAAGAGAACCGGAGATGGTGGAGTCGATACGGACCATTATACTATGAAAGAGATTCCCTTTGTTATGGAAATACCCCGTTGTGCCACATCCACCACATATCCATCCATAATGATTTATGGTCATGGCCTCGGTGGTTCTTATACAGGTTTAACAGGGTACCATATGAGAAAGAGACTTGAGGAATGGTGTTCCATAGGATTTGCAGTTAACTGGTATGGAGCAGACTATGAGGGTATTCAGCATGTTGTAAATGTTGCTGTTGCTACGGAACTGCATCCCTTTTTTGGTTTTATCTCAATGGCTGAAAGGTTACTGCAGGGTCATCTGAATTTTCTTTTTCTTCTTAAATCCATTCCTGCAATTATGGACCTTGTATATCCTTATCCAGTAACTCTGGGTGTTGATGGGAAAAATAAGTTAGGTATCTATTACTATGGGGGTTCCAATGGGGGGATTCAGGGTGCCACATTCGCATATACAGCAAATACCCTCTATCCTTTTTTCAGGGGATTTGTTCTGGTGGTGAATGGGGGAATATGGTCAATACTATTCCAGAGATATCAAAACTGGACAATGTTTGAAAATCTTTTCCTTGCAAAAATACCTGACCTCGAAGAGGTGACGAAAATGGCAATTCTGGCTCAGTTCTTTTTTGATTTTGTGGATCCGATAACTTTTGCAAGATACTACAATTTAAAAGGATCTGAAAATCTCTCTGATCTCTGTGAAGCGATCCCCCTTCCTTTCAGAGGATTGTGGGGGAAATGTAATCTTGATTTTTCGGGGGTGAGGATTCTCTCCCAGGAGAGCATAGGTGATCCAGCAGTGAGCAATATTACCACGGAGATATGGGCAAGAACTGCGGGGATTCCTGGATTAAAGCATCTCATTGATTCCCCATTCGGGATTGAAGAAAAAGAGGGTCCTTTAACAAGTGCCCTGACCCAGTGGGATGCCCATCCTGATCCTCTTCCTCCGGATAGCAATTCCCCCATTTCTGGCAAGCAAACAACAGTGGTTAAATGCGGGGACAGGTATGTCAGTGCCCATGAAGCTCCATTCTGTCTTGATGTGGCCAATGAGCAGATCGGGGAATTTGTAAAAACTGGAATGATCTTTCAGCTGTGCAGTGGTGGGATTTGTGACCCTGAGTGAGATTTATTTAAGGGCAGTATTATGTTAAAATGAGTGAGATGAAACACTGGAAAAGATTGAAATTAGTCTTCACAAACAATAAAGATTCTCTTCTATCTTCCATTTATCTTGCCTGCAGTGCTTTTGAAAAAGGGTTTGTGGAGGTTGTCCCTGAATATGAAAGTGCCCTTTTTATCCTGAAGAAATTGAAAGAATTATCCATGCTTGATAATACCCTGATAATTATCGTAAAGAATCTTCCGCCTGAGGTGGCTCCCTATGCAAGAGAGGAATATAAGAGAGAAGCTGAATTGTTCTTTTTAGAAGTGGATAGAGCACTCCGGGAAAGAGGAAGCAGGGTTATTTTCTGGTTGAAGGATGAGTTTACTGACCTTGAAAGATACAGGGAAAAGGGTGACCGTGTAAATTTCCTGTATGATGAAGAGTTCTTCCAGTTCTGGGGTGAGAGAATAAGAGTTGAGGAATCAATTTTACCGGATTACGAGGCACTGAGGAGATGGTATGTAACCACAAGGGATGAGAGAGTATTTCTGGAGATATTTCCCGGAGGGGTTAAGGAGTGTGGCAGGAGATTGAAAAAACCAGCCATTCTCAAGAAACTTACCCTTGATCAGCCGGAAGATGATTACTGTGTTATACAGGCCAAGATAACCCCTGCCATTGTTGAACTTAAAAATGATCTTCAGAAGATAGCCCTGAACGATGAAACTGTATTCATCTATGGTGAGACGGGAACAGGGAAAGAGTGTGTGGCTCAGAGTATTTTTTATCTCAGGAAAGTTACCATTTCTCCAAAGGGTAAATTTGTTGCCCTCAACTGTGCGGCCATTCCTCCTGATCTCCTTGAGAGTGAACTTTTTGGATATGAAAAGGGAGCTTTTACAGGTGCGGAAAGTTCAAAGAAGGGACTTGTCGAGGAGGCATCGGGAGGAGTTCTCTTCCTTGACGAAATAGACAAAATGCCTATTTCCCTTCAGGCGAAGCTGTTGAGGTTCATACAGAGTGGAAAATTCAGAAAAGTGGGTGGCACGGAAGAGAAAAAGGTAAAGAATGTGAAAATTATTTCTGCCTCCAATATGCTTCCTGAAACTGCAATAAAGGATGGAAAGCTTCTGCCTGATCTTTTTCATCGTTTATCTACATTTATATTGAGATTACCCCCTCTGAGGGAATGGCACAGCGAAGATAAGTTGAGATTGATAAATAACTTTGTGTACGGGTTTACTTCAAGAAACAGGTTTATTGTGGAAGAGTATTTGAGAAAAAAGGGGAAGGAGGAGCTTGCAGAAAGGGAATCCCTCAAGGGCTTTTACTATACCATCATTCCAAAACCCGTTATTCAGTCATTCCTCTCCCATCCCTGGAACAGGGGAAATGCAAGAGAGATGAAAAAGGTCATTTTGAGGTATGTGACACTGGAAAGAAAATTGTATGATGAAGATATTTTTAAAGAGGGTGGAACACCTTTAACCTCTGGAGAGAAGTTCTTTTCAGTGGGAATCGATTCTTCAAATCCCCCTGCTCTTAAGGAGATAGAGCGTCTGTATGCAAGGTATGTTTTTGAACTCACTGGTAGGAATAAAAAGAAAACTGCTTCCATTCTTGATGTTTCGCAACCAACTCTGAACAAGTTGTTGAAGGAGGAATGAGAATTGGATTACACATTCCACACCAGAATAAGGAGGGTTTTGAGAGATTTCAAGAAACACTATAAAGTTCATGAGATAGAAATTACCGATACGGAAGAGACATACCTTGTTACTGGTGGAACACAGGATTACACTGTAAAGTTGATCTTTGATGAAGAGGAGAGATTGAAAGAGTGGAGCTGTACATGTCCCGATTTCACCACCAAAACACATGGTTACTGCAAACACATAATTGGAGTTCTCTACCATACGGGCAGGGAATTTATGATCCTTCCCAAGTTAATAGAAGAAATAAAGGGGTAAAAGATGGCTGTTAAAGGGTACAGGTATTCTGAGGCTAAAAAACTTGTGAAACATGCTTTACAGAAAGGATTATCTGTTTTCCTGTGGGGTCATCCTGGCATCGGAAAATCAACAATGGCAAGGGAAATCGCATCTGAAATGGGTTTGCCTCTAATTGATATCAGACTTGCTCAGTCAGATCCCACTAAGATTGGAGGGATTCTCTATCCGGATCGTGAAAAGGGATTGTCAGTCTGGTTGAGACCTTCATGGGTACCTGTGGATAAACCAGCTTTCATTTTCCTTGATGAAATAAATGCTGCAGTTACAAAACTTCATCAGTCAATCGCGTACCAGATAGTACTTGAAAAGAGATTGAGAGAGTGGAAGTTTGCTCCAGGTACTGTGGTGCTTGCTGCAGGAAATCTTGAAGAGGATTCTGCCATTGTTCAAACTCTCTCCCAGGCTCTTTCAAACAGATTTGTTCATTTTCAATTGAAGGTTGATGTTGATGAATGGATTAAGTGGGCGAAGAGAAACGGGATTGTTGAGCCGATTATCAGTTACAAAAAATTCAGGGGGGAAAACTCTCTCTACAACAATACAGGAGATCATGCCTTTCCTTCTCCAAGAAGCTGGGAATTTGCATCAAGACTCATTGAGGATGAAATCAGATCTGAAAAACCATCCATAACCACAATAAGAAATCTGGTTGAATCTGCTGTGGGGAAGGGAGAAGCCAGTGCATTCATGACCTTTTACAGACACTACAGGAAAATTGATGTTTCTGGTATGAGCTTTAAAGGGAATATTGTTAAAGTTGCAAAGACTACAGAACCTTCTTTTATACATGCACTTCTTTCAGCAATTGCTGTGTATTACTCAAAGCATTTCAAGTTGATTAAAAAAGATTCCTATTAAGAATATTGTAATATTTTTTAAGCAGAGTGGAATAACCAATGAACACAAAATAATTTTCCTATCCAAGTTGAATAAAAAAGCTCTGGAGGATTTTACAAGGAGAAAGTATGCTGTTTTGATCCTGAAGGATCTTTCCAGAATGGTAAATTCGTTACTTAAAGATTCTATATGATGAGAAAAAAGGATAGATTTGATCCTGATAAATTGCACAGAAAGGTTGATGATGCCAGATTGATCGTTTCTCTTATGGGACCATTCTGGTCCACAATGTTAAGTTACATACCTTTTGATATTGAGAAATTAATTGATAGTTACGAATATACCGATACGCCATCGCTAAAAGGAGGTAAAACAATGAGAGATGTATTAAACTGCATTAAAAAATATGTGGAAGTTATGTATGATGAAAAATTCATGCTACATTCGAAACATCTATCTAAAAGATTACTAAATGGAATACAAAAAAGCTACAATCTCAGAGAACCAGAAGTCGTTAAGATTATTGAAAATATTATAAACAGCATTGGGCAATTTTCTACAGGGGGCAATAGACTTAATATTTCTACTAATTCGGTTTTTATTCACGGGAATAAATCTCAGGTAGAATTTGAATATTATGGAAAAAGCACTCGACGAGAACTTGGAGATATTATTTTTATCTTATCTGTTGTTTATAATGGCAAAAAATATTTTGAGAAAATGACTATTACCCAAGTAAAAAAATCAAAAAATGTCCAATGGAAGTTCAATAACGATGGTGCTAAAGAACAACTTTATTTACTTTCTAAATTTCCGACATTCAGAGGTGCAAATAATTCACTAATACCTAAGAAAAACTATAATCTACCCAATTACTCAGGATGTCTTGGTTCCCATGGGTTACTTTATTATCCCGGTGATTTTGCTTTAGTCAGTTCAGAACAATTGGGGACAATTATGTCAGGAAAAAAGAAATTAGAATTAAAAAATTTGTTGTCAATTATTACCCCAAATCATTTTTGCCCTTGTTCCTGTTGCTGGCATCTCTCGGATGATATAGATCTTGAAGAGTTTTATCACCTTTTACATAAATTAATCTACTTTTACCCACGCTATTTTAGATATTTTCCCTTTATGTGTAATTTACAGATATTAGGGAATAATTGCATTTCATATAATGTGTATGATTTTTCAGATAAGTATTTAAAAGGACACATATAAGTATTTAAAAGGACACATAGGAGAGTTAATATATGCTAAAAAATTACTCTCCAACAGACATGCTTTTCAATTTTTGCATGATTTGCTTTATACGATAAGAAAAAAGGCAGAAAGAGAAAATTTAAAGGATGTTTTAAAATTTCTGTCTTCTTATAGCGATGGATATGGTAACGAAGGAGGCGAAGGGGATAATGATATGAACTATGACGGTGGAGGGATTGGTATAGTACATACAACAATAGACCTCGGAGAAGGTGAATGATGGTGGCGACGGCATATAACAAGCGGGTATCTCGTTCGAGCTATCAGCCCTCACCCAAATCGCCTTTGGCAACTTCAGATATCTGCAAAACGGCACAAGAATAGTCCTAGTAACCCAGCTTTACGAATTCGGTTCAGATGTTATGGCTGCCATAATAATACATGAGCTTATGCGTATTGCGTATATGCATTTTGTCAGGGGAAATGATAAGATCCAGATTCTGTGGAATGTAGCTGCTGTTATTGTTGTAAATTCTCATATTGTGGAACATTACAAAAGGGTAACTCTTACACTGGAGTGCTTATAAATACTAAGTTTGAAGATAAAGATGTTGAGGAGGTTTATTCAGCTATCTTAAAGGATTTTTACAAAACATTTGGAAATGATCCTGAAGGAGTTGATGATCAAGAAATAGAGGAATGGATAAAGAAAAATTTTGAAAAGTATATGCTTGG
>Ga0256833_1001516_pt1 | contig 17032 bp, 19 predicted proteins | sample 356284metaG_FD_190535 | JGI IMG/M metagenome (GOLD analysis project Ga0256833, IMG submission 190535) | Hydrothermal vent microbial communities from Mid Atlantic Ridge, Atlantic Ocean - 356-284 | ecosystem: Environmental > Aquatic > Marine > Hydrothermal vents | place: Atlantic Ocean: Mid...
TCTCTCACGGTTCGACGATAGGCTGAGAGACGAGGCGAGACTGCTCAAAAGCTTCCTTAAAGGGCTAGGCATCTACGGCGCGGAGACCAGGACTAGGGGGTTCTCGGGTTACGCTGCAGAGCTGCTCGTATACGCGTACGGAGGGTTTAGGAGCGTGCTGGAGGCTGCCAGAGGGTGGAGGCCTGGAACTATCATAGACCCTGAAGGGGGAAACCGTGGTGAAAACCTGAGGAGAAAGTACCGTGATAGAGTTATAATCATCGTAGACCCTGTGGACCCGGAGAGGAATGCTGCCGCCTCCGTTTCTATGAAAAGCCTGGCAGTGTTCGTTGCGGCCTCAAAACTATACCTTAAGCGTCCATCCCCCTACTTCTTCCACGTCTACAAGTGCAGGCCGGCCAGGCCCCCAAAGCCTAGGAGTCTATGCCTGCTCCGGCTCTCCTGTAACGGGACGTTCACCAGTAAGCCCCCGGAAACCGTGTGGGGCAGGCTGTACAGGTCCGCTAGGAACCTTGCCAGGCTCTTATCCGATGAGGGCTTCACGGTTTATAATGTTACGGTAGAGTATGACGAGTCGAGTACCGCCGATATCCTCCTGCTCCTAGGGGAATGCCGTAGGGGGAGCCTGGAGACCCTTAAAGGCCCCCCGGCATGGTCGAGGGATGAGCGGATTGTCGGGTTCGTAGAGAAACGGCTCCGCGAGAACAGTATAGCGTACTTTACAGAGGAGGGAGTACTAGTGGGATTACGCTATAGAGAGCCGCTCTCGGCGGTGGAGGTAGCGCTCTCCTGGATAGGAGGGCCCGGGGACCATATCACAGGGCCCTTCAGTGCGAGGTGCACCCCGAGGCTCTACAGGTGCTGGGAGGAGTGGATCCCGCAATGCGATCCCACCCCCTGCTGGATGCGATCCCCCTGAGCACGCCTCTCGCATGCGAGATAGTATCCTATCCTAACCCGTACAGTGGCCACTGTCATGATAGGCTGGAAGAACTCCGCCGTGCGGGGGTAGAATGCCTGGTTTCAGGGGGCAGGACGCTTCTCGCCACACGACATGGCCGTGTGAGAGTGCTAGGCAAGGGCCACTCGAGCGTTGTAATCGCGGCATTACTTGGGGGGAGGCTTGTTGCGGCTAAACTGAGGAGGACCGACAGTAAGAGGGGGAGCCTGGAGGGCGAGTACCGCCTGCTGAGGGAGGCGTGGAGGGTGGGGGCCGCCCCCAAGCCGTTCCACGCGGCTCGGGACATTATACTTATGGAGATAGTGCCGGGCCCCCTCCTCGGGGAGATCGCCCGGCACGGGCTTCCGGGCGAGGCTGTGAGGAGAGCGCTTCTCGCGGCGAGAGCCCTGGACGCAGCGGGTATACTTCACAGGGAGCTGAGCAGGGCGGGCAAACATGTTGCTTATACCTCGTGGAGCCCTTTGGGCCAGGCCGTGATACTCGACTACGAGTCCGCCTCCCAGGGGAAGTGTGGGAGTGTTAACAGGCTGGCCAGCTGGCTTGGTAATAGGGGGCTTATAAGGTGGGACGACAATATTAGAATTATTCTGAGAGAATATAAGCGGGAGGGCTGTACTCTATCCGCTTTCAACGAGTTTATGGGTAGCGCTGTCCCGCTATAATTCCTCGCTTACCCTATCGTCTAGAGTGTTGCCCGCCTCACTGATATTCTCCGTGATACTGTATGTTGTTTCGAGTGTTTCCTCTACAGGCTTAAACAGCTCTGGACTCCTCTCAACATACCTCCCGGTACTGGGATCGTAAACGTAGGCCTCATCGAACTCTTTAACCTTTAAAATATAAACTCTCCATAGCTTAGGCCTGAAAGGCCTCTTACAATGGGGACATATGACTATGCCATCGTCGAGCTCGCCGCCAACATATCTAGCCCTGGAAGGCATTGGCGAGCCGGCGAACTTGTGCTTCGATGTTTTCTTTAACGGTTCATCGCTTAGAGAGTACTCTGCTATTACATAGTTACAGTAGGGACATACTATACTAATCCTACCACTCCTAACAATCTTACTCGGCACAACTATCACCACCGGGGGCCAGCTCTACAATTTCTGGTATTACCCATGTATATATAAGAGCGTACTCCTAACTGGGAGGGGTATTACGCTAATAGTTAACCTGTGGTTTCCTATTGTTTGCATAATTGAAAAACACGCCGAATACTATCTTGTTACAAAGCCAATTTGGCTTTTAAACCGTCAAGCATATGTAAATATATATTAATATAATTTTATAATAATAATTTTATAGCGAGCTAACCTACCACACACTATAAAACCCTGTCCAGAGCAAAACTATGCTTGGCGGAGAGAGGGGCCGTCGTCTAGCCTGGCTAGGATGCCAGCCTGGGGAGCGATCCCCAGCCCCCGAGCCTGGAAGGGGGCACGCCCGGATCGCTGGTGGTCCCGGGTTCAAATCCCGGCGGCCCCACCAACACCATACGCAAACCGTCCTGCCATAGAGAGCAAACCCTTATATCCCTGCTACTAGTCAACGCTCTATGCTGGGGGTTCAGAGTAATGAGTAGCAGGGAGTTTATCGTACAAATAGGGGAGAAGAAGATAGAGATCGACGAGAAGGTGCTAGGAGTCCTCCACAAGTATGTGAGAACCGAGATGACGTTAGAGGAGCTGGCCAGAGAGCTCGGCTTGAACAGTTGGAGTGAGGCGTACGAGTTCCTCAAGAAGATCCCGGCGTGGATACTCTGGATACAGCCCACACTATGGAAGACGCTGAAGACGATGAAGAGCGTTAAAGAGGAATTCGTCACACAGTAGGACCGGGAAGGATGCTACCACCCGGATAAAAATTCTCCAACCAGGACTATTTCTCGGCGATGAGTGCGCGTTCCAGCACTGAGGGGCGTCCTCCAGATAGGGGAGGCACGATGCAACCCCCAGTGATGAATTTCCGCCCCTGACCGAGCCATCACGGCTGTACTTTCTTATCGTAGCATAGCTTATCTACCCCTTACACTCCTAATGCTAATCCTGGCGAGTGAACCCCGGTCCCGTGCGAACCTCCCCCGTTCTCGGGGGAGGGGCCCCGTGGTCCCCGGGGATTGTTACATGTGCACGGGGCGGGTCACTCCCGGCCGTATCCTAATACTATTATTTTGCTTTCTTTGTGTACGACCTGTTCTGGTGTTAGAGGATATGCGTAGGACAGTGTTTATTGTGGGTACTGCTGGTGCCGGTAAGACTGTTCTCACCGGGGTTTTAAAGGAGAGGATAGAGGCTTACGGGCCTTCTGCTATAACGGTCAACCTTGACCCTGCAGTCAAACAGTTGCCCTATGATCCTAATGTTGATGTTAGGGATTACGTGTCGTATGATGATTTCCTAAAGAGCGGGCTTGGGCCTAATAGTGCCTTGATAGCTGCTGTTGACAGCGCGTTGCTCCACGTTGACGATATTATCCGGGAGATTGACGAGTATAATGCAGATTATGTGATAATAGATACTCCAGGGCAGATGGAGGTATACGCTTACCGTGTCGGGGGCCAGATGATTACCAGGGCTCTGGCAGCGGGGAATCCATCGCTGGTGGTCTTCCTTATCGATGCCCTATTCTTCGAGGAGCCGCTCTCGATAGCTTCAGCCCTCTCCCTTGCCAGTAGTATAGCGTTAAGGCTTGGGCTCCCCCAGATTAATGCTGTGAGCAAGGCAGACCTGCTACTCCCCGAGGTTGTAGAGGAGATTATACCGAGGCTAGGAGAGGAGGGGTTCCTGGAAGGCCTTATAGAGAGGGCTGAAGGGGTAAACGCTCAGGCCAGGCTCATGGCCCTAAAACTTGTCGAGGCGATAAGAGAGGCGGGCTTCATCGGGGGCCTAATACCTGTCTCCTCTCTAAACGTTGAAACGGTGGACGCCCTCTACGGTAGAATACAGCAAGTACTAACCGGCGGTGAGGAGCCCTCAGCATATAAATAGCCCTTGGAAAAGAATAGTAGCGGAGAGCCAATCGGCTTATATATTCGCCCGACCCTCTACAGGAACCCGGCGCCCCAATCTACGGGCCGCCGTATATGAGCAAAGCTTAAGAGCCGGGCCCGCAACCGGCGTCTAGGAGTGGGACCACTACAGTCCGAATGGGAAACGCTCCGCGAAGACTCTGCTCGGAAGGATCCGGATTCGAAGCTATCCGGCCCGGGAAAAGGGTGATGCATGGGTTGCCAGAGGCTGTTAGCGAGGTTTCAGAGAACGCCCTGCTAAAACATGCGGACGAGTTGAGAGAGCGGATAATGGAGATCAAACAGCAGAGGAGAGAGCTTATCGAGGAGGTCAAAAAGCTGAGAGAGGAGAGGCGCCGCCTAGCAGATGAGAGGCGTAGAATCGCTGCACAGCTCAGAGAGTTGCGCGCCAAGAAAAGAGAGCTCCACGATACTCTCGCCAAGCTGAGAGAGGAGAGGGATAGCGTAAGAGAAGAGTTGAACCGTAAAGTAGAACAGCTGAAAGAGCTGAGAAAGATCGCTAAACAGGAAGGCGATCTCGCCAAGATCAGCCTTAAAAAGCTGAAACGCAAGCTCGAGGAGCTCGAATGGAGGCAAATGACCAGTGTTCTCCCCCCTGAAGAAGAAAACAGGATTATCGAGAGGATAGCCAGGCTCGAGGAGCTCATAGAGAAGGTCAAGAAGGCTAGAGAGCAGGTCCTCTCACTAATGGAGCTTGAAGCCGAGGTCAAAGCTCTCCGGCTCAAGCTCAAGGAGACTATCGAGAGGATGAACGAGGTGAGAAGCGAGATCGGAAGCGTTAAGCAGCGTATAGCTGAGCTGTCGCCGAGATATGATGAGCTTAACAAGAAAATAGAGGAGCTTTCAAGCATGATAGACGAGAAAAGCGGGATTATTGACGATCTCTCTAAACAGTTGGACGAGTACTACCAGGAGTATAAGGAAACAATGATGAAACTACGCGAGATCAAGCTCGCTAAACAGCGTGGCATAAGGGTCGAGGAGCTGGAGAAGAAGAGGGAGGAGATTAAGCGCAAGATGGAGCGTGGGGAACCGCTCACGCTCGAGGAGCTAAAAATACTCTACGGTGAATTCTAAAGCAATTATTTTAATAGTTATATTAGTTTTTAACCGTATTAGGCCTATCCTGCCCACGCGTGCCCCGGGAACCATTGTTAGACCCAAAATTTTAGGTTTGAACGCTACCGAATAGAACACTGGGAGAGGCTAGCTCTAGATACCATAGTATAGCGTGTGGTGGAAGCGCTCAACAACCCGGGAGGTCTAAGGCTTATGCGGGAGGAGGCGCGTGGGAAACGTATAGTTCCTGTTGTTGTAGTTGTAGATATCGACGATGATATTGGAGAGGTTCTCGGTAGAAGCCTACTGGTGGGCGAGCATGAGATTGAAAAGGCAGTATTAGAGTATGGGAAGAAGAGGCCCTCCGACCCGGACGTTAACGCCATGCTTGCCGGTCTAAGCATTGCGGAGAGGCTCAAGGCCGAGTATGGGGACTCTCTTATAATTGCTGTGGGGGGCCACCCGCTCGACTATCTCGAGGCCCAGAAGAATATTAAGAGGCGTGTTGAGAGCGCGGTTTCAGAACTGGATGGGGTACCCGAGTTCTATATTGTCAGTGACGGCGAGGACGAGTTCGTTATAAGCCAGGTGCTCCGGGATATAGGGAGGATAGGCGGGTTCGAGCGGGTAATAGTGGAGCAGGACCTGGGGATTGAGGGGAGGTACCTTCTAATTCTAAAATATATTAAAAAGGCCATGTTCGAGCCCCGCTTCTCCCGCTACATACTAGGCATACCCGGGATAGCACTAGCAATATTCGCGCTGATAAGCCTGATCGGCCTCGCAGGCCTCGCTTTAAAGGCTACAGCGCTCGTAATAGGCCTGGCAATGATAGTTCGAGGCTTCAACCTCGAGGACCAGCTTGAAGCCAGCCTGAAAGGGTTGACCCATAGAATAGCGTACGCCGCCTCCGGGCTACGCGATAAGCCCTATCTCAGGCTGACGGGACTCCTCATACTCCTACTCTCCCTGGCAGTCTCCATATACACGGGCTACGAGTACTCCAGGATGGCTAACACCTCGGGGACTGTCAGGCTTGCAAGGATCCTGCAGACGAGTATTCCCGTTCTCGCCGTGGGAGGCGCATTCTACATACTTGTGGACAGGATCCTCTACAGGCTTGTAAGCGAGGAGGAGGACGTCTGGTACCATATTATGGGCGACACTGCAGCCCTGATAGTGACAATATTCTTGGCAGTCGCCTTCTACACGCTAGGATCCTACATGTTGAGGGTGGGACCGAAAGTTATAGGGCTGAACGTTTTCCTCGAGAGTGGATTCCTCCAGTTCACCATAGCAGGCGTCGGCCTCGCGGCCATCATCGAAACTATCAGGCACGTCAAGTTTAAGGCTAACGGCCAAAATTCCTCTCCTGCCGGGCAAACCAGTTAAACGCGCGGTCCACCTCCTCCTCTCTCAGGTCGGGCCAGAGGGTGTCTGTAAAGTATAGCTCCGCGTACTCCGCAGCTATAGGGAAGAAGCCGCTCAGCCTCCTCCGCCCACCGGTTCTTATCAGCAGGTCTATTGGTGGTAAGAGGAGGCTTGGAGGGCTCATGCCTTTAGAACAGTAGTTCTCGACCTCCCACCGGCCGCTATAGCATATCGCTATTGTTAGTAGGCCTCCCCTCCTGTTCCTCGAGGATTTGACTGTGGCTATGGCTTCAGCTTCAACCTTGGGGCTGAACATGCGGGGGTCTCCCAGTATGAGGACTCTTATGTCCCTCTCTTTGAGGTCCTCGTCCTCCCTTATCCCCCGGAGGGCTGCTACTGCGACTTTCTCGATGATCTCGTGTTCCTCCTTGCTTCGGAATATGCAGTTCTCCCGGCTCAAACCGTATACTGTAATGTATCTCACACCTTTATTATTAATATATTTAACTATTCTCACAAGGTTCCTGTAGCCCTGCATATACGCCTCTAAAAGGCTGGCACCGTGGATCCTAGCCCAGCGCCTGTTACCGTCAGGTATTATCCCTACATGTCTAGGTAGCGGTCCAGTTTCCAATGCTAACACCGGCACCACTCGCTAACCATCATATTACTTTGGTAGACACGATACGAGCCCGGTCCAGGTAAGAGTTGAGATGCCACCCAGATTAATATCCGTTGGAGCGGCAACCCATCTCAAGGAGCAGCCATGCACGACAGGAGGCCCGGAGGCTGACACGGCTATGCACTGCAAACCGCCCAGGGCAGGGATCGCCACCTCCAATCCCGGAAAGATCAACGCGCTAAAGAAAGTCTTGGCAAGGTATTGCGGCATAAGCGAGGTAAACGTTGTACGCGCGCCAGAAGGGCTGCCGGAACAGCCGGTCGGCTCGATAGAAGTTGTCCGGGGGGCCGTGCTGAGAGCGCTCGAGGCGTTCAAGGCCCTGAACGGTGAAGGCTACGGCTTCGGGTTGGAGGCCGGCCCTCTAGAATTCTACACCCACAACGGGTATATTGAAGCCGAGGTGGCCGCTGTTATCGGCCCGAAGGGGAGGGTGAGCGTAGGGGTTAGCAGCATGTTCCCCCTCCCCTCACACATAGTTAGCCGTATGAAGCGTGGAGTCCCGCTAGGGAGTATGGCTCCTAGGAGGGCTATCGATACCGGGGGTTCGATAGGATATATAGGCGTGCTCACATGGGGAGGCGTTACCCGCGTGGACCTGCACGTTCAGGCGCTAACCTCCGCCCTGATCCCCTGGATCTCAGGGTTCCAGGACGAGCTAGAACATTATAGCGTACTGCTCGACAGGCTCTCCTAGGGCGGCAATGCATATTTTATAAGCTACCGGAACATACACGCCAGGTGGGGGTAGGAATGGGAGTATACCAGTGGAGGGACCATAAGAAGAAGACTGGAGGCGCCAAGAACTGGTATTATAAGGTCAAGAGGAAATACGCTCAGGGCAGGCTTTTCGTGCCCGCAGTATTGGCCGAGGACGAGAAGCAGGTCGCGCTCAAGAAGATCAGGGCTAGAGGGGGCAATATCAAGCACAGGGCGAGGAAGGTGCTATACGCAATAGTATCGGACCCGAAGACTGGGAAGTCCCGCAAAGCCAAAATACTGGCTGTCGTGCAGACCCCGGCAAACAGGGAGTATGCCCGTAGAAACATTATTGTCAAAGGAACAATCATAGAGACCGAGGCTGGAAGGGCGGTAGTTACTAGCAGGCCTGGACAGGACGGTATTATAAATGCTGTCCTGCTCGAGGAGAAGAGCAGGGCGTAGCCTTGCCTGCTCGCCCTCAAACACTCACAATATTTTATCCCTGGATGTTCTTTAGCCGGCCAGGGGGTAACCGCCACCCGTATGGGACCCCCTCCTATACGCTAACCCTCTACCGGTGAGCGTCCAATGATCCAGCGTGAAAACAAGGGTAAGCGGGTCGTACTCTACCCGCATTATTTCGATTCGAGGCTTCCAAGATCCAAGGGTAGGAGGGTTCCGGTCGAGCTAGCAGTAAAATCCCCCACCGCAGAACGGATAGCCGACGCTGCTAGAAGCCTGGGTCTCGACGCCTATATTGAGGATGCCAGATATCCGCGTGCGTGGTGGGTTTCTCCTGGGCGTGTTGTTGTTGAGAAGAAGGGGTTGAGTAAGACTGAAATTATTAGGATGATAGCCTCCAAGCTATCTGAGAGGCAAGGCAAATAGGATTATTCCGCCATACACTAGCATTTAAGGGTATAGGGTTGCCCTGTTGTGGGCGTTTCTTCATATTCCCCTCCAAGCATTCTTCTTATTACTTGCACTGTGAACCTATGCCCTCCCCTGGTGCTAGTATTGGCAGGAGACCATAGGCGTGTAGTGCTGGGAGACCTCCATACTATAGCGGCTACAGGCCATATTGTGGTTCGAATACTGGACCCGAACCTACGGTTGAAGCCCGGGTTGAAGGTTGCGGATCAGGATGGTAGGACTATTGGCGTGCTGGTAGACATAATAGGCAATGTTCGGGAGCCCTACGCTGTCGTGAGACCAAGCTTTAGAGACGAGAAGCTAAGCGTAGGGGAGGGCACACGTCTCTACGTACTGATCCCGCGAGGGGGTAGGCAGCGGAAACGTAGGGGGAAACGGCGTGGCGGCCGAGAAAAGAGAAGCGAAAAAAGAAGAGCCTCTACAGGAAATAAAAGTGATACTCGTAGAAGACGAGAGAAAGGAGGAAGCGGGGAGAGGAGAAGAAAAACGGGTGGAAGAGCAGGTAGAGGAAAGGCGCATAAGGAGCGAGCCAGTAGGTAATTACATTCTAGACTCCCAGTACGGTATCATGGTTAATAGTAGCGGCGTTGTCGTTTCCGATTATCTTATCGATGAAAGCAAGGACTGGAGACAGTATAACGGTGAAATGAAGGGTTCCAAGAGGGCGTATTCGATCGATCCGTCCTACCATTACGATGCGGGAGCCTCCCTAGGGAAATTTACTGGTAGGATGAAGAAGAGGGCTATTAGAGCGTCAAGCATTGACCGTAACATTACAAGCTCCAGGGTGAACAAGGATAACTACAAGGAGGTTACTACTAGGAGTCTCCTCAGGGATCTCATGTCCATACTACAAGTGAACAATGACAGGGAGCTCGAGTACATCGTATACTATATTGTTGGCGCATACCACGAGGAGAAACGTAAAAACAAGGAGTCCATGAGCAATCTCGAAGTGAAAGTGTTAGCCCCCGTAGCTCTCGAGGAGGCAAGCCTTCTGACAGCAAGGCCCATACCGACAAATAAGATATACGAGGTATTCTATAACATTACAGGGCTAGGCGAGGAGCACCGCAACCAGGTGGAAACGCTAGCATGGAAGATTAAGAGGAAAATAGCTGAGTATGATATTAAGAGGAGGATAATGCTTTACAGGAGAATGTCTAGGCAGAGCATGCTTTTAAGTAAAGTCTACGGGCATATTGAGCACATAGTTTCTGTTCTAAAAATGAACAATAAGATAATATATTATCCGGAAAAAGTTAGAAGCTTCGCACGGCTGATAGTAGAGTATAATGTTACCGAGATGAGGAAAAGCCTATCCGGCAAGAGGAGCGAGGCTATCGCGGCCGCCGCAGTATATATCGCGGCTAGACTTTTCAATAACGAGGTTACCCAGACCGACGTTGCACGGGTCGTCAAGCTCAAAGACTCTAATATACGTAAGGCGTTCAAATTCCTCCTGTCCGGGGTACAGATACTTGGAGTTCTAGAGCCCGTCTCTAGGGTTGAGGAGAAGTAACACTTCCCCATACTAACGTATATAATAATATTTATTTTCTACTATACACCGCTACCAGCGAACAGATAAAACTCTCTCCAAACAATATCTTACAGTATAGGATAACCCGCCACTCTAACCCCCCAAACCCGGCATGCAACACTCCAGGGGGCCCACACGTAGAACGGGTAGACGCTATACTGTACCATTACGCGGGTAATCCCGGGTGCCGTAATAATGGTGGTAGCGAAACAGCTTAGCAGTCTGGAAAAGAAGGCTCTAGACCTAATCAGGAAGTCCGAGGGAATACTCCAAAGCGACCTGTGGAAGACGCTAGGGCTCGACAGCAGGGAAGGGAGCAGGCTCGTGCTAAGGCTCCTGAAGAAGGGGCTTATCCGTCGAGAGCAGGTCATGATTAGAGGGCGTAGAACCTATAAGCTTTACATTGTGAAGCCGAGACAGAGCACTGGGAAACTCCTGATAGACGTTTCCACCCTCCTAGAAATACCGTGCTCTACATGCAGATGGTTCAACAATTGCGGGCCCAACAACTTCCAAGACCCTAGAACCTGTAGGATCCTCGACGCGTGGCTTAGAGATAAAGCCTCGGAAGGGGCAGAGGAAGGCACGCAATAGGATGAGGCTCGACTCAGCGCTTCCCAGAGCCTCTATCCTCCCAGTAGGCTGCCACGAGCGCTACCAGGTCTTTCCAGTCCGCTTCAGCCCTAACCCCTTGCGGGTCGAAGTGGGTCCTGCAACTCTCGATGCCGTTCTCCCGTAGGAACCCTATAAAGTCGTCTCTAGGGGGAGTATTCACTCTGGCCTGCGAGGCGAGCCATGGCAGTGGAGTGTAGACCTTTTCAGGGTCTAGCCTGTACTCGCACTGGAGGGTTTGAAGGAGACTCTCAATTCTTGTTCGGGTCGGGAGGTAACTATAGGTTGTCTCCACAATCTCGGCTAGCCTCGCCGCGATACCCGCATCGCCTAGGGGGCCGGTCCAGAGCGGTCCCACCGTTACACAGCCGGCCTGTGGAGCGGCGATATCCATGCCGCCCACTAGTATTGGCCCTTCTCTCTCGCAGATGATTGCGTGGCCCAGGCTTTCCTCGAGCATGGAGTCGGCGGCTCGAGCGCCTCTCCTTACCAGGAGGTATAACCGGTAGTAGTGGTCGGCGTAGTATGCCAGTATCGGTCTTACCGCCTTATCGTTTGAGGCGGCCACACGGGCCAGGTAGCCTAGGAGAACCCTTAAGCCCAGCTCTTTCGATACAGGGGTTTTAACGCACCGGGCCCAGTATTTCCTGTTGCACGCCCTTTGTTTTCCCCCCTCCAGGACTCCTAGGTCTGTCGCTGTGAACGCGGCCAGGCCTTTGTGCCCTGTGGCTCTAAGGGCTTGGCTAGCGTAGGGTGCGGGGGACCCGAAAGGGTCTATATCAACGTATAGTAGGGGTTCTCCTAGTTTGAACTGTAGTTGTGCCAAGAGCGCGTTGGCGTCCGTGTTCCAGGCCGTGATCCTGTTTTCCACCATGTTCAGCCGGGCGTTTAGCGTTATGAGCTTGTAGGCTTTAGGGTTTAGATCGTTGGAGTGCACCCGTTCCACGTCCTGGACCTCTAACGCTATCCTGACCGATCGGACCCCGGTACCGGCTAGAGGATCGGCAGCTCGTATGGGCCTGTGGGGGGCTAAGTGTTTGACGTAGTAATCTAGCAGTAGGACTCCCAGATCCCTATTATAGACCATGACAGGGTTGTAGAACACGTCCAACCATGCGGGTTCAAGCCCTTTCGGGCCCACCGCGCTTTCAGGGCTTGAAATGTAGAGTAGTGCTTTACCCTCCCTTACCAGTGCAAGCCTCAACGGCTATCGCCTCAACAAGCTGCAGATAACGTTTGCCTATAGACTCTCTGTTCTCACGGGTCACCCACAGGATTAACCCTCTCCTAGCTATTATCGCGTAAATATTGGGGTGCGAAGTCTTAAGCTTGCGGTGTACGACGCCGGTCACAGGCTTATTGAGGCCTAGTATCTCTAGTATGAGCTGCCTGAGCTCTGGAACCTTAAGCTCCATCGGGCCGATCTCGTCCAGGACTATATAGTCTGCGCTCCCGATCAGGCCTCTAAGCACTCCTGCAGCCTCGGAGGCCTGATCTGTGCAGACAGTATAGGATCCGACCCTTACAGTTCCCGGTACCCCCTTCCTTGCAAGACACCATGACCGGCCGCTGGAGACATCTACGATGTCAAAGCCTATCCTCTCCCCGGTTCTACCCCTAACCTCTGGAGCGTAGAAACCCGCCACTCTACAGCCAAGGTTCACGGCCAGCTCTACCGCACGGGCTACAAGGGTGGACTTGCCGCTTCCCGGGGGACCGCTAAGGTATACGTCTCTCCTCTTTATCGCCACGCTGCTTGCACCGTAGCTGGGCTAAAACTTCATCTATAGTTATAGGGTTTAGGCCTTCCCTTACAGCTATTCTTGCCTTCTTCTCGTCTTCTACTATAACGTAGCGCTCCTCGACCCCTATTGTTTCGCTCATCTTGTCGAGGTAGTACGCCTTTTCTACTAGCTTCTCAGGCCTCTCTCTCGGGTGTTCTACCACATATGCTGTCCTCTTAATCCCGCTCTTGTCGTCCATTGTTGAAGCTGAAATGTCGAGTACTGTCCTCTTTGCGTGTACAACCTTGTAGCCCGCTTTTTCCAGCTCTAACGCGACTTTCCTCTCGAGCTCGCTGTCATAGTTCTCCTGCAGCCCGACCCTCACCTTCCTGGCCGGCTCGAAAATGTTGATGGGCTTCACGATATCCTCTCCTAGCACGCGTACGAGCCTCTCCCCCTTCTCGATAGTGGGCTCCATACTCCCCTTCTCATACTCGTATATCGCTCTCCTCGACACGCCAACCATTAATGCTAGGTCTCCCAAGGATAGATTCTTCTCCAGCCTTTTACTCCTCACCTTGTCAGCGTCTATGCTCAGCTTGAACGTGTCCTTCGACTCGTAAATGTAGACCTCCTCCCTGCCGGAGAGCACGCCTTCCAGGGTTTCAAGCCCTACCACGCGTATCCCGGACTTCTCATAGACGACCCCTTCAAGGAGTGGCATGCCCCCCTTCATGGCTGACACTATAATCCCTGGAACTCCCAGCACGCGGCTGAGCCCTGCAAGCTCCGCTATCTCGCTCCTCGGTATCTGGTCAGCGTCGAATGCCACCTTCACTAGGAGCCTCGTCTTCCCACGTAAGCGTACAGCAAGATCTATACTCCTCCTCTCGATCGATCTAGGATAGTCTAACACTACTAGGTCTTCAGAGTACCTGTATAGTGTTGCAAGCACCTTGTAGAGCAGCTCTCTGTTATCCCGCTTCCCGGCCGTCAACCCACCATCACCTTGTATCCATATGCTCCATGACACCCTTGCTGACCGTACTACCCGGCTGGCCTGGCACTCTTAGCATACTGCTCCGTGCCGACACTCTTGTGAGGGTGGGATAAAACGTGGAAGGTCCGCCACCCTCTAGAATCTATTGGTTCCAAGTACTGCTTATATATCTAAAAGGTTAAGATCCCTACCCACAAGTCTCCTCCTGGACTAGTCTGTCTCGCCGCATCCTGCTAGCCGGGCCGCATCGTTGAGCCTACTGCAAACACTGCAAACCATAGTCTTGAACGTCCTGTAAGATTTACCGTCGCGTATACCATTATTCGATATTAGGAGCTCTGCCATTCTAACTATTACTCCCTTATACTCGGGTATTTCAAGTAGTTTCTCCTCAATACTCGGGTCGCCCCTCAAGCCTTTCATATAGTAGGTTACTGAGGCGGGCGTTATGCCGAGGAGCTTGGCTACACTATACCTTGTCATTTTACGCTCTTCGACCAGGTAGCGTACTAGTGCTGCTCTTATTGAAGGTATTATCACCCTTGTAGCCTTCTCGCACGGTAGTTCGGCGACCGGCATCTTCCCCATACCTCCATCGAGCTTGGTAGTCATGCTCTCTGCTGTCAGCTTGCCGTCTACCCTGCCATTCCTGCTAGCCAAGACTAGAGCCCATAGATTCGAATTCTTAACAGGGTTAAAATCTCCTGTATCTATATACCCTCCCCTCTCCGATGGTATAGAGTAACAATATTAGTCTACAAGCGTGTACACAGGTTTGCAGGACCTGTGAGTGGAGGTGTGCCAGTCCATGCCATCATACTATCAGCTCGATACGAGCGAAGAGTTCCAGAGCGAGTTGAAGGAGACCCTTGCAGACATGATTAGCCCTGTAACAGTAGACGTTTTCATAGGCCCAAACTGTGAGACATGCGATGACACCGTGCTCCTACTAAAAATGATGGAACAGGCGAGCCCCAGAGACGAGAATGGCGAGCCCAAGCTTAAAGTTAGAATATTCGATAAGAGCGTCGAGGAGCACCGTAAAGAGTTTGAAAGGCAGGGAGTAGAGAGGGTGCCCACTGTCACGCTTATCGACGGGTATATCCGCTATACGGGCATACCCGCGGGCGAGGAGATAAGAGGTCTTATCGAGACTATATTGAGGATAAGCGAGGGTGAGAGCGGGCTCAACAAGTCGACAGGAGAAATACTGGCGTCGCTGAAAGGGAAAGTATATATTGAGACCATAGTTACGCCTTCATGCCCTTATTGCCCCTACGCCGTGCTTCTTGCTAACATGCTCGCCTATGAAGCGTACAAGAGGGGCAATCCTAAAGTAATATCCGACACTGTGGAGGCATACGAGAATCCCGACATCGCCGACAAGTACGGGGTGACGAGCGTTCCAGCAATAGCCCTCAACGGCCGCCTCGTGTTCGTGGGCGTGCCGTATGAGGAGGACTTCATAGATTATGTGAAGGCCGCAAGCGAAGGCAAGCTCGACGATCTCCTATTCAAAGAGTTCGGGGGAGAAACAGGGCTCTAACCCGGAACGCCATATTTTCTCCTCAGCATCATAAGGCCCCGGACTATTCTTGCCCTGCAACAGCAGCCCCACATTGCCGGTATTCTCACCAGGTCCCCCGTTGAAGGTATACGCTGCTCTCCCATGCAGTCCTCGTCAACCAAGGCCTCCTTGACTGGGAATGAGGCTCTAAGCTCTACGAGCCCGTTAGATACTGGAGAGAAGATGTTTAGTGTTAAACTCTTGCCGTCAGACCCTGCCACGGCTATAGCGTTTGAGGATCTAATGTGTCCTATTCCCCTGCCGCACGACTCTACGGGCTTGAGTATCGTTGCGGCCTCTACTGCTAGCCTGACAGCCTGTATTAGTCCTCCGAGAGCTATTCTAGCGCTATCGTAGACTGTTATTGTTATTCCGCCTTCTCCTACCTCTATGGTGGTCGGGGCTTTGGAGCCTACTGCTAGTCTCCTGCTTCCTAGCCCGACGGTTGCTGCTGGCGCTTCCAGGGTTCCCTCTGTTATCTGGTAGGGGTGTGGCCTGAAGAATGCTAATACTGAGCCGCTGTGCTCGGCCAGGCCTGTAGATACTTGGAGGGTGTATTTGTTTTTCGTTTCAATTATAAGAATATTATTTTTCTTATCATACAGTACTAGCGCGCCGTCTCCAATACCACCTACCAGGCTTCTCAGGCTGAAAACCTCATCCACAGATGCAACAATACGGTACCCTCCTAGCTCGAGGCTTAGGCCGGTTTCAGCCTCCTTAGTGGTTACCGTGCTACACTCGGAAGTGCTGGCAGGCTTCAGGGGTTCGAGTCCGGGCGGCGAGAGTGTTCTGCCCGTTACTCTTACACACCCAGGGACTGCCCGGGCGGTGTCTGAGACTTTCAGCCATGATAGGGTAGGCCATCCTAGAGGGTTCAGTAGGGATTCGCGCCTGCCGGCCTTGCACCTCTCAACGGTTTGCAGTAGCTCTTCCAGGCCGTCTATGCCGACCTCTCTTATAGTGTAGTGGTATCTCGGCGGGCTGGTTAGCCCCTCGTATAACAGTCCCTTGCCGTAATATTCCTCCCCGCAACAAGTGTATGTCCTGTCAGCCTCGACGGTGCACCCTGCCATGCGCAGGGCTTTCCCTATGCCCGCACAACCGGTCATACTACATGTTGAGGACAGGGCTATGGGGGCCGCCTCAACCCATGTGGGCATTCCGGGTCCCGAACACGTTCCGCACAATGTCACTTGCCCTCTCCTCTCCTTCCACCCTGAAAACCGCGAATACCCTCTCATCCTCTTCCACGTCCACCATGCCACCCATGCTTTCGAGCTTTGATGCCACACTCCTCGTGGCGGACCTGCCGTGGAGGGATATGTAGAGTTTCCTCTCCCCCTCCCCCCTGTCAACATAGGAGACCTTAGCGTGATGGCTCGAGGAGTAGCCTGTCACTTTCTCCTCGACGATCCTCTCCCCTGTAAGGCTAACATACTCTACTTTCCTCCTGGAAACCCTGAACCCGGCCTTCTCCAGGCTCTCCTCTAAACCCATACTATACACCCCCTAGAGGGCCCCCAGCAGGCTTGGAACCTGTATGCTGGCCCTTCCACTCTTCTGGTCCTTTAGTTTTTATAGGGAAGCCTAATATGGGAGGCGGCGTCGGTTCGCGGTAATCTCCTCATTATCCCAGGCTCAGAAGGGGCAAGATGCTTCTCACCCGCCGCCTCCACGGTATACACTGCTTGGCGGTCGGAGGGCATATAGTATTATCCCAGGCTCGCCTACACCCCTAACCGTGGGCGGGAGATGAAGTATTACTCCCGGTCTGAGCGAAGGCTGTGAGGACCACTTACCCGTCCGATCCCGCTCTTTTCTCCTGTAGTTGACGTTGGCCGCTGCTCCCT
>Ga0256833_1001517_pt1 | contig 17019 bp, 10 predicted proteins | sample 356284metaG_FD_190535 | JGI IMG/M metagenome (GOLD analysis project Ga0256833, IMG submission 190535) | Hydrothermal vent microbial communities from Mid Atlantic Ridge, Atlantic Ocean - 356-284 | ecosystem: Environmental > Aquatic > Marine > Hydrothermal vents | place: Atlantic Ocean: Mid...
GGATGACAAAATCCTGGAAAAAGACATCGATATCGACCTGAACGAGGCCGAGCGAGCCGGGTCCAGCGACCGGGTGCAGATTGTGGCCCAACTGGATCGTTATCGCGGCGGCTTTCGCGGCGACGGCGACTGGACCTCCACCAAGCGATTTTATGTCACTTTCGATCCAGACCTCAACCGGCTAGCTTCCCGCGAGGTGATGGACATTGGCGAAGCCAACATGGCCGATGGCGACACCCTGGTCGAGTTTGTGCAATGGGCGGTGCAGAATTATCCCGCAGATAAATACGCACTCATCCTCTCGGATCATGGCATGGGCTGGCCCGGAGGCTGGTCGGATCCCACCGCTCGCGGCCGCGGGGCCGATAACCTCCCCCTGGCCTCGGCCATGGGCGATCACATCTATCTGACGGAGCTGGATCGATCTCTGGCGAAGATTCTGCAGACCACCGGCATCCAGCAATTCGAATTCATCGGGCTGGACGCCTGTCTTATGGCCCATGCCGAGGTTTTCGCTGCGCTGCAGCCCTACGCCCGCTACGCCGTGGCCTCGCAGGAAACCGAACCGGCGGTGGGATGGGCCTACGCCAGCTTCCTGCGCGCCTTGCTGGCCCACCCCGACATGAATGGCGGCGAGCTGGGCCAGGCGGTAGTCAAAAGTTATATTCAGGATGACCAACGCATTGTAGACGACAGGGCCCGGGCCGAGATGGTCGGCCGCCGCGGCATTTCGGCCCGGCAGGTGGCGCAAAAGATGGAGGATAGCGCCACGCTTTCGGCCATCGATTTGCAAACCTTCCCCAACCTGATGGCGGCATTGAACCAGTTCGCCTTCGTCCTGCAGAACGCCAATCAAAAAGCGGTGGCCAAGGCCCGAAGTTACGCCCAGTCTTACACCAGCGTTTTCGGGCGCAACGCCCGCCCCTCCTATCTCGATCTGGGCAACTTCGTGCAGTTGGTCAAACGCGAGGTGCGAGATGAGCAGGTGCAGAGCGCCGCAGACGGCGTGCTGGCGGCGTTGCAACAAACGACCATCGCCGAAGTCCATGGCCGCAACAAGCCCGGCTCCAACGGCATGTCCATCTACTTCCCCACCTCTCGCCTCTATCTCAATCGCGTGGCGGGCGGGGGTTCCTATGAGGCGACCGCCGATCGATTCGCCCGCGAGTCTCTGTGGGATGATTTTCTGGCTTACCATTACACCGGGCGGCGTTTCAAGGCCAAACCCGGCGCGCCCCCGCCCCAACCCAAGCCCCAGGATGTGAAAGCGCCCGGAGCCGGAAAAATTCAGGTCTCTCCCATCAAACTCTCGGCCAAAAGCGCATCCGCAGGCAACCCCGTGCTGATCAGCGCCGACATCCAGGGCGAGAATCTGGGCTATATCTACATTTTCACGGGCCTGTTGGATCAAAAAGCCAACGCCCTGTTCGTGGCCGACATGGATTACCTGGAAAGCGGAGAAAGCCGCACGGTGGGAGGCGTCACGTATCCCGATTGGGGCCAGGGCGAATTCACCCTGGAATTCGAGTGGGAACCCCTGTTTTTCGGCATCAATGACGGACGGCGCACCGTCACGGCGCTGTTTTCGCCCCAGCGCTATGGCGCCAGCTATGAAGAGGCGGTCTACAGCGTGGACGGCATTTACAGCTACGCTGATGGCGAGCAGCGCTACGCCCGGCTCTATTTCGATAACGGCACGGGCCAACTGAAACAGGTCTTCGGCTACACCGACAAGGATTTCACCGGGGCGGCCCGCGAAATCCTGCCCCAGCCCGGGGATCAGTTCACGGTGCTGGAAAAATGGTTCGATCTCGACGCCAGCGGCAAGCTGAAGAGCATCGCCTCGCAACAGGGCGACACCATCACCTTCGGCGACGCCCCCATCGAATGGCGTGAACTCGATGCGCCGCCGGGCGTTTACCAGGTAGGCTTTGTAGTGCAGGACCTGGATGGAGAGAGCCAGCCGGTCTACGCCAGCGTCATCGTGAAATAGCGGCTCGACGCAACGACTTCGAGAACGTCACAAGTCCAGTAACTGCTCAAGCTGTCTTTTCACTGACCACAACCTGACAGGTTCCATGCGCCAGATTGGCTCAGCGAACGAGCTGGCGGGAGCAAATCTGGTCGCGTATTCGGCCTTGCTGGCGGGGAACCTGTCAGGTTCAAGCGCAAGACGCCCGACTTGGGACTTTGCCCCAATTTTGAAACGCCCCCCTCTCCCTTTTCCATTTGTCCAGAAAAGCATGATGACTTATCATTAACAGCAGGTCATTTCCCCCATTCCCCCATAGCCCATAACAAGCCTCATCAGTTGCCGGAATCGGGCGGCTGCATGGAAGGCGGCGGGCGTTCATTTCAGGCAAGGAGACAAAAGCCATGAGAATACGCATTCCCAGAATACTCGCACTCATCGCCATCGTCATGCTGTTGGTGGCGGCGATGGCAGGCTGCACCACCATCGAGCAACAACCGGGGCCCGAAGGCGCGTCGGTGGCCGAGGCGGGAGCAACCGCGTCGGTCCCAGTGGCCCCGCCGCCCACCGAAGCGCCCGTCACCCCCATTTCTCCCGAAAAAGCCCAAACCCTCTGGGAGAGCGTCCAGGAGAAAGGCGCACTGGTCGTGGGCGTCGCGGGCGATTATCCACCCTTTAGCTATTACACGCCCGAAGGCCAACTGGACGGCTTTGACATCGCCATGATGAAAGAAATCGGGCGGAAACTGGGCGTGGAAATCATCTTCCAGGATGTTCCCTTTGATCAACTGCTGGGCAAAGTGCAGGCGGGCGAAGTCGATGCGGCCATCGGCGCTATCGCCATCACCCCCGCCCGGCAGGCGCGCGTGGCCTTCACCGCCCCCTACCTCACCGGCGATACGGCGCTGCTCTCCAATGCCGACGCCGACATTCCCGACATCCAGACAGTCGCAGACCTGGCGGATTTGAAAATCGGCGCAGAGATGGGCACAGACTTCGCCGACTGGCTGCTGGAACAGACGCGAAATGGTGCGCTCACCCCGGAAAACATCAATCTCTACCCCACCATCGATCAGGCGATGGCGGCGCTGGTGGACGGCGAGACCGACGTGGTGATGGCGGACGCTTTCACCGCCGAAGACCTGGCCAGACAGACCCTGGGCAAACTGCAACTGCTGAACAGGCGGGGCAAAGTGCTGCTCACCTACAAGCCGCTCATCGATCAACCGTTGCAGGGCGCCGAGTGGATGCTCAGCGCTTACTATGACGACGAGGGCAACCAACTGCCCGCTCTCACCGGCGTCTCCGTGACGGCCAACATCGATAACGCCGTCATCAGCGGCAACGCGGGCTGCAACAACTACTCCGCCGATCTCCAAATCAATGAATCCAGCCTCACCGTCACCACGCCCGTCACCACCCGCAAGCAGTGCGCTGAACCGGAAGGCGTCATGGCGCAGGAAAATCAATTCCTGGACAATCTCATCAAAACCGCCGCCTACGAAATCCAGGGCGATACGCTGATCTTCCGGGACAAAGATGGCAATCCCCTGCTCATCTTCAAGGCCCGACCCCAGGTCGATCTCGGCAACATCACCTGGACTCTTTACGCTTATGGCGACTTCCGTCATCCCCAGCCGGTCCCCGAAGATGTCACGGTCACGCTCGAAGTCGATAAAGATGGCAACGTTTCAGGCTCTTCGGGCTGCAACAACTATGCGGGCAAAGCCACCGTCGACGGCGATTCGGTCACCTTCGAGCTGGGCGCCGCAACCAAAAAAGCCTGCGATCCCGTGACCAACGCCATGGAGACCACCTATCTCGGAGCGCTGGCCGGCGTCGAGCGGGCGGAGGTGCAACAGGATCAACTGATTCTCAGTTATAACGGCGGCCTCGATGCGCTGAAGTTCCGGGCCCGGCGTAAAAATCCGATCCAGTTCACCAACTGGCAGTTGCAAACTTTTGGAGCGCCGGAGAAAAACCAGCGTCCGCTGGATACGACGCAACTGACCGCCCTGTTCGGCAAGAAGAAGCTGACAGGAGCCGCGGGCTGCAACACATTCAACACCAGTTACACGGTCAAGGGCAACAGGATCAAGATCGGAAAAATCGCCCTCACCCGGATGCTGTGCCCGGACAAGAAGATCAACAAGCAAGAAACGACCTATGTCAAATATCTGCGCAACGCCGCCAAGTATCAATTTATCGGCGTCAGCGTAGCTGCCAGCGGCCTTTATCCGCAATCCTACGCCATCGCAGTTCCGCCCGGAGCCGATGGGCTTGTGGACAAGCTGAACGACGCCCTGGCGCAACTGGATCAGGAGCAGAAAATCACCGAGCTGGCCCAGCGCTATCTGCCCATCTCCGCCGGCGGCGAGCCGAATGTGACGCCGGAACCGACGTGCACGGACAAGGTGAAATGGATGGCCGATCTCACATACAATGATCACAACATGCGAAAACCGCCGGTGGTGGAGCCTGGCGCCGCCTTCCAGAAAGTCTGGCGCGTGAAAAACGCAGGCAACTGCACCTGGACCCCGGACTACTATCTGGATTTCACCCACGGCAACAAGCCCGGCGCCGACATGAGCGGCGGCCGCACCTATCTGGATAAGGAAGTGCGTCCGGGCGAAACCTATGACCTGAAGCTGGACTTGATTGCACCACTGCAAGCGGGCGTTTATCAGGGCTTCTGGAATTTTTACAACGCCAACAACAAAGCCTTCGCCCAACTCTGGGTCGGCATCAAGGTTCCCGCGCCCGAGACGCCTCTCCCCACGCCAACGGCAACGCCTCTCCCCACGCCCTCGCCCATCGTGCAGTTCACCGCCGACCATACTCACATTCAGGCGGGCTCCTGCACCACCCTCTACTGGAACACGCAGAACGTGACGCAGACCTATCTGTTTGAGGAAGGCGAGGACTGGCAGGGCAAAGAGGTGGCGCAGCAGGGCAGCCAGCAGGTATGCCCGCCCCAAACCACCACCTACAACCTGGGCGTTGTGCTGGCCGACGGCAGCCGCGACGTCAGCAGCCTCACCATCCAGGTCTCGGCCATCACGCCTCCGCAAATCGTCAGCTTCAGCAGCCAGCCGCCAGAGTCCGTGGCGCTGGGCGAACCGGTGACGCTGTATTGGGATGTGCGCGGCGACGTGCAGCGCGTCAGCATTCTGGCCAACGGCATCCCACTGAACAGCAACGCCCCGGTCTATGGCTCCCTGGTGGATTATCCATCCCAGGCAGGCATGATGAAATACACGCTTCAAGCGCAAGGCCCCGGCGGAACCAACGTGAATGAAATCATCGTGCAGGTGGGAGAAGCGCAGCCCACGCCCGAGCCCACGGAAACCGCAGCCCCGCCCACCGAGACCCCCGTCCAGCCCACCGAGACCGCTGTTCCACCTACTGAGACCCCTATCCCGCCCACGGAGACGCCCGTCCCGCCAACTGAGACGCCCCTCCCGCCAACAGAAGTTCCGCCCACAGCCACGCCCGAGGTCACGCCTGCGCCGCCAGGCCAGGATCTGGTCAACATCAATTGGAGCCTGGTCACCATGACTCAGGCCAAGATGGCGCCGCAGCCCATCCTGCCGGACTCGCAGATCATCCTCTTCTTCGATCCGGCCGGCTCCTACAACGGCGTTGCCGGCTGCAACAACTATGCCGGAGCCTACACCGTGGCGGAGAATAACGCGCTGACCATGACGCCGGGCCAGGTCACCAACATGCTCTGCAACGCGCCGGCGGGCGTGATGGAGCAGGAGCAGCAGTATCTGCAATTGCTGAGCACAGTTCAATCCTACGCGATTGGTGATGACGGCTCGCTCAGCCTCTACACCAGCGACAAATGGATGCTGAGTTTCATGCCCGAACCCGGCCCCAAATAAACGACCACTCAGGGCGGGCGGGAGACATCCTGCCCGCTCTGAGTTCATCTCCGTCAGGAGCAAGGCATGACACACGACCAGTGGATTGGCTTCAGCATTCTCTTCCTGTCGATTCTTTCCCTCACCGTGGGGAACAGCGTGGTTCTGTTTGCCAATCGCGTTAATCGCGCCCAGTTTATTCGCTCCCTCCTCGCTTTCACCTTTCTTTTCATTCTCTCCATTTTTCTCTGGACGCTTTCCATCCAGTTTTTCGCTTATTTCTTCTTCGGCAAACATAAACCAACAATCGATGTTTTGCTGCTGGTGGCGGCCAGCTTTACGCCCTTTATCTTCGGCTTTCTGATCTTGCTGCCGCATCTGGGGTATTATCTTTATGCACTGCTGCGCGTCTGGGTGATGGTGAATCTCGTTCTCAATCTCATGCGCGCCTATCAATTCAATATCGTTCAGGCGCTGGTCGTCAGTCTTTTGGGCTGGCTTCTGCTGGAATTCGTCAGCTCTCTGTCCTTCCTGCGGTTAGATGACATCAAACGGTGGTTCCTGAAGCTGACAACAGGGAAACCGGAATACAAAGATCCTGATGATCTGGTGTTCGAATATGTGAAGCGACAGCGGGAATTGGCTTTGGAGGCGGCAAAAGCCCGACAACGGGCGGAGGAGATCAGCCATGATTGATCTGGCGGTCAACACCGCGTTGGCGGCGCTGGGCGTCTTGCTGTTTTTGCTCTTTCTCATGGCGCTGCTCTCGCCGCTGGAAGCGCTTTCCTGGTGGGCGGGCTGGAGCGGACACGCCCCCAACCCCAGCGAGCTCAGCACCGAAGCGCAGGAGGAGATCAAAGAAAGCGATGAACTCCCCCAGAAAGAAATCCGGCAGCCCGACTATTATCTGGTGTATCTCACAGCCATTGGCGGCGTCTCGGCCGATGAGATATCCTATCGGGAGCGGGTGTTCCTGCAGAAATTGCAGGCCGCCCTGCCCGAGGCGGTCATCATCAGTGACGTCTTTCCTTTTTCGGTCACCAACAATCCCCTGACGGGCGAGCGGCTGCTGGGCTGGCTGTGGCGCAAAATCCATGAGCGCCGCAAGACCATCACCGGCGGCATGTTGGCCCTGTTCATCTTCGCCCGCAATCTCTTCAATGTGGCCGTCTCGGCCGATCCGCGCTATGGGCCCATCAACAATGCGGGCGTAGCCCGGGAGATCAGCAAGAGCCTGTACCGCAATCGCTATCCGCTGCAAGGCGGCATTCCCATCGTCACCATGGGCTGGAGCGGCGGCGGCCAGATCGCGGTGGGCGTAGCCCCTTTTCTGCGGCTGGGTCTGGACGCTCCCATCTATGTCGCCTCCATCGGCGGCGTGCTCACCGATGATCCGGGCATCGCCTTCGTGGAGCATCTCTGGCATCTGCGGGGCAGCAAGGACAAATTTCCCCTCGTCGGCGATCTTCTCTTTCCGGGCCGCTGGCGGATCGCCAGAAAATCCCCCTGGAATCAGTTCAAACGGGCGGGAAAAATGACGGTCTACACGCCCGGCCCCATGATCCACACGGGCAAGGGCGACTATTTTGATCCCAAGACCACGCTGCCGGATGGCACGCTGCACGTTGACAAGACCGTCGCCATCATCGCCCGGGCGGTGCGCAGCATCCCCTCGCTGCCGGAACTGGTGGATGACGCTGAATCGCTGGCCGCGTATGACAGAGAGAAAAAACTGCATCCCGGACGATAACGGCCCGGCGGCGCGCCAGGCATCAAAGAGATTGCGGAACGAAATTTGAAACAAAACCATTCTCCAGAGTTTTTACGCCATGCCACAGCCAGCATCTCCCGTCTCCGCCCCAAAACAAAGCAAGCGCTCGAATCTGATCCCCATCATCATCATCGCCGTACTGCTGATAGCCACCGTGCTTTTTGTGGATGTCGGGCAGATGGTGCAGGTGATGCTGCACACCAACTATGCCCTGGTATTGGCGGGGATGATCTTTCTGTTGGGCGGCATCGCACTCATCGATGTGCGGTGGTGGTATCTGCTGGGGCGGGAACCAGCATTCAAACGACTGGCCCACGCCACCAATGCCAGCTATATCGTTCCCATCCTCACGCCCATTCCCAACTACATCAGCCGCGTGGTGATCACAGGCATGGCCACCGAGGCCACGCTGCCCCAGGCCACCACCTCCATGATGGTCGAGCGCATGATCGCCCAGATTATGCGCATCACGATCATCGTGCTCACCATCTCGTTGGGCGTACAGTCCGCCATGACGACCGCGTCGATGATCCGCAGCATCGTTCTCTCGTTTGCGGTGCTGGCGGGCTATTTGCTGGCCATCCGCTATTCTGAACAAGTCATCGGCGGCGTGGATAACGGCCTCGCCAAAATCCCCCGCCTGAGCGAAAAGGCGCATGACAAAATCATCGCCATCATCCAGGACGCCCTGAGCGTGGATGTGGGCATGAAAGACCTGCTGCTGGCGCTGGGCATGACCATCGTGATGTGGACGCTGTTCTTTCTGTTCCATTTCATGGTGATTCTGGCCATGCCCCTGGGCCTGGACATGCACAGCAACATCACCATCGCCCTGGGCGCGCTGGCCCTGACGCCGCCTTCGGCTCCGGCCATGCTGGGCATCTATCAGGTCTCGCAGGTGGGCCCGAATCTGGTGCTGCGTCTGGGCGCGCTGGAGCAACTGCTGCCCTATTCTCTGATGCTCTACTTCATCCAGGCCATCGTGTGGATGATTTTGACGCTGTGGGGATTGAGAGAGCTGGACATGAGCTTTGTCGATCTGTTCCGCAGCAGCAAGTCGCAATCCGAAGCGCCTGAAGTGATAGAGGCCGCAGAAGGCGCAGGCTGACGCCCGCCCATCCCTTTCATCGGAGTCATGCAATGACAAAACGAATGCTTCTTTTTCCGGCGCTGGCGATAATCCTTCTCGCCCTTCTCGCCGGCTGCGCCGCCCCACAGCCCGCACAACAGCCGACGCCCGCGGCCACGCATCCCGCCGCAAAAACGCCCCGCACAGCCACGCCCGAATCCATCGGCATTGCGCCCGAGGACATCACGCTGGATGATCAGGGATTGGTGCAGGCATGGCAGGCGGCGCTGGTTCCGGCCACGCCTTTCGATAATATGCACGCGCCGGGCCCTTCGGGCCTGCCGACGCACATTCAGGTGCTGTTCAACGGCGTCAGCGACCCCACAGCCCGCGAGCCGGGCGGGCCGGTCATCTACATCATCCCGGTGGACGCCTATCAGAGCATGTGGCGGGATCATGACAGCAGCGCCATTTCCGATCTGCTCAAGAAGATCAAAGCAGTCGACGCCCGGGCGACCGGGCCCAAACCGGTACGGGGGCTGCCGGTGCTGCCGATGGAAGAGACCTTCGGCGTGAATGACTTCGCCACGCAATTGCGCCCGGTCGGCGGCGATGACGCCAGTTTCAGCAAGACCGGCTTTCGCTTCGTGGGCCGCTTCGCCATGGTCGCCACGCCCGTCACCAATGCCGGGCTGCGTTACATTTATCAGGGATTCAGCGACGACGGGCGGTATCTGGTGGCCTTTTTCTTCCCCGTCCGCACCGACGTTCTGCCCGATGACCTGGAAGCCGTGTCCACCGAGGACACAGACGCCTTCAACAGCAACGGTCTTGGCTATCTTGCCGACAAAGCCGCGGCGCTGGATGAATTGCCGTCCGCTGCCTGGACGCCTGATCTCTCGAAGCTGGACGCGCTGATCGCGTCATTGGCCGTCAAGTAGTCTCGTGCGGTGATGCCCCATATCTTACAAAAGCCGCGTCGGCCGTAGACTTTCGAGGTCTGCGAGACCTCGAAAGTCTGGTGGAGCGGTGGCAAGCGGGCACTTATGGGCAATCACCGCGTCTCGTCCCGCCACGCCCGCCAATAGGCCTGCATACGATCCACAAAATCGCCCGGTTTTTCGGCATAGAGGCGCACGCCCAGGCCGAAACTCCGGGCTTCCAATTCCTCTCGATACGCTTCGATCAGGCGCACGGTCTTGCCCTGCTCCGCCCCTCGCAGCCGCAGTTCGGGGTGTTCGGTCAAGGTGCGGTGCAGCTCCGCCAGATCGTGATCCACCCCCAGCGCTTCTGATAACGCAACCAATTCTTCGGTGACGCCGGAGAGAACCGGCGGCCAGGCGGGCGAGAGGATGCGCACATGATAACGCAGATATTTGACCCGCTTGCGCCATTCATGAAAATGAGCCGCTGCGGGTTCCTGGCGGCAGCGGATGAGCCCGCGGCGGCCGCGGGCGTAGACGCGGCGCAGCCCCCGGGCGGGGAAATGATTGCCATGCAACGGCAGGGCTGCGATGAGCGCCCGCCCGCGCTGCAACTCGGCGGCCACATGGCGAAACAACGTCTTTTGCGGCACGACCTGATCTCGCAGCGCCTGATGATGCGCCCGCAGCCGGGCCGCCAGCCGCTGCACTTCCGCCTCGGAAAACTGTTGCGGAAAACGCTCGTGCACTTTCTCCAGGGTCTCGGAGAGCACGGCGCTGGTGCGGATATCGGAAAGCTGACGTCCGGCGTCTCGGAAAAGCGCATTCAACTCGCCGAATCGCCTTTCGCCGATATCATCCCGCACCAGCCGCAGGACGCCGCGCACGCGCTTGAAGCATTTGCGGGCGTCGTGCACGGCGGGGTCCACATCCAGCCCGGGCGTGGTGAGCCGCCATATCGCCCGATCCGTCTGCTCCAGCAGGATGCGTTTGATCTCGGAGGAAAAAGCGTGTCCGGGACGATGTTCAAAAAGGGCGTCGGGAGTCATGAGGCGTGAAAGCGTGAGAACGTAAAGGGGGTCAATCGGGGATGCGCCAGGACGCGGGAACGGGCGCGTGCAGGGAGCCTGTTTCCCAGTCCGCGTCGAAAACGGCTTTGAGATAATCATAGGCCTGGGCGCTTTGCAGAGCCAGGCCCATCTCGCGGTTGAGTTTGTTGCTGGCTTCGCTGCCGTTCATCGAGGCGGCCACAATCCAGCGCCTGTCTCCCAGAGCCAGCAGGTGCAGCTTGGCGTGCAGACCGGCTCCGGCGGGATTGCCGCGGCGGGCGATCAAGTCCAGGCCCTCGGAGCGGGCGATGTCATTGACGTAGGCGACGGTGTTGCGATTGCTGCGGGCTTGCTGGGAAAAATCGAAAAAGCTGTCCAGCAGAATGCGGACGCGGGCCCCGCGGCGGGCAGCGGCGATGAGCGCTTCCAGACGCACGTTGGGATCATCGGCGGCGTTGCCATCGGTGGCGCCCCAGTAAGGATGTTCGTAAAGCTGCTGGGTGAGGATGACGTCGCCTGGCCCGGCGCGGTTGATCAGATCCAGCAGCGGGCTGGGAAAGAGGCTGGTTTCGGGCGAGGTGAAGAGGGCCGCGGCCGTGGCGTCAGTCAGATGCAACGGCTGCGGGAAAAGCACGCGATAGCCTTGCAGATCTGCAGCCGGTGGCGGGGCGTAGCCGGGAGGCGGCGCGCCATAGACGGGATGACCGGCCTGCCAGGGATAGATGTCGGTGTGGGCGTCGTCATCGTCCAGACGATAAATCATCGCTGCCCGGGCCGCGAGGGCCGGGTCCTGGATGATGACGGCGTAGCCGCGGCGGCCCAGGGTGTCGCCGTCGGCCGCGTCCTCGGGCATGCTGGAAGGTTTGAAATTCTCGGTGCTGAGCAGCAGCGTATCGTCATCGATGATCGCGAATTTGCTGTGCTGGTAGGGATAGCGATCATGGGCGTCGTCCACATCGTTGACCATGAAATGCACCCGGACGCCCGCCTGCGACAGTTGCTGTGCGGCCCAGCGCGTCTCGTCGACGAGCCCGCCCACCGGCCCGCCCTCCAGCAGCACATGCACGGTCACGCCCGCCCGCGCCCGCTCGGCCAGCGTCGCCACCAGGCCGGGATGGGTGAGTTCGTAGGTTTCCAGCAGGATGCTGCTCTGGGCGGCGGCGAGGCCATCGCGGATGGCGGCGAAAGCGTTGTCGGGCGTGATCAGCACGGTGGCGGCCCGGGGCTGCGACCAGGTTGTCAGCAGGGGCTGGGCCAGCCGGTGCAGGGCCCAGCCGGGATAAGCGGTGCGGCGGCCCTTGAGGGGATTGCGATTGCCCTGAGCCCAATCGGTGACCGTATCGCTGTCGGGCAGGCGGGGCAGGCCCGTGGCGACGTCGAAAAGCCGGTAATAGACCTGACCTTCGCTGGCGAATCTGTTGCTGGGTTGATAGGGCTGCAGGGCTGGCCCTGACCAGCCTTCGATGCCCACATCGCCCTGCTCATACACCACCGCATCGACCAGAACGCCGTCGGGCGTGAAGAGTTGCAATTCATCGCCGTCATTGTTGAGATCCGGAATGACGCCCGAGGCGTTGGGCACATCGGGATCGGTGTCGGACTGGTATTCGCAATCGGGCTTCTGCGCCCACACCCGCTGGAAGGCGACGGCCTGCCGCGTGCACCAGATGGTTTGTCCGGGCGCAAGAAGCAGATAGGGCAGAGTCAGCGCCCCCTCGCCATCGGTCACCCGCCATCCGCCCAGAAACAACGGGCCCGCGCCTATGTTTTGGATGGCGAAGCCTTCGTCCTCATCTTGCAGCGACAGGCCGTCGGGAACGAAGGCGCTGAACAGGGCCTGAGGCGGCGCGCCAACCGCGGTCAGCCTGACGATCATGGGCAGGAACATGCGGCCGGATACTGCGTCCGCCCGGAGCGTGGCTTGCGGCGCGTGCATCTGCGGCTGGGCCGCGGCCAGCCCGCTCAGGGCCAGCAGCGCCGAGAGCATCAACAAGACAGCAAAAATCAGGCGTTTCGACATAGGGGGCCTCCACCGACCGATGAAGATCGTCGTGGTTCAGTCTGTTGGGTTTGGAAAATGGCCTACGCCAGACGAGGATAAGCAACCGTTCAGCAAAATTTTGGGATGTCAGAAGGCGGTCAGGAGGGCCTGCAAGCGGGGAACCTGCGCCCGCATTTCCTCTTCGGTGAAGGTGGCCTCCCAGAACGCCCCGACGCCGCCGCATTCCAGCGATGTCACCCAGGGTTTTTGCCAGGCGCCGCTGCGTAGTTGCTGCGCGGCCCAGGCCATGATCGGCCAATCCTCATCGCTGAGGGGCAGGTGGTCGGTCATGCGGTGGGGCAGCCAGACGCCGTCGGGCCCGATGTAGCTTTCGATGAGCTCGCGGCTCAGGCCGCTGGCCAGGGCGCGGTCGATCCAGTAATCATCGACGACCTGCATGCCGGTGACGTGGATCTCGCGGATGGCGTGCACGGGCAGGCGGTTGATGTAGTCGCGGTAGTCTTCGCCCAGACGCATGGCTGCGATGCGGGCGTGGGAGATATCGAAGAGGAAGCCGCAGCCGGTGGCCTGCACGACCTGCTTGGCGGTCTCGGCGTAAAAGGCGGGATGCAGGGGCTCGGGCCCGAGGTTGAAGCCGTTTTCCACGATGACCATTTCCCGGCCAAAGCGGGCGATGACGGCCTCCACGTCCCGGATCAGATTTTCCTGGACGCCTTCGGCATGGGCGGGGTGTGAGCGATCGCGGGGGGCTTGCAGGTGCAGATTGAGATAGGGCGTGCCCGTATCGGCCAGTAGTTTCTCGAATTTGGCCCAGTTCGCGGGCTGTTTGGTCTCGCCATCCAGGGCGCCGCCCCGGCCCTCGCCCACGCCCAGGGGAAAATGAATGTAAACCGGATAGCGATCTTTGATGCGGGCGATAAGATCGGGCCAGGCCGGGCATTTGAACACGTCGGGGGCGATAACGCCCTGATCGTAAAGTCGGGCGGCGGCGTTGGAGTAGTTGAGTCCGAATTTCATGGCGGTGGTGGCGTCCTTGTGATGGGTTTGCGAAAGATGCCGAAACGCAGGCGTTTGCCGGCGACGGGCTGACGCAGGAGTTCGGGCGTGAGGTCGTAGCCCAGCTCCCGCCAGAAACGCACCAGTTCGGGTTGGTTGAGGGGGACGGCGGTGCGGATTTCGTTCATGTCGGTGGCGATGCGCAGCCATTCCGCCAGGATGCGCACAGCCCAGCGCCCGAGTTCATCCCGGGCCGCGGGCGTTTCATCCCGCAAAATCAGCGCCCCCAGCCAGAGCACGCCTTCGGCGGGATGATGAAAACGAAAATCCAGCGAGCCAATAATCATCTCATCCCGCCACCAGATGGCCATAATGGCCCGATCGTCGTTTTCCAGCAACTGCTGGTAGTCGTTGGCGGCCTGGATGGGAGGTGCGGGCGCGCCGGTGAAGGCCAGGAAGTAGCCGGAGCTGGCCTCGTACATCTCCTGAAGCTCGACCAGCATCTCGGTGGTGACCGGTTTGAGCAGGATGGGCGGGGGCGAGCTCATAGCCTCTCAGCGTATTCGAAAGTCTGGCGGAGTTTGATGATGATGTCGGGCGGATAGTAGCCTTTGGGCAGGGAGGCGTTGGCGTAGACCAGGCTGCGGGGCCCGATGAGCGCGCCCGGATTCAACACGCTGTTGCATCCGATCTGGACGCCATCTCCCAGGATCGCGCCCAGCTTGGTCAGGCCTGTGTCGAAAAGCTCGTTTTCGATGCGGATCTGGAGGGTGGGGCGGCGGCCCGTGGCAGGATCTCTGACGCTGACCACGGTGAGATTGGATAATTTGACGCCGGCGCCCAGGTTCACGCCCCGGCCCAGGATGCTGTCTCCCACGTAATTGAAATGCGGGGCGAAAGCGCCCGAGAGCAGGATGCTATTTTTGATCTCGGTGGCGTGGCCCACCAGGGCCCCGGCGCCAATGAGAGCGTTGCTGCGAATGTAAGCGCCGTGGCGCACATGCGCGTCCGGGCCGATGTATGCGGGCCCGGCGATGAAAGCGCCCGGCTCCACCACCGCGCCCGGACCGATGAAAATGTCATCGCCGGGGGCCAGAAAAGCGTCGGCGGCCACCGTGCCGAAAACCTGATGCCCCTTGCCCCCCACCAGCCGCTGCAAATACGCATTCAGCCGCGGCAATGCCTCCCACGCGTAGAGAACGCCGTCGAAGATATCGGCGCGAGGCTCCTGGCTCAGATCGAAAAAATCAGACGGTGAAAGTGGCGCAGTCATGATGGATGTCTCTCAAGACGGAGTTTGTTTACTGCTCCCATCATACACTGCCGCCCATCCGCAGCCAAATTCTGCGGCCAGGATCAAACGCAGGGCGTGGATGGCGGTTTAGCGGTCCTCAAAAGATAAGGACTAACGTAGGCAGATGGGAAGCCGTTTGCCATCAAAACCTGACAGGTTCCCCGCCAGCCAGGCTGAATTCGCGACAAATGCGCTCGTAGCCAGCCCGTTCGGTGAGCCAACCCGGCGGCATGGAACCTGTCAGGTTATGCGCGGCGAAAACAGCCTGAATAGCTTCCCAAAGCATTAGAATAAAAGCCCGCCGCGAGAGGCGCTTATCTCAGGGCGTTTGCTCGGCCAGGCCCGCCAGCGCCCGCGCCTGCGCCACCAGCTTATCGGCATGATAGCTATCGCCCTGGCGCAATGATTGCCCGGCCTCGTTCAGCAAAGCGCGGGCCCGGGACGCGTCATCCGCAGCCACGCCGCTATCCGACGCCAGCTTCCGCTGAACTTCCAGCGCGTCCTGCGCCAGCTTCAGCCGATGCTCCGCCGCCTTGACGGTGCGCTTCCAATCCTTGCCGCTCTCGAACCCGCGCTGCACCAGATCATCAGGCTGCCAGCCCAGTTCATCGAACAGGGGCAGCGCCGCCTCCCACGCGTCCAGCGTCTTATCCGCGTTGCGAAAATCGCTGTGCGCGGAATAATAGCGCCAATACCGCATGTTTTCCAGCAGCGCATCGGGCGTCTTCCAGCCCAACGGCTCGATGCGGGCCTGCAGCGCTCGCACCTGCTTCCACATATCATCCCGCTGCGCCAGCAAGGCCTTGCCCTGCTTGTTCAAAACCCGCGTGGTCCACAATTTGCGCAGGCCGCGAGACGCCCTGCGCTTCTTGTTTTGCTGCAAGAACATTTCAAGATATGAATAACTGTCGGCCAGCAAAGCGTCATCCGCGGCCGCGCTTTCGGCGAAGGCACGATTCACCTCCTGAACCTTCGCCAGGCCCAGCAGCTTCACCAGGCGCTTGATGGTGTCATAAGACTTGGCGTAGCCGTACTGTTCGGTCTGTTCATCTTCCTCGGTGTCAAACCCGACATGCTCCCAATCCTGCAAAGGCATTTTGATCGTATCGCGACGGGGCATCCTGTACGCCACATCCTCCGCATCCATCTTCAGCCGCCGCATGGCCTCCCGCGCAGACCACTCCGCCCAGCCCTCTCTCAGCCAGACCGAATCGAAGGGCCACGACCACAGATGCGCGCCCTCATGCACGATCGTGCCGCGGGTGGCCGAGGGCAGGATGCCAACCGTATCAGCATCCTCATACATCCCGGCATAGCCCTGGGTGTCAGCGGTCTGTGAGCGGATGACCTCGATCTCGCCCGAGCCCTGGTAGGGAAATCCCATCACCTTTTCCAGCACGGGCAGCGCCTTGGTCAGCGTATCCACAATCTTCTGCGCCCAGGCCTCCTCGCCTTCGACATAGCGCACCCTTATGCGGATGTCCTGTTCCTGCAGGGGCACGGGATCGGAGAGCAATTCGCGCTCCTTGGCTTCTCTGGCGGCCTCGATGGCGAGATAGGAGCCCGCCCACTGCGAGGAAACGCCCTCGGGGCACACAACCCGGGCCGCATCCGCTTCCTGGGAGACCGTGCACAGATCGCTTTCCAGCCCGATGTCGAAATCCGCCGGAAAATCCACCTGCACCCGCCCGTCGTACACCCAATCCTGATGATCGATCTCATAAGCGGGGACGCTCACCACATTCTTCGAGGTGTAAAAAGGCGGGCGGGCCTCCGCGATGCTGTAATCCAGCTCGATTTTGATTTTCTGTTTGTACACCAATTGTCTGCGAAAGAAAATGGCGTAGGAGTCGTATTCCTTGCCTTTTTTATGACGCCGCACCTTCAGCTTCACCCCATCGCCCCGCCGGGCCGTGATGGCGCTGACGCCCTTGGGCAGATCCCAAAAAATCCTGTCATAATAGTAATAGCTGCCGCGTGATTTCTTGCGCGTTGTTGGATCGCGGTTGATGATGATCAGGCTGGAGTGAACGGTAATCTGGTTATCGGGCGCAGAGACGGTGTAGTGCGTGTCCTC
>Ga0256833_1001518_pt1 | contig 17015 bp, 17 predicted proteins | sample 356284metaG_FD_190535 | JGI IMG/M metagenome (GOLD analysis project Ga0256833, IMG submission 190535) | Hydrothermal vent microbial communities from Mid Atlantic Ridge, Atlantic Ocean - 356-284 | ecosystem: Environmental > Aquatic > Marine > Hydrothermal vents | place: Atlantic Ocean: Mid...
CATCACCAAACAAAAAGTTGATACGGCTTTTGGCATGATGAAAGGATACAAATAGCGTTCCTTTTTTTACATTATCTGTTAATTTATATTTTAATGGTGCACTTTTACCATATCTGGATTTTAATACAATTTGCATTTTGCCTTTAACAAACTCTTCATCCTCTTTTGAGACTAAAACCACATCTTCATGATGACGTTTATATAATTTTGGACTCTCTTTTGTTTGAGCTGCATTATTATAGTGTGCTATAACTCTTCCTGTTGTGAGAAAAAAGTGTTTTCGCTTTTTGTGTAACAATTCACGAACCATACCTCTAAGATAATAGTGTTTGTATCTTAACGTTGCCAAACCATCTTTTGTTCTAAAACTATCTATATGCAAAATCGGTGTTTCTTCTTCAAAAACAGGCCATTGCAATCCATTGATCCTATTTTTCTCTAGCTTCTTATAACTTGCACCCAAAAAACGTTTAGGAGCTTTTATTTGTACCTCATCCCAAATTTCTTTTGAATTTTTATAACCCATATCATGATTTAGTGCTTTAGAGATACCATTGATAACCTCCCAGTCATCTGGTAATTCATTTTCTATCAATGGCTGAGACAGGTGCATACGTCTTTCAGCATTAACATATACTCCAGTTTTTTCATAAGCACTTTTAACCCCAAAAATAATATCAGCATATTTAGTTATCTCATTGTCAAATAATTCATTTACAACAAGCATTTCTAATTTATTTAATGCTTTTTCTATCTTGTTTTGATTTGGATGAATATGTGCTATATCTTCACCCATGTTAAATAAAACTTTTATCTCTTCTTCATTGATTGCGTTGATTATATCTGGTGTTTTTTTACCTTCTACAACTGGTCTTTCATAATCAGGATTATAGTAAGGCAAACAACCCATATCACAAGTTCCCTGAACATTGTTTTGACCACGAAGTGGCATTAATCCTGCACCCTCTTTTCCTATATTTCCTGTAAGTACTGCCAGATTACAAATAGCAGCTGCCGCGTAAGAGCCATCAAGATGTTCAGTGATACCAAGTCCCCATAAAATTACAGATCTTTTAGAAGCATATTCACGGCTTATATCTACTATCATACCTGTAAGATATTCATATCCTTTAAGTTGCTGAAAAAATTCAGGATTTGCATAAGGATCAGACAATACACTCTCTTTATATGTATCAAACTCCTTTGTACGATTTTTTACAAAATTTTTATCATATAAATTTTCTTTGATGATTGTATATGCCATCATATTTAAAAAAAGTAAATTTGCTTCATGTGGGATGATAGCATTGTATGCTGCAACCTTAGATAGGGCTATCGTACGCACATCAAAGAGAGCTAATTTTGCTCCTTTTTTTACAGAAGATATAATCTTATTTGCTACGATAGGATGACCTTCTGTTGTATTGGAGCCTATCACTATCATAAACTCAGCTTTATAGATATCCCTAAAAGGATTTGTAGCCGCACCCTCCCCTATGATAGAACGCATGCCTTTCAAGGTAGGAGCATGACAGACTCTTGCACAGTTATCTATATGTGGAGAGCCTAAAACTTCTCTGGTAAATTTTTGGAAAATATACGAACTTTCACAATTTCCTCTAGCCCCACCAATTGATGCAAAACTTCTCTCTCCATAATTCAGCTTTACTTGTTTAATCTTCCAGGCCACCAATTCATAAGCAAGATCTAAATCAGGGTAAATGTACCCATCTTGATCACTATGATAACTATATAATTTTTCACTTAAATTTGATGGTAAAAAGAGTTGATGTTTATCGATAAAACTTTTTTTTATTTTGACTTTTTTAAGTCTATTTGGAGATGAAGCAAAGTCAAAACCATACTTTCCTTTGACACAAAGCTTCCCCTCACTTACTTCACCTTCTGGTTTTGCAGATATTGATTTGATTTCATTATTCTGTACTGTCGCAGCGATATCACAACCAACACCGCAATACGTACAAACAGAATCTATCAACACGATTAACTCTCTATTCTTATCATGACTATTTTAGCATTGACACTTTGAAGTGATTCGATCTCTTTAATCGCTGCTATAATATACTTTTCCTGACACTCATGTGTCGCACATAAAAGTGTTGCTTTTTTATTGTTATCAGATGGTCTTTGTAAAAATGTTTCTATAGAGATATTATGTTTTCCTAATATTTGAGCAATACTTGCCAAAACACCTGGTGCATCATCGACTAACATACGAAGATAATATTCACTCTCTATCTCCTCTTTTGGCATTAGTATTAGATTTTCACTCTGAAATGGTCGTTTAAATCCAAGCATTGGTGAACTCTGCCCTGCTCTGACAATCTCAATAATATCTGCTATCACAGCACTGGCAGTCGCATCACCACCTGCACCAGGTCCATAATAAAGTGTCTCTCCAACACAGTCACCAATCACACTGACACCATTCATCACGCCATCAATTTTTGCAATCATTTGATCATTTCTGATCAATACAGGATGCACACGAAGTTCAATCTTTGTATTTATCTTTTTTGCAATAGCTAACAACTTGATACTATAATTAAACTCTTTAGCAAATGCTATATCATCTTGACCAATATTTTCAATTCCCTCAATCAAAATATCTTCTGGTTTAGCATCAATACCATATGCTATAGATGCTAAAATCAAAAGCTTATGAGCAGCATCAAATCCACCAACATCAAAAGTCGGATCAGCTTCTGCATAACCTAAATCTTGAGCTTCTTGAAGTATATCTTCATATCTGACACCCTCTTGCATCATTTTGGTAAGCATATAGTTACAAGTACCATTCATGATACCTTTTATCGCAGTGATTTGATTTGCACTCAAACCTACTTTCAGGGCATTGATGATAGGTATACCACCTGCTACACTTGCTTCATATCCGATAGGGATATCTTGTGCAATTTTTTGTAAATCATAACGATGATATGCCAAAAGTGCTTTATTTGCAGTTACAACTGCTTTGCCATTTGACAGGGCTTTTTGAACAATTTTATAAGGTTCATCTACTCCACCCATCAACTCTACAACAATATCAATGGAATCATCATCCAATATATCATCTACATTGTCAGATAGGGGGATTGATACATCTCTTTTTTTATTAATATTTGAGACAACACCTTTTACAACACTTATCTCTTTTCCAGCTCTTGCACCAATGAGGGCTTTATTTTTCTCTAAAATATTTGCAACACTTTGCCCAACAGTGCCTACACCTATTATTCCAACTTTTATCATGATTTACTTTGGCTCTTTAAATTTTGAAGATATTTTTTTATATTTCTAGCTGCTTGTCGAATACGTTTTTCATTTTCTATCAATGCAATTCTAACATACTGATCACCATGCTCACCAAAACCTATACCTGGACTTACTGCTACTTTTGCCTCTGTAAGTAATTGTTTTGAGAACTCCATGCTTCCTAGATGACTGGCTTCAGGAGGTAACTTAGCCCAGACAAACATAGAAGATTTTGGTTTATCTATATGCCAACCTGCCTTATCAAAAGCATCGCATAAAACATCTCTTCTTTTACGATATTTTTCAATAATATCCTTTTGACACTCTTGAGGTCCATCTAGTGCTATCGTCGCAGCTACTTGTATCGGTGTAAACATACCATAATCAAACCATGACTTAATCTTTTGTAAAGCACCGATTAACTTAGGATTTCCTACAAAAAATCCCACACGCCAACCTGCCATGTTGTAACTTTTTGAGAGAGTAAAACTTTCAACTGCAACATCTTTTGCACCCTCTACTTCAAAAATAGAAGGTGTTTTATACCCATCAAATGTAATATCAGCATAAGCAATATCACTTATGATATAAAATCTCTCTTTTTTAGCCATCGCAACTAACCTCTCATAAAAAGGTTTTTCTACTGTTACGGTTGTTGGGTTATGTGGAAAATTCACTACAACATATTTTGGTCTTGGCATGGATTCTTTAAAAGCTTTATCAAGATTATCAAAAAAGACTTCTTCATCAAGTTCATACTTTTCATTAAAAGATAAAGGAGAAGTGACTACATTTCCTCCTGCTATTATAAAGGCATGTGTATGTATAGGATATGCAGGTTCAGGAACGATAGCAACATCACCTGGATTTGTGATAGCTTGAACAAGATGAACATATCCCTCTTTAGAACCCATTGTCGCAACGGCTTCACTCTCAGGATCTAAATCAACATTATATTTACGCTTGTACCAGTTACAGATAGCAAGTCTTAATTTATAAATACCTTTACTAGCAGAATAGCCATAATTTTTAGGTTTTTGAGCAGCTTCTATCAATTTATCTACGATATGCTGTGGAGTTGCTCCATCTGGGTTACCCATACTAAAATCAATAATATCTTCACCACTACGTCTAGCTTTTAACTTAATCTCATTTATCTCAGCAAAAACATAATTTGGCAATCGATTAATTGTATTAAATTGTATTTCATCAAACATTTATTTATCACTATCCTATATTTTATTTTGCCAAATAAACACTAAGACCTTTTTTCATGTTTTCAAGAGTGTAAATATCTTTTATTTTCATATACTTAGCGTTTGTTGGTATTTTTAATCTAACATTATAACTTTTTGTATCTTTTATAAAGTTATTAAGGATTTTAAGATTTTGATCATAAAAAACAATATACGGATGCCATAAATTTCTTTTTGAACTATTGATCATTAAAGTTCTAGCACCCTCTACATTTATCCAATAAGGTTCAAGCGGTCTTGGCAAAAATACTTTTTGCTTAAAAGCAATCTTTTTAGGAACAAGATTTATATGAGAAGTATTGATAAGATAACGCCAGTTTGCGATAGAATAACGTTTGATTTTAACGATACGGCAATCTTTTTTAGAGAGTTCATTTGCTAGTGCAATAGGATCAGGTGCACGATCTGCAAATACAGAAACTTTATACATAAAGCCACTACGATCACGTATCACTTTTTGGGTATTTATATTGCTATAACCTAAAGTATTTAAAGTAGATTTGATCAGCTTGATAAAAGCCAGAGGATGATTTTGTGCAGTAGCAAAACTCAAACTAACTGAAGTGCTACGAGAAATCTTTAATTTTAAAAGATGGTGTTCTTTTAACTTTTGTAATATCATTGCATAATTTAATGTTGATCCTGTATAAAAATTTCTTTGATTTTTAAAAAGTGTTTTAATAATCTTTTTATTTGCTATATAACTGTTTTTACCTATAATATTTTCAATCTCACTATATAATGAAGCTGCATTTAATGCAACTGAAAACACTATCAAAAGGAATAAACTTCTCACCAGTTTACTCCTTTGCTATATGTTAAAAATTCATTTCTATTAATTTGCATGATATCCCCATCTTTATAGATAAATCTAATAGGTCCATTCCCTCTAAATCGATAAGAGTATCCTTGATTATATATCTCGAAATATTTATGCCCTACTACGATAAGTTGTGGTCTTGTTGAATTTAATTTAAATACAGATTTAACCAAAAAATCTTTTTTAGTATAATCATCAAGATAAATTACACCAACCCATGTCTTTTTTAATGGTTGTATATATAGTTTGCTTTTTAGTATTGCTTTTTGTTTGGCAAAGTCTATTTTAGATACTTTTGTTTTTGGCTTGACTTGATGTTTTGGTTTAGATATTTTTTTCTCTTTAATCTCTTTTTTTACAGGTTGGGCTAAAACTTTTTTCTCTTCTTTAACTTTTTCACTAGAAGTCTGCAATGTTTTTTCTTTAGTACTATTGTCTTCTACAGAGTTTTGTTCTTGTGTCTGAGCTGCTATAGTGATGTTGTTTTCTTTGATCATTTGCTTGACCATAGTATCTAAATCCAAATCATCTTCTAAACCAATTTTTACACTATCACTTTTATTTGTCTCCTGTGCTTTTGATTGTTTTGGCTCCTCTTTTACAGATTCATCAAAACGTAAAACATTTTCATCTTCTGCTTTTTCTTTTGTATCATTTTGATCAAGTGCTGAAATATTTTGTGTTGCTTTTTTTACGATATTGCTATTTATATCTGGTGAGATTGTTTGGCTATTGACTACTGATTCTTTTGAATCTGATCTGCTTTGAGATAACAAAAACCATAACAATGACGCACCTACAAGAGAAGCCACTCCCCACAAAAGGTACTTTTTCCAATTTTTTTCATCTGTTTGCACGGCATGAACAAAAGAACTCTCTTTCTCTTTTCTTTTGTGTCCTCTATGGTATTCGATATAAGCTGCTTTTAATTCACTCAAATCCACAGGATATTCACGTTCCAAAATCTTTATAAAACCAAATGCTTTTGTTTTATTGATATTGGAAAAATCTTGGTTTAAAAACGCATTTAAATCATTTTCATTGATAAAGGTTTTGTTAGAAACTCTTTTATATCCTATCTCTTTAAGTAGAAGCAATGAGGTTTCGAGTGTTGGTGTTTTCTCTTCTTCACTCGCTTTTGTTTCTTCTTTTAGATTTTTTGTTTGTTCATCTGAAGCTTCACGTTTAGGCTTTCTTCCTCTTCTTGTCTTATTTTGAGGTTGTTGTTCTTCTTTTTTTTCTATTTTTTTATTGTTTTTTTCATCCATCTTTTCTCATCCTATCACATAATATTGCTGTCGCCACACTGACATTAAGCGAATCAAATTCTCTTTGCATTTGAATTTTCACCTTTTGATCACACTTTTTGATAATCTTTGCAGGTAGTCCTTCGCCTTCACTACCCATCACCAGTACCCTCTTTTGTGCAAAATCTACATCTCTTACATCTTCTCCATCCATCGTTGCGGCATATCGTACAAACCCCGCTTGCTGTAATTCATTAAGAAGTGTTAGTGTATCTTGAAATAATACAATCGGCATATCAAAAACTGCACCACTGCTTGTTCTCACTACTGCTTCTAATGCAATTGATTTAACGCCACTGACGATAACACCATCTACACCAAGGGCATAAGCACTTCTGATAATAGCACCGATATTTCCAACATCTGTTATACCATACAACACAAGTAAAAAATTATCTTTTTTAAGTGCTGAAAAAGAGGTATATGTAAAATCTTGAATCTTCATCAAAAACCCCTGATGATTTCCACCACGTGCCAATGCCTGTGCTTTTTTACCATCAAGTTTTATGATAGGTTTATCCAATTTTGCAATTTTTGAAAAAAGTTTTTTTTCAAGCTCTTTGGAGAGATATATCTCTTCTACCATATGAGGGTATTTATCTAAAATGTATAAAAAAATTTGCTTACCATATATTATCATAAAAAGATTTTACTATAAAAGTATTAACAAGGGGCTAAAGAAGCTCTTGATAACACTGTTTTGGCGTTTTTCCGGTGATCTTTGCGATAAGTTTCGAGGCTTGTTTTTTAGGAATATCTAATGCTAAGATGTCATCAACAGTAATCACACCCAACTCTTTTTTATCACTATTTATAACAACTACCCATTCTCCTTTAATATTTTGAATTTTTAATAATTCTAAAATATCTTTGGCACTACCTTTGAAATGCTTATGATACATCTTTGTTGCTTCTTTGACTAAAAAAAGTTCTCTCTTGTCATCAATGTTACAAATCTGCTCAATTAGTTTCATAATTCGATGGGGTGCTTCATATACAACTGTTACATATCCATTGTAGAGTACTTCATGCAAAGCTTGTTGTCGATTTGAACCTTTATGTGGCAAGAAGCCATAAAAAAGAAATTGATTTTGACAAAATCCACTAGATGCATATGCTAAAAGTGCTGCATTTGCTCCTGGTAAAACTTCATATGGTATATCATTCTTTTGGGCATATGCTACTAACATACATCCAGGATCACTCACACATGGCATACCAGCGTCACTGACATAAACCACATCTTCATTAAAAATATCTATCGATAATTTTTCTAAAATCTCTTTTTCATTATGAGAGTGTAGTGATATAAAATTTTGCTCTTTTGGATTTATACCATTTCTTTCATGTAGTAAATTTAATAATTTTTTTGTAACACGAGTATCTTCACAAAAGATAGTTTTAGCAGATTCGAGGAGCTTTAAACTCCTCAAAGATATATCCTCTAAATTCCCAATAGGAGTGGGAATAAAATATAACAAGTGGGATTATTTTAAATTATATTTTTTCTTAAATTTCTCAACTCTACCTGCAGCATCAACAATTTTCTCGCTACCTGTAAAGAATGGATGACATTCGTTGCAAATATCTATTCTCATCTCTGGTACATTTGACATACTGTCAAAACTATTGCCACAAGCACATGACACTTTACATTCCATATATTCTGGGTGAATATTTTTTTTCATTGTATTTTTCCTTCTATTTTCTTGCATGTATAACAAGATTTTGGGTTCAATTACCGCACCAACTAATATTTTGAAGATTTGAGAGCTTGATATGTAATAAGATGATAGAAGAGAAATATGCAGGACTCCCCGTAGGGAATTCAAATATTTATCTGCTATCAGATTGCCACATATCAAGCTCCCCGCAGGGTGATAGTGCTTTTGTCCATACTCTTCGTTATATTTTTTTGAATTAGCTACAGCTAGTTCTGCAAAAATCTGCCTTGATTATGAACAAAATCACTATCATCAAACTTCAAAATATTAGTTAGTGCGGTAATCAGGTGCACGATTATACAGAAAAATATTTATGATAAACTTAAAAATAGCTATAAAAATGCAAATGTTAAAAAAACAGCAGACCAAAAACGGTCTACTGCCATATAGGGGGAGGGGAACCATAAGTATAACAGAAAAATTGATTTAAATCAAGAGTTTAGACGCAATAGCCACTGTGGCTGTTTCACTTTTAAGTATTAGATCATTATTTAGACCTATTTTGTTATATTTTTGTAATTGTTTTCGCTCATTTTCACTAAAACCACCTTCACATCCGACAAGAACTCTTGAACGATCAGACCACTCCTTTTTGCCACCAAAATCAAGTACATAAATATCAGAATAACGTTCAAGAAGCTGTTGCAGATCTTTAAAAATTTCAAGTTGCATCAAATTATCTCTTCCACATTGCTGAGATGAGTTAATCAATATTTTTTCAACTCTTTTCATATCTAATTTAAAATTTTTTTGACTTCTTTCACAATATACAAAAGATATTTTTGAGACACCTAGTTGATTTAACATTGGTAATGTTTTTTCCACTATCTTTGTATCAATCATGCACCAAATCAGATGAAAAAATTTGCTCTCTTTTTTATTCTTACTAAAATCAATCAATTCCATCTTGGCATCTTTTTTGCCGATAGAGTTGATTTTGTACCGATATAAAAATTCATCTTGTAAATTTCTTACATATAAAATTTGACCTTCAGCAAAACGACGTACTTTAAAGAGATATCTATAATTTTCACCTACAATAGAAATTTCTGATTTACCTGCTTGTGTTTCATAAAGAAATTGCATACATGATCACCGAAATAAGCAATATAAGCACAAGATCAATTAAATATTTTCGTTTTGCATAAACTTTAAATCGTTTTTGAGATTCTATATCTCTTTGCCTTGTCATTTTAAAAAGCATATGTAATTTTACACTACTAAAAATAATCCAAATCAATGCAGATATCATCATCACTACTTGCCAAGTAATCTCTAAACCAGTAGCACCAAAGACAACCAAACCTGTAAAAAACAATCCAGCAAGCATAAAATAATACTGCAAAGAGATACTCTCTACACGATTTGAAAAACCTCGAAAATCTCTATCTGAATTGATAAAAATATAACTAAATATTGCAAGTACCGCAGTAATCACTATAAATATTACATGTAATGATATTGCCATTGATATCATATCTTTCATAGCATCCATAAAAGAACCTCCAACACATTTTATTGCCATTATAGCAAAGTGAGTTAAGAGTAGATATAAAAAGTAAAAGATATTATTTTTTTACAACATGAGCTATACAAACAACTCCATATATTAAATAAAGTATCAAAATAATTACAAATATTGTTTTTTAGCTATATTTTTCGATACAAAAAAAGTGAACTCTAAGAGTGAATTGAATATAGTAATATAATCAAAACTTGTAAGAGATAAAAAGAGAGTATTTTCTCCTGCATTTTATCTCAATACATAATATAAAAGAGGTAATATGAACCAATTTGCCGAGGCAAAAGATTTATTTAGCGATGATTTTGATCTAAGTGGTTATTTTGATAGCCTTACATTTGAATACGCAAAAAAACAATTGATTGATGCTATGCAAACACATGACGTTCCTCTCGTTTTTGTCCTTGGAGATCCAGGAACAGGTAAAAGTTTTTTACTAAACTATGTACAGCAAAAAGTCACCAGTGTAAAAGTTGCAAAATATTTTACACATCCCTACTTCGATGAAAAAGAATTTTTAGAAACACTTCTTAGTCTTGCAGGACGAAACATCCAGCACAATGAATACTCCACTGAAGCATTGATAAGTCACCTTAAGAAAAACTTTCATGGACTTGAATATACAGTTTTCATTGATGAAGCACAATTATTAAGTGAAGAGCAAGTAGAACTTATCAGGATATTAAGTGATCAAAAGATTTTTCAATTTGTTCTTGCAATGCACAAAAAAGAGGGAAATTATATCCTGCAAAAAGATCATTTTAAATCAAGAACTAACAAACGTATCATACTTGAAGGATTGAGTGACAAAGAGATAGGACGTTATGTTGAAAACCGATTACTTTCAAATAACTTTTCAGATATCGCTTCAATGTTTAAACCTTCACATCTTCGTTTTATAGCAAAATATGCAAACAGTAATTTTAGAACTACCAAAAAAATTATCAAAACACTTTTAGAAATACTAAATATCGCTAATCGTGAAGGATATAAAAAATATAGCAGTGTCAATAATGCAACATTAACTATGGCTGCCATAGATACAGGATTAATCGATGTTAAATAATAATTTCAGCAAACTTGTAAAACTTTATCACAAACACCAGGCAAAACAAAGACGTAAATATTTTTTAGCAATACTTTTACTTCTATTTGCAGGAGCTATTTTATTTTGGTTTATGCAAAGACAAGATACCAAAATAGAAAACACAACAGTACAAGAACAACCTACCCCAGTACAAGTAAAAGACAATACTGCAATCCAAACTACACCTAAACCAACACCAAAACAAGAAACAGTCAAAAAAGTTGCTGTAGCAACACCTGTACAAAAAAATATGCCAACAGATATCAAAAAAAGAACAAAAGATAACTCAAAAGAGGCAGATACTTTTCAACTAAAAATCACTCAACAAAAAAACTTTTATAATTTACTACTTGATTATAAAAACAAACCTTCTTACCAGTCTGCTATCAAACTTGCTCAATTTTATTTCAATGAAAAAGATTATAAAAAAACTGTAAAATGGGCAATAGAAGCTAGTAAAAAAGATCCTTCACAAGCTATGTCATGGATTTTATATGCAAAAGCAAAAAAAGCTTTAGGAAATACAGATGTTGCAAAAAAAGCTCTTGCAATTTACTTAAAACATAACGCATCACAAGAAGCAAAAACACTGTTTGATAGTTTCTAACCATCCCCACGATGCCATTGTGTTAAGGATTTTATATTTGGAAATGGTGACTTTAGTCCCATCTAACGGAGGTCTAGCTAAAGCAAGACTTCCCAAAACATGATAAAGATAAGTAAAAATTCTTCTCTCATCATATACTAAGGATTAGTTAACGTCGAATCAAAACTTTTCTCACCTACTTTAAGTATAGTTAAACCATTTCTTCCATTTGCGATATAAGCTAGATTATCTTTCATGACAAAAGCGTATGCACTATCAAAAAGATCATAACTACCTATAACTGTATAATCTTTTTCTCTAAGCACCTTAAAACCCTTATCATCTATATAATAAACTAATCCATTTTTACTATAAAGTTTATGATCATTGCTTTTATATCCTTCAAAATAACCTAAATACTTCACCTTATAAGGATCAGCTACATTAAAAGCACTAATACTCTTATAATCATCCCAGGTTTTTGCGACATAAGTCACATAAGCAATATCCTCTATCACTTCAACATGATTTACATACTCTAAAGCATCATAATTGCCAACAACTATTGGTTCATAGGGGTTACTTACATCAATCACACTCAAGCCTTCACTTCCTGTAGCCATGTAGATAAAATCACCCCATTGACTTAATGATACATCCAAAGCTACTCCTTCGACAAAAAGTGACGATATTTCAGATATATCAACATGATCTATCGTATAATCAGCTTTGATTTGAGAACTATCTTTGCTTTGTGTTTGTAATTGTCTATCTTGTGTAGAGGAAGAAAGAGTTTTATGTGATTTAGACACAGAACCACATCCTACCCAATATAAAAGCAAACTGATGATAATCAATAATTTTTGCATTTATTACATCCTTTTTCTTTCAGTGTACAACTATTATTTACCTTTGTCTAGTAAGTTTTATATTACTTATGAAAAAAATCTTTTATATTTTCATATTGTTACATTTTTGCTATAATCGCATCTATAAATCATTGAGGAGAATATATGTCAAATGTACTGATCATCGGTGCGGGTGGTGTAGGTAGAGTAGTCGTACATAAATGTGCCCAAAATAGTTCTACTTTTCAAAAAATCACACTTGCAAGCAGAACACTTTCTAAATGTAAACTTTATCAACAAGAAGTAAAAAATAGATATAACATAGATATAGATATCCACAAAGTAAATGCAGACGATGTTGATGATTTAGTTTCTCTTATCAACGAAGTAAAACCAGATATTGTTTTAAATATCGCCCTACCCTATCAAGACCTCACGATCATGGAAGCATGTCTGAAAACTGGTGTGCATTATCTTGATACAGCTAATTATGAACACCCAGATAGTGCAAAATTTGAATACAAAGAACAATGGGCTTATCATAACAGGTACAAAGAAAAAGGAATTATGGCACTTTTAGGAAGTGGTTTTGACCCTGGTGTAACAAATGTATTTTGTGCCTATGCACAAAAACACTACTTTGATGAAATACATACAATAGATATACTTGACTGCAATGGCGGTGATCATGGCTACCCTTTTGCAACTAATTTTAACCCTGAAATAAATCTAAGAGAAGTAAGTGCAAATGGCAGATATTGGGAAAATGGAAAATGGATAGAAACCAAACCTATGGAAATCAAGATGGTATGGGATTATCCACAAATTGGTCCAAAAGATAGTTACTTACTCTATCATGAAGAGATGGAAAGTCTTGTCAAACATATCAAAGGATTAAAACGAATTCGTTTTTTTATGACTTTTTCACAAAGCTATCTTACACACATGAAGTGTCTTGAAAATGTTGGTATGCTAGGGATAAAAGAGATAGAACACAATGGATGTAAAATCATACCTATACAATTTTTGCAAACACTCCTTCCTGATCCATCAACTCTAGGAGAGAGAACAAAAGGCAAAACAAATATAGGAATTGTAGCAACTGGCACAAAAGATGGAGAAGAAAAAACAATTTATATCTATAATATTTGCGACCACCAAGAAACTTACAAAGAAACACTATCCCAGGCGGTAAGCTACACAACAGGAGTTCCAGCTATGATCGGTGCCAAAATGATAGTTGAAAAAAAATGGCAAGCTTGCGGTGTTTACAATATGGAACAGTTTGACCCTGATCCTTTTATGGAAGCATTGAATAAGCAAGGTTTACCTTGGTTTGTAGAACAATTATGATAAAATAATAAAATTTTTTAAAAAAAGGCGAAGCATGAAACAAATAGATATGAATTCAGAAGAGTTTTTAACAGAATTAGAAAAAACTAAAAAATTTACCGACAAAGTAAATAAACAATTTGGCTGGGTATATAACCCAAATGAAGATGTCAATGAAGGTGTTCTTATGGGACTTGCTCGTCATAAGTTACTTTACAAAAAAAGATTTTGCCCTTGTTTTATGGTCATAGAAGATCCAGAGACTGGAAAACACAAAAGTGCTGATGATCGTATCTGTCCCTGTAAACCTGCGATAGAACAGGAGATCCCTGAAAAAGGTGTTTGTCACTGTGGTATCTTTTGTACTCCAGAATATGTAGAGTCATTAAAAGAACAAGCATAAACTTTGTCAGAGAATTTTTCTCTGGCAATTACCTAAGCAACAACACTTCACTATCAAAATCAACAGCGTCTAAAACTATCTTTTTTTCAACTGCCTTTTTTATTTCAAATGTATTAGACAAAAGAGCCATCACCGCATCATCTGCATATTCAAACTGTTCACAACTAGCTAAATCAATCGCAGGTGAAATAGTTGCATTTGAGAAAGTCAATAGATTATCTTTAATCTTATAATTTGCAGTAATCTTTTTACAATCTGCATATACCGTTATATCCCTTTTACCAAATTTCATGTCTGTATTATAAGATTTTTTATGAGCTGGTAAAGCATTGTTCTCATAAAAAGATGCAATATTTATATAAACTTTTTTCCAGGCACTATCCATCAATATAGGTTGAATATCTTTTTTAGATAAAGAAAGTGTATCAAGATTGTTGTTTTCACTATTACCTTGTATTGATAGAATATTGACATCACTTTTCTTTTTGATAGAACTTGAATCACATCCAGCTAAAGTAAATAAACCAAATCCAATACAAACTACAACTATAAAACTTCTCATGAAAAAGCCTTTTTGTTTTATATCGACAAATATACAAAATATTTTAGTATTGCTTGAAGTTTTCAAATAAAACTTAATCAGTAACTACCTCTTTTAAAAGAATCACACTTATGATCCAGTATGTAAGATGAAAAAACTCAATACAAAAAACCAAACAACCACAAGGGTACTTTATTTCCAACCCCAACTTCTATATCATCAGCAACAACGAAAGAGTTTGGCATATCGGCAATTTGCCTGAAGCTTTTGTTTTTGCCTCCAATTTCAAAAGTGTATTTGTTTTTTACTAAAAAATCACCTTTTTTTGAAGCCAATAACTTGTCATCTAAAAAACTTAAATTTTTGGACAAAAGTAGATAGTTTTGTATTTGATTTGCAAAAAATATCTCTCTAATAGTCCCCGTTTCAGGATTAGAGCAGTATGCATAGGCTAGATTTGTATTGGCAAGGTATATTTTAGCCGGTTTTGCAAATATGTTGTCGCCCTTTGCTTGATGATGTAGTATATTAAATACTTTGCCTCTTTTTAAGTAGTAAAGATATTGGTAGAGTGTATTTCTGTTTATCTCTATTTTTTGAGCCAGTTTGGATATATTTAACTCATAAGGCTTAGATGAGCATATCAGTGCAACAAGTTGTTTTAACTTTATAATATACTTTGGTTCGATGTTAAATATATATGCCAAATCATGCTCTATAGTTGTGTTGATGGTTTCGTTTACCCTTTGTAAATAATCATTTTTAGTATCAAAATAAAATGGATAGTATCCATACTTCAGATACTCTTTAAAATGCTCAAATGGTTTTATTTGCCTGGTAATTTCTATGGCTATATCAGTATGGTCTTTCAAAATATCTTCTATCTCAAAAGTCTCAAATTCTTTGTTTAACTTTAACTCTAAAAACTCTCTAAAGCTTAGTCCTCCAAACTGATACATTAAGGCTCTTCTACTTAGATCTGCTTTTGCATGTTGTAGCTTTATAGCACTGCTTCCACTAAAGATAACTTTTAGATCCAAAATGTCATAGATAGCTTTCAAGTGCTTTTCAAAATCAGGTATTTGGTGTATCTCATCGATAACCAAAACCTCTCCACCATGTTTTTCAAAATCTTCTGCCAAATCCAAAAGCAATATGGTGCTTATGAGTAGATATTCTGCACTGATATATAGCTTTTTTGAGTGAGGCAAATCAAGCTCTTTTAGGTATTGCAAAAGAAAAGTTGTTTTACCGATTCCTCTATCGCCTGTGATACCAATAAGCTTTTGGTTAAAACTTACCTCTTTAAAAAAATATCGCTTATAGTTTAAATTTACACTTTCTATAGCTTTAATCGAAAATTGCTTAATTTGTTCATACATAAAATAGACCTTTTGCTTATCTTATTAAGCATATTATAGTATATTTTGTCTACATTGTCAAACAATAAAGAGTTAATGAAAAAGAGGTGTTTGTTGCTTTTGTGTTAGAGAAGCATGTTTTAGATCAAGGCTAAAGTCAAAAGTTATACTGCTACTTGCCAATATAGTTTTGCTCTTTTTCATAGTCAGGAAATTTTGGAAAGAGTACTCATCTCTACTAAATAAAACTATTAACAATGCAGTAATAAAAACATGCTACACTTATATAAACAACTTTATAAAGGAGCTATCATGAGATATCTATTATTGTTAAGTGCTTTGTTCTTCTTATCAGCTTGTAGTCCAAAATATAAAACCATATATAACTATACTTCACCCACAAGCCAAAGCGGTAAATCATGTCTAAAAACTTGCCAGGAAAAACTTGCAACATGTAAAGAAATCTGTAAATCAAACTTTGATATTTGCAAAGTAAAAGCGATAAAAAAAGCAAAACTTCAATATCAACAAAAATTGAAAGCCTATTATAAAGCCCTTGAAACGTATGCCAATCAAGTACAAATGCATAACCTGGAAAATGACCTTTATTTTTATAGTGATTTTTACTATCCTAGCAGAGGTTATGGATATTGGGGTCCATTTGGTCCATATTTCATGTGGGATATGCATCCTGCTTACAACATCCAAAAACCTAAAAAACCTACCCTTCAAGAGGAAATTCAAAAAGTAGAACTTCAAGAGTGCCAAATCGATTGCAAATGCCAAGTAAGCTACGACAACTGTTTTCAAGGATGCGGAGGAAAAATCACACAGAAAAAAATCTGTATCCAAAACTGTACACATGAATAAAAAATCGATCCTTATAACAGGATGTTCATCTGGTATAGGATATTTTTGTGCAAAAGCATTGCAAAAAGATGGATATCATGTT
>Ga0256833_1001519_pt1 | contig 17003 bp, 19 predicted proteins | sample 356284metaG_FD_190535 | JGI IMG/M metagenome (GOLD analysis project Ga0256833, IMG submission 190535) | Hydrothermal vent microbial communities from Mid Atlantic Ridge, Atlantic Ocean - 356-284 | ecosystem: Environmental > Aquatic > Marine > Hydrothermal vents | place: Atlantic Ocean: Mid...
AGCGTACGCAAGTAGGGGCGCGTAGACCGCCACCATTATAGCGAAGGCTATCACCACCCTATCGTAGACATGCTGCGGCGCCACTGTTAGAAGAGCGAAGAGCACAACAGCAGGCTCAACCGCTAGAAACATTATTAGGTAGCCCAGGTATTGCATTGAGAGGCGTCTGCGAGCAGTCTTCTTAACCGGGGGTTACCAGCGTCGTACATATCATACCTCGTGGGCTCCCTCTCAAGCACTGTCCTCGACGGCGTGAGCAGGTACCTTAGGAAGGTCACAACCACTATAAGCAGTACTAATAGTATCGCCGGTATGACTATCAAGGCATTGGCAGTCATCACTTCAGGTGACGTAGGCGGTGGCATCAGCCTCGCCAGGTGTATGTAAACCTCGGGGAAGAGGTATTAAAAGAGGGATTGAGGCGAAGTTAGAGCCCCCTCCCCGGGGGTGCACTATAGTGGTATCCCTGGGACTAGGGACCTATTAGATCCTCCACGCGAGGCGGGCTCGGCGGTAGCCCCTTCCTCTGCCTAATCTTCCTTATCAGGTCCTCAAGCATAGAATCGGGTACTGGCGCCCAGCGGCTGAACTCCGTGCCCCAGAACGCCCTGCCAGCTGTCGCGCTTCTAAGCTCTCCCGCTAAGTCGAAACTCTCCGCCACGGGTATCTCCGCTATTACCCTCGCGGCCGGCCCGGCGCTTAGAACCTCCAGGATCCTACCCCTCCTCCTAGCCAGCACGGCGGCGATGGCGCTCACGTACTCCATGGGTGTTCTTATATCGAGCTTCTGTATGGGCTCGAGGAGCGTGGGCCTGGCGGTGAGCATGCCGGCCCATATGGCGTTCCTGACTGCAGGGTATATCTGCCCGGGCCCTCTATGGACTGGGTCCTCGTGGATTATCGCGTCGTGAAGTACCACCTTAACGCCGCGGACGGGCTCAGCGGCTAGGGGGCCCTCACGCATGGCTATACGGAAGGCTGCTAGTATAGTGTCCTTGACCTCCCTTAGATGCTGGACTCCAGAGGTCTTATCCACGAATACGTTAATGTTCTCGTCTATGCTCCAGATCCTCCTGGCCTCGTCGTAGTCCCAGCCAGCCTTATCGGCCAGTATCCTAGCCCTCTCCCTGGGATCCTGGCCCTCATACACGTCACCGCTTTGTATGAGCTTTATCGTCTCCTCGTTTAGGGGCTCTACGCTTATGTAGAACTTGTTGTGCTTGTTGGGGCTCTTGCCCTCGAATACTTGGCTTGTGGCACGCACGGTCTCGCGGTAGACCACTATTGGCGGGCTAGCCTTCACTTCTATGCCGAACTTCTCCTTCAGAAGTGTGAGGGCTATCTCGAGGTGCAGGGGGCCCATACCAGAGAGGAGGTACTCGCCGGTCTCCTCGTTAATCTTGAGTACCAGGTTGGGATCCTCTATTGTGAGCTTCCGCAGGGCCTCAATCATCTTAGGCAGATCCTGTATGCTCTTCGGCTCGACAGCAATGGTTACCACGGGCTCGCTTACATAGCGTAGCTGCTCGAACGGCGCTGCCTGATCCTTGTAGCCTATATCAACTAGCGTCTCTCCTGCTCTGACGTCCTCGATGCCCATTATAGCGCCTATGTTGCCTGCTGGTATGGCCTTCGTTATCTCCCTGAAGGGACCCATGTAGAGGCTGACCTGCAGGATCCTGCCCTTCTTATTAGCGGTGACTAGGTAAACCTCCTCGCCAGGCTTTAGGGTGCCGCTGAAGACCCTACCCGTGGCTACGAGGCCCGCCTTCTCGACCCTCACATCGTTTATGTAGAACACGAGAGGGCCATTGGGGTCGGCGTTCATCATAGCCCTGCCTAGCTCTGAGTCTATGTTACCCTTCCATATCTTGGGTATCCTATACTTCTGCGCCTCCTTCGGGTTCGGTATGAATTTAACCACCATATCCAGGAGCGCCTCGTGTAGAGGTATCTGCTTAGCCAGCTGGGCCACGTCCTCCTTCTTACCGGATTGGTAGGCCTTTATTATATCCTTGAATGTTATCCCCTTCTTCTGAACCATGGGTATGCTTATACCCCACTTATCCTTCGCACTTCCAAAAGCTACGGTGCCCTCTGATGGGTTCAGCTTCCACTTAGCCCTGAATTCGGGTTCCGCATACATGTCTATTAGGTTGTTGACGTCCCTTATTATCTCTACGAACCTCTCCTGTATCTGCTGGGGGGTGAGCTTCAGCTCTTTTATAAGCCTGTCCACCTTGTTTATGAAGAGTATCGGTCTGACCCTCTCCTCCAGCGCTTGCCTGATGACAGTCTCTGTCTGAGTCATCACCCCCTCTACAGCGTCTACGACAACTATAGCGCCATCGAGTACTCTAAGGCTTCTGGTCACCTTACCGGAGAAGTCGACGTGACCTGGTGTGTCTATTAGGTTGATCACGTAGGGCCTACCATTGTACTCGTGGTATAGGCTTATGTTGGCTGATTTAACTGTGATACCCCTCTGCTTCTCCACGCTTAGATAGTCTAGTACCAGGGCCTCACCTGCTATCCTCTCCGAGATTATGCCCGCGGCCGCGAGGAGCGAGTCGCTAGTGGTAGTCTTACCGTGGTCGACGTGCGCTATTATACCGATGTTCCTCACTTGCTCGAGGTTACTCATTATCTTCTCGACTTCAGATACTACCTTAACCCTTGCACCCAAGCCCTTCTACCCCCTAGACCCACCGGGCTCTAGCCAGCCTTATATAGCACTTACTCTACGGCATCCTCCCACAGGGCTCCCGTTAGCGGAGCGGGGGATTGCCGGGGAGGCTATAAGAGGGTCTTTAAGCAGTGAAAGGCGAGGTTCGGCGATTCCATCCTCTCAGGAGGCTACGTAGTAGAGCGGCTACTGCTTCTCGCCTCCACGATCGTTGAGAAACTCCTCTAGGCTCCCCCTCCTCTTCTTCTGGGGCTTGTAGGGCGTCACCAATATGGCCTTAATCTTCTCGGCCCTCCGCTCGCCGAGGCCTTCAACGCTAGATAGCTCTGAGAGGGGCGAAGTGCAGAACCTCTCAAGTGACCCGAACCTCTCTAGTATAGCGCGTGCTGTCTTCGGGCCTACGCCGGGGAAGGATTGCAGTATGTACAGTTGCCACTCGGAAATTGTTGAGAGCCTCGGCTTCCTATGGACTACTATGCTTGCACCGCCCCTCTCCTGCTGGTAGCGGCGGGCCAGCTGGTAGAGGAGGTACGCCGTAGTGGTAGGCCCTTCGCTCCAGAGCACGTGCGCTCTATAGTCCACTATAAGGGACACGAGTGCAGCTAGCGTTTGGTGGCCCTCGTCGCCCCACCTGCTGAGGTAACGAGGGCTACCCTCGACTATGTAGTATATGTCCTGGTACGCCTCGCCCAGCCTGCTGGCTTGATCGAATAGCCTGCCATCGACTAGGCTTGAGGCGAAGTCCTTCACAGTCTTCCTCTCCACCACAGCCTCCTCAGAGACCAGGTAGTCGCCCAGTGGGAGCTGCTTCTTCAGAACGAGGACCCCCAGCTTCTCGAGTTCCTCTATGACCCCGCTTCGAGATTCTCTGACGTCGGCGTAGATGCGGATCCTATTCTGCTTCACCGCTCTTCGACCTCCTCTCAACACAGATCCTAGCGACCTTGCCGGGCAAGCTCCGGGCTAGGATGGATACAAGCTCATCGACTCCACCGTTCGGGGCTCTAATATGTGCCATGGCTGCGGCCTCGTGTCCCCCACCTTTGCCTCCAAACTTCTCAGCTATATAGGAGGCGAGCTCGCTCCCCCGTAGACCCGCTTTTAACGCTCTCCTCGAGAGTCTTAGGGAAACCCTTAACTCGCCCCCCTTGCCGCCCACCACGACGGCGATGTCTGCCCCCAAATCGATGAGGCCTCTGGCAGCGCTTGACTCGAAAGCGCTTACCCTAGTCACGACTATTATTATATCGTTGCATGCCCTGCCGATGACTATTCTCTGAGCCGCCTTCAACCTGGCTATTCGCTCGGAGTAGTCTAACTGCTCTCCCCCCTCACGCTTGGACTGGAGGATCTCCATTACCCTATCGTAATCCCCGCCCCACGATACTAGCAGGGAGGCGGCCTTGAATGCGTACTGATCTCCTATTAGGAACCTCCTGGTATCATATACTATCCCCGACAAAGCTAGGGTTGCCTCCTCAGGTGTTAGCCTGACGCCTAGTACATCGAGGGCTAGAGCAATTATTTGTGTTGTGCTAGAGGCACTCGGATCCAGCACCGAGTATTTGGCTATACCCGCGAGGTCGCCGGGGCTGTGATGGTCTATCAAGTAGAGGCTCACTCCCTCTCTTCCGACCAGGGTAGAAGCCTCTCCGAGCTGGGTAGAGTTGGATGAGTCAACAACTATGATGGCCCTCGAATAGTCTAGGCCATGGCACTCTTTGAGAGTTACCCCTGTTGCAGCTAGGACTCGCTTGGAAGCCTTACTGAGGCCTTCGGGTAGGAATATGCAACCACTAGAGCCCAAGGCCTCTAGTGCTTTCCAGGCCAAGTACGCAGCCGCTACAGCGTCCGGGTCGGCGTTCCTGTGTGTTACAACACTAAGGGGACCCTCCTCGGCCGCCCTTAGTAGGAGTATGGCGGCTCTTAGATAGCTCGCTGCCCCTGGCAACGCCTGTGACCACCTCCTCGAAGGCCTTCCTGGCCCTTATTATCGCCTCCTCGACTATGGCGTTTACCACCTCTCGCGGGACGAGTTTAGACGCTGTAACACTAACCTCCACCGAGAAGTCTATTCCCCCCTCTCTAGTTTCGGAGGCCCTCACTACTACACGGTAGTCCCCTAGCCTCGCGCCTAGTCTAGACTCTATCACGCTCCTTGCAGCCTTTTCCGCCTCCTCCAACGCCCTGGCTATGTCCATACTACGGTTCTCCCGGGAGCCCCCAGTCGGGCTCAACCCGCCGTGCCTCCTGCCCTACCCCTGCCTAGGAGTTCCTGCAACTCTTTTGTGAGTCTCTCTATGTCCTTCCGCAGGGCCTCCTCCTGCGATTTCAAGGCCTTCAACCTAATCTCTACATCCTCCTTCCTCTCCGTCAGTTCCTTCAACACCTCATCCCTGCTCTTCTCGAGGAGTATGCCACCAACCATCTTGTAAAGCCTGGCGTTCTCCGGGAGCCCCTTAACTTCTTCGAGTACAGTCTCTAACTCCGACTGGAGGGCCTCCAGAGAAGCCCTCTCCTGGGCTACAGCTGCCAGAGTCTCCCGCAGCCTCACGAGCTTAGCGTACTTGGCCTCCACCTCCGGGGGAACCTTCTCAACCATAACCGGGCCACCACCCCACGTGGCTCGGCAGGGGATTATAGGGTATTAGCTACTATGGCCACTATCGCTGCTCCCGAAATTCCTCACTATAATAAAGGGCGAACCCTAGATAAAGGCACAGTTTTAAACTGTCGGCAAGCCGAGAGCCTAAATACATCAAAGAAAAGACTTGGGCAATCCAAATAATCTGCCTCAATCTGACTATCTTAAGAATTGACTCGAGATACCTTTCCATGCCCCCTTTAGGGCTGGCACCAGCATCTAGCTTAGTACTAAAAGTGCTCCTATATGACGAACTTGCAGTACCAGGCCTCTACGGGATAATCCCTAACAGGCCGAGACCCAGAACGACTTAAGCGGCGTTAGTGCTTTCATCGGTTTAAAGAGAGTTTCGGCTTCAGAGTTGCCGGAGTACGTGAACGGACTCCCAAGCCGCGTGGATTAGATATGCGTATGAGTTGAAGAGTGCGCGGAGCCCGCTGAGAGAGTCGGACTCTATAACTACACTTATACAGCCGTCCTCCTCTTTAATTTCCACTACACCTTTAGCGGGCGCCGCTGGCTGGCGAGCCTCGGTTTTAAGTGAGAGTGTTATCGCCCCTGAGTAGGGGGCTTCTATACATAATGTTATCTGGGCCATGTATTTCCTCATCTAATCACCCCCAATTTTTATCATCCTGCTCGGCCTAGATATTCTCAGACGGGGGCCTACCGGTCTCCCCTCCGGGTACTCGAATTCCAGCACTGCTTCAGAGCCTCTTGGGGCCCTGCGGATATGGGCTATGACGCCCTTACACCCCCTTAAAGCGATTCTGGCATGCCAGGCCAGTATGAGTGCTTCAGCGTAGTCTTCGAGGCCGTCCTCGGCTCTGACGCAGAGGCCGGGCGCCTTTACTGAGCGGGCTGTTCCCCGCTCCCGCGAGAGCGCTACGCCAGCCACGAGTATGGTCACAATGTTCCTCAATGCAGGAGGCTCGGGGGGAGGAGACACAGAGTATACACGCAATATACTAGGGTTCCCCCTCCTCTCACCAATTATGGTTACCCTATCCGCGCCCCGGGTCCTGGCTATAGCCGCTATCTCCTCTAGCGTCAGGTGACCCCTCGTTAGCCTCGAGGCACCCGGTATTACAGACACCAAATCTCTAACAAGGGAACGAGTCCTCGGCGAGGGGGCTCTGCTGGTCGTGAAGATGATCCCCCGGGATCTGGGAGGCCCTGCATCCATAGTCTTCAACCGCGCGGAGGAGGTTAAGTGATTCTACCCGGCTCTCTTGGGGGGAAAGCTGTCTGGCCTCACGATATGGCTCTTAAGGTACTGCGCGAGTCCACTCTGCGGAGTGTAGGCTGCTCCAGCCCATACCATCCCGCATTTGCGGCACGCCCAGATGCCCACGGAGACCCTGTATACTGTCCCGACGCTTCCGCAGAAGGGGCAAACATGCTTGGCATACCTTCTCTCAAGCACTTCCTTCACGCGCTTCCTGACGCTGACACCGTACCTGGGCCCGTAGCGGCCCACTATCCCGACGACCTTAGTCCTACCCATACCCGCATCCCCCCTAGGCTCCCGGCTGGGGTACCGCCTCGTCTAGGGCTTTAAAGTACACTGGAGCAGCATTCTTGGCTATCTCTAGGGCCCTCGTGATCTCCTCGATGCTTAAAGCGCCCTCCCCCGTCTTCTGGATACCGACTATCCTACCTGTCTCGTCGAAGGAGAAGACGAGCCTAGCGTCTGAGACTGACTCCTCCTCGAAGTCTGGATCGACGGCTAGGTAGCGGCCAATCTTGGCTACCGTCACGCTAACTACCCTGTGCCTGAGGGGTAAGGGCTCCTCTCTACGGCTGCGATCAATTACTATCTCGCCTGTCTCCAGCTCCTCGTAGTGGGGGAGACGGGCGTTTAAGAGTGCGGCCATCGCAGCAAGCATGGAGGCGTCGAATAGGTTGCCGTCGTGGTCTAGTATGTATAAGTCAACCCATACCACGAAAACCTTGTCCCCCGGCCTTATGACTAGAGAGCCCAGATCAACTGCTCCGACTTCGCGGAGGCTTCTATCCACAACCCTCGCCAGCTCTATAGCGTTCTCGTCGGGAGGGCCCGGCTCGAAGAGCGGTGATGCTAGCGGGACGAATTCGGCGTGAACCGTTAGGACTCCCTGATCGGGGGTGTCTCTAAAGGGTGTCCCTACGTCGACTTTAACGCCGGCCATCACCTGAGTGTTACCGAGTTTAACTAGTGCTGAGCCCTCGGCCTTCTCTATGACGCCTACCTCTACCTTCACGTTTCTAGGCGTGAAGGGATCCCTGACTCCATCTATTCTCAGGCCACGCGAAAGTACCTCCTCAATCGCCTCTCTCCTAAGCCTAGATATCACTGGAAGCCTGAAGGGAGTAACACTCAACCTTCCACACCTCCCTGCTCCTGAGCGGGTGCCAGGCCATACTTCCCGCGGAGAACCTCCTTCTCCATCTCAACTATCCTCTCTATCGCCCTCCAAGCCATATCGAGGGCTCTCTTAAACTCGTCCTCGCTGAGGACGCCGTTAAGCTGTAGGAGTGTAATCAGCCCTAGATCGGGCGCCCCCGCTACAGGCATGTCGGCCTCACCCATACTGTCCTCCACTTCGTCTATGTCGAGTACTAGGACGCCGTTCACCTTGCCTACAGCGACCCCCGCCACAAGAGCCTTCATTGGGATCCCAGCGTCGGCCAAGGCTAGGGAGGCAGCGGTCACACCGGTGGTTCTGGTGCCTCCATCGGCTTGCAGTACCTCTATAAATACGTCGATAGCCGTGCGCGGGAAGTATTCTAAGAGTAAAACGGGCTCTAAGGCCTCCCTTATCACCTTGGAGAGCTCGATTTCTCTCCTGCTCGGCGCGGGGTTCTTCCTATCACTAGTGGAGAAGGGTGCCATGTGATACCTGACCCTCAACACCGCCCTGTCGGGTAGTAGCATGAACTTCTGAGGAGGCTCCCGGGGGCCGTAGACGGCTGCTATGACTTTAGTCTTACCATACTCTACTATGGCCGAGCCATCGGCATTTGATAACACGCCGACCTGCATCTTGATAGGCCTTAAGTCCTCGGGTCTTCTACCGTCGTGTCGGAGACCCTCCTCAGTGATTAGCCTCACACCCTCAGCCTTCAACGTTTACACCCCTCACTATTTTCTCCTCCTCAATGAGCTTCCTTATGCGCGCTGTGAGACCCGTCGTGAAGGCCTCCCTCTCTATGGTTTTTATTGCTAAGATAACTATGGCCTCCATTTCCCTATTAGGGCACTTCACGTGAATGCGGCCATTAACAGCTGCGTAGACCTCGCAGCCCGTCTCCTTAGTTAGAACCTCGAGCATGCTTCCCTTCCTACCGATGACCCTAGGTATTCTGGTGGGGGAGATCTCGATGACCTTGCCCTCCACTATGCGTCCAAGGCCCTGGCCCTGAACGCTTAGGAGGGGGTTCCTCGTCCTATCAAACGCGACGACCTTCGCTTTTATATAGTCGCCCACGTTCAGGTACCTGCTGAGTTCGTCCAACTGGGGGTTGAAGGGTCTACCTAGGAGATCCTGGACGTTGAGCACTGCAGTGTAGGGGGAGTTTATGTCAACAAACCAGTTAGTTACCCCGACCCCCGATATGAGGCCTATAACTATATCGCCTGGCTTTGGTATGTATACGCCCTCGAGTGGTATGAAGACCTCCCTCTCGTCCCTCTTATCGAGAAGGCCCGCCACCGCTGCCCTAACAGAGCCTTGCTCGTCCCGATAGACGTATGGCTCCTTAGCATCTACGTTGGAGCCTAGAATCTCTCCTGGTAGCACGAGTCTCCTCTTTTGATCGCTCATCTACTTCACCACCCTCACGCTTACCTGCGCTGCACCCCTCGTGAGTTTCTGCAGAGTATTAACCACGTCTACCTGCGCTCCAGCGGGTATCTCTAGCTCTATTAGCAGGGAGCCGTCGCTTAGCCAGTCAGCCTTCTTCACTTCGCCAAGCCTCGTTAACTCCCTATAGATCCTACCGGAGTATTCTGGTGGTATTCTAGCCTGTACAACCGCCCTGGCGAGCCTTATAGGCATGACTCTAGCTAGTTTCTTCACTATCTCCACAGCCTGGGCCTCCGCGGGCTTGTAGAGATCCACGCCTATACGCAACTCCTCCATAGCAGCTTCGATCCTCGACTCTGGTATGGGCTTCCCCGTCTTGGGGTCGATGGCGTTCCTAGCTATGTAGGCGATTATCTTTCTCCTCTTAGCCTCCAGCATGCGCCTACGCTGTTCCTCCGTTAGCTGTATCTCGCCCTCCCTCAATATCTTCTCTGCTATCTTCCTCACGTCGTCTGTGCCGAATGCTTTCTTTAAGCTCTCAGGGCTTGCCCTAAGGCCTTTCCTAACATCCCTGTAAATAGTGTCCGTCCACAGAACGTCGTCAAGGTCTATCTTCTCCCCCTCCCGGTACCTGAAGGCTTCCTCAGGCCTAACTAGTATCTCGAACTTCTGCCCCTTAATAGTGATCCAGGCGATCACATACTCATGTTTGCGGGTCAACTCCAAGCACCGAGGAGAGAGGGGTGGGGGAAGGCTAAATGCTACTCTAGCTGGGGGGCCACCTTGTTGACTAGCTCCCTCAGCTCCTCCTTGCTCAACTTCCTGAAGTAGGGCTTTGCTCTTTCGATTACGGCTATCTCCATCATATCATGCATTTCCTTTAATATATCCTCCTTCTTCTCCTTGCCACTCCCCAGTCTTACACGCAGGAGCGCCTCCACAATTAGTTGGAGCGCCTCCTCGAGCGTCATGTCTCTCCTGTACTTCTTTTCGAAGAGCGAGTGCACGGTCTCCTCCCCCATGCCGACTGCTACAGCGTAGAAGCTGAAGTACTGGCCACCGGGCTCCGTGCGGAAGAGCCTTGTCTTGCCCTCATCTACACCCCCAACTATCAGGGAGACCCCGAAGGGCCTTACGCCGCCGTGCTGTGTGTATGCCTGCTTCAAGTCTGCCACGGCCCGCACAACGTATTCCACGGCGGCGGGCTCTCCGTAGACAAGCCTATGTCTCACTGCTACTAAGCGTATATAGTCTATGAGGACCCTCCCGTCGCCGCCTATCCCAGCGAAAGTGGCCCCGATGTGGTCGTCGATCTTGTATATCTTCTCCATACCATCGAGGTCGAGGAACGAGGAGAACCTCCTCTTCTCAGCCGCTAGTATAACGTAGTCATCCGTTCTTACGCCAAGGCTAGTCCACCCCTGCCTCACCGCCTCGCTTGCATAGAGGACCTGGTAAAGGCGCCCCTCGGGTGAGAACATCGTTATAGCTCTATCGTAGGCAGCCGCCGTGGGACCCGGGAAGGACACTGCTTCACCGCCCCCTGCGCTAGGGAGCAGCAATGCGGCGGTTTAAATCTCGTGGCGCTACTACACCGCGTGGCCTAGGCCTGTGAGGAGGAGACCGACCCCGGACTGATGGATGACCGAATCTTCTCTCAGCCGAGGCCCTAGGGGATGATGACGCCGTCCCAGGCGGAAAGGTGAAGTGCTCACGACAGTCTGACCCTGATTTAGGCCTAGTAATAAGGGGCTAGGAGCCCAGAGGAGTACGATAGAGAACACGCAAGGAACCCGGAGCTGCGGCGAGTCTAAGTCGAGGGTTAGAGCAATGACTGGAGAGTGGTGGGCCTGTCTAGCGATTGCCCTAGCGGCGGGCCTAGCCGGGGGAGCGGCCGGGGGCATGCTCTACTCCCGCAAGAGGCTGAGAGGTATTAGAGCTATCGTAGATGCCCTCTTAAACGGGGTTGCCAGGGAGAGGGAGCTGGTTAGGCTCCGGAGGAAGCTCTCCTCAAAGCCTAGGAGGCGCTATGTAGTGTTTGAGGCTTTACCCGGAGGTTTCAGGGAAGAAGAGGTCAGAGAGGCGTTGAAGTTGTCTTTTGAGAGGCTCTCCGGAGCCCTTGGCATTGCCCTATCCAATGTGAACCTGGTATACTTCGACGAGAGGACTTCCCGTGGGATCCTCCGTGTGCGTAGTGAGTACAAGTCGCTAGCCCTAGCCGCACTAGCCCTTACGCGCAACGTTGGTGGGAGGAGGGCGCTACTCGTCCCCCTCGCCACAACTGGAACCCTTAAGAGGGCTAGGAGACTCCTCGAGCCACGCTAGCCCCTTGACGCCGCCGCCACTATCTTTATGACGTCATCATCCTTAAGGACATAGTTCTCCCCCACCCTCTGCTTGGTTAAGGCGTTTATCGCGTAGAGGAATGTCCTCCCTAGATCGGTGTGTATCTTATAGGCTAACTCCCTAGCAGTGGTTCCACGAGGCACCAACAGTACATCTGGAAGCACCCTCCCTTGCTTGTCGGTAAACTTGTTTGGATCCTCTACCGGGTAGACTGCTATCATATCAAGAACCTCTAGGACGGCTTTGTTAATTGCCTGCTGAACCCCTGTGGAGCCCCACCTCTCAAGTACCCTATTCCTAATGAGGTCGAGAACCGCCCTCTCGCGAGGGGAGAGCCTGGATTCGTCTACAACCTCGAATGAGGGGTCTCCAGGCTTGTATTTCACGAGACCCGCCTTCGCCGCCCTCCTCAGGGCGAGCTCTGCTGCGGCACTCGTCGGGATCACGGGGTAGTTGGGAAACCTCCTCCTAAGACTCTTAATGCCGTCCTCGGCTTCGGGTATGTCCACCTTATTAGCCACTATAACTATAGGCTTAGCAGTTTCTCGTAGCACCCTTGTGAACGTTCTTAATTCGTCTACGCTCCACCTGCTTAGAGGCTTATCCGATAAACCCGCCTTTTCTAAGGCCTCTACCACGTGTTTCTTCCTCACACTAAGCCCCGACATCCTCTCAGCGATCGCGCCGGCCACATCTAGAACCCCACCCGTATCAACGTATTTCGCAAAGCGATCCCAGTCCTTCGATATTATGGAGAACATCCACTCGTCAATCTCCCGCAGCATCTGTTCTACCTCGTCAGCAGGGTCATAGGCGCCTGGTTTTACCGGGTTTCCATCGGGGTCAGTGGAGCCGCTCGCATCCACCACTAGAAGAAGGACATCAGCCTTCCTGAGGTCGTCTAAGAATTTATTGCCTAGCCCCCGCCCCTTATGCGCCCCCGGAACTAGGCCTGCCACATCCATCATTTTAACCGGGATCATCCTATCCCCATCGAGGCACACACTATTCGAGGCATCGCATCTCGGTAGACCAAGTTTCACGTGTACACACTTCTTCCTAACGTAGCCCACACCTATGTTGGGCTCTATTGTAGTGAATGGCCTATTCTCGATGGCGACGCTCAGCTCTGTAGCTGCAGAGAAGAAAGTCGACTTCCCAACGTTTGTCTTGCCAACAACGCCTACTAGTATGTTGCTAGCCTCCAAAGGTCCCCACCCCACAGAGCCAGAGGCAGCAATGATTAATACCCTCGCGGAGCCAGGATGCCTGCTAGGTGTCTGGAGGTAAGGGGTCGGTAGGCATGGCTAAGAGCCTCTACCACTACATAGCCCTACAGTGGAAACGCCCCTACGAGGGTGATCACGGCAGGCTCATGAGAGAGAGGCTCGTTGAATGGAGGAGGCAACCCGCTATTGTAAGGGTTGAGAAGCCTACAAGACTTGATAGGGCCAGAGAACTCGGCTACAAGGCTAAGCAGGGAGTTATAGTGGTAAGAGTACGCGTGAGAAAAGGCGGCCGCAGAAAGCCGAGGCCCAACAAGGGTAGGAGACCCAAGAGGATGGGCGTCTACGGCTTCGCTCCGGCCAAGGGCCTACAGGTTATGGCTGAGGAGAGGGCGCAGAGGAAGTACCCCAACATGGTTGTGCTTGGAAGCTACTACGTCGGCGAGGACGGGCTTTACAAGTGGTACGAGGTAATAATGGTTGATCCGCATCACCCCGCCATAAAGAACGACCCAGAACTAAAGTGGGTCTCGACTGGGAAGCACAAGTGCAGGCCCTGCAGAGGCCTCACCCCAGCAGGCAGGAGGGCCAGAGGCCTCAGAGCGTTCAGGGGCCTGAAGGGCACCCATAAGTACAAGTGGAAGAAGAAGGCTAAGGAGAGGAGGCTGAGGAAGAGGCACGAGGCCAGCAGAGGCGCTAGGCTCATAGCTCCCGATGAGATAAGAGAGAAGTACCACAAAGGAGATCTAGCCTAAACCAGCATCCCCCTCCTCACCCTTCACAGACCTCAATCAATAACTCTGCTATACCCCCAACCTTGATGGGGGTGCCCCGCATGAGTGGGGTCCATGAAATTAGGGCTCAGGTATTCGTCCATGCAACAGAGGACAAGGAGAGGGTCATGAAGGCACTTATGGAGCTTTTCCCAGAGGATGTAAGGGAGAGCGTGACGGTAGAGGAGGAGGTACTAGAGGGGCATTACGGGAACCCCATAATTAAGATAGTAGCCAGAGTTAAAGGTGAGCACGCGCGGAGGACACTCAACTATATACTTTCTAGGCTAAGCAATGTAGACATAAACGCTATGAGCAACACGTTGGAGGATAGAGTTGATAAGGAAGGCACATTATACTTCAGGCTAAGCAAGCAGGAGGCCTACCTGGGATCTCTAACCTTGTATGAGGCAGACGACGTGATAAGGATCAGCGTCCACTTCGAAGGTAATAGAAGTAAGGCGTTGAAGGAGTACAGGAAAATCCTAGGGGCGGGAGAGCTTTGAGTATATACTCTGACTTGTCCGTCATCCCGGAGAGTGCGGATGACCTGAAGTCTATAGTAACGACGGCCAAGATGATGAGATTGAAAATCCTGGGCGTGCCGTGGAGCCTCGTTAGGGAGCCCACATGTAGTGAAGGCGTACTCCTACTGCCGAGGCACGCAGTGAAGGCATCGACGCGTCGGGAGGCGCGAAAGGGCTTGGACAACGCGCCTAAGGAGGCTCTTGTGGTAGTTGAAGCACTTGAAACTGATGCAGCGAGGTATGCTGCGGTCAACAAGAGGGTGGACGTGCTGAGGATCCCACCAGACAAGCCCGGGCTCGTCGATAGAAGCACAGCTAGACTATTTAGAGAAAGGGGCTGGGGCCTCGTGGAGCTAAGCCTCTCAGAGGTTAAGAGGAACCTCGAGGCTCTGAGGCCACTCGCGATAGCTGCTAGGAGGGCTGTAGCATACTCCATACCCTTTACTGTAGTGAGCGACGCGCGAGACTACATGGACCTATGGCACCCACGAGCCGCCGCCGCCCTACTGGAGGTGGTCGGCGTTCCCTGGAAGGAGGCCCTCTCTGCCTTAACGACTTATCCCCTATCATCCATAATGAGAAGGAGCTCGTTTAAGAAGGTGCTTAGATCTTGTTTAGCGCCAAGAACAGGTGCTACGAGCTAGCCCTAAGAACTTCTCATACTCCCTCCTTAGAAGGTCGAGGGATGCACCCGGCAGCCGGACTAGGTCATGCCAAGGCGGGTTGTAGTCCTCCTTGAGGGGCCCCCACATCTCCTCTAGATTAAAGCCTAGCTTGTTGGCAGCGGCCCTTAGAGCCCCGAGGCCTACGCCGCGGAGGCCCCACTCTATAACGAGCCTCTCCACCCCCCAGGAGCCCCTCCCGATAGCGGCCTGGACTCGTGCAAGCTTTAGGTCGTAGAAGTCTACCTCTACACCGATCCTCCGCGCAGTTGCGCGAAGCCTCTTCACTCTCTCCCTGAAATCCCTCTCAGAGGGCACTCCAAGCCATTGGAGTGGGGTGTGGGGCTTTGGTATGAAGGGGTTAACACTAACCCTTAGGACTCCCCCCAGCCTCTTGACGCTCCTAGCAGTATCCTCTATTAAACTCAGCGTCCCCTCGAACGCCTCTCCATCCTCCAGAGGGGCCGGTGTGATTATGTATAACTTAACAGTTCGCACGCCACGCTCAACGGCCTCGGAGGCCACATCGACTACTCTGGAGGGGCTTATCTCCTTATTGAAAGCCCTGGCGATCCTACAACTACCCGTCTCGGGTGCTATGGTGAGCGTCTTCTGTCCCCCTTCTGCTATCAACTCTATTCTACGGGATGTGAGGGTGTCGACCCTGAGGCTCGGCACGCTCACATCCAAGCCTAGCTCCTCCACAGCATAGGAGAGTATACGCTCAGCATGGGGGCTATCGAAGAATGATAAGCTGTAGAAGGACACTTTATTGACGTCGTTCACAGTAACCCCCTCTTCAAGTAGCTCTCTCAGGCGGTTGAAACTCCTATGGCGGAGTGGCCTGAAGACGAAGCCCTCCATACAGAATCTGCAGCCCCTCCCGCAGCCGCGGCTGGTTTCGAGTGGATAAGAATACCCCCACACGGGCTCGACGCCCCGGGGTATGTATATGCGAGTGGGATACCAGGCCTCGTCCAGGTTCTTAGTGTAAACCTTCTCGACCGGCGTGGGGGAGTGTCCTGGCACGAGGAGGCCTGCGTCGGCTAGGGCTCTCAACCTAGAGCTTCTCGACCCCCTCTCTAAGGCGTCTAGTATCGAGTCCAGCAGAGGCTCGGCCTCGCCTATCACAATCGCGTCGGAGAAGCCTAGTGATGTGATAGGGTTAGCCGTTGGGAGAGGCCCTCCCGTAATGACGACGGGATCCCCGGGCCCCCTAGAGGAGGCGTCTGGATTAATCCCGCCCTGTCGGAGGGCCTCCACGACACGGGGTAGATCTAACTCGAAGGTCACACTCACCAGTAGCGCGTCCAGTTCCCTCGGCTGAGGGGAGCCCCTCCCAATACTAGCAAGTCTCCCATCCTCGAAATAGTAGACGTAGACCTTAGCGCCCGACTCCTCCAGGTACCCTTTGAGAAGGTGATAGGCTACACTCGAAAGCGTTGCAGCGAGGGGTAGCGGTGAGAGTATACCTATCCTCACCCTACTCATGCCCTCCCCAGCACCTGTAGCGCTCCCCGCTTGCTACGTCTCTCCACACCACGCAGCCAGGCCATATCCATGCGTATGAACCTATCTTCACACCCGGCATTATGGAGACGTTGATCCCCGTCTGAGCGTAGCCACCTATTACGGCCCCGAGCTTCCTGAGGCCTGTATCCATTCTCCTGCCCTTAACGGTCATCTTAACGTTTTTGTGATCAAACCTGAGGTTGGCAGTGATTGTTCCCGCGCCGAGGTTCACACCCTCTCCTATGATACTATCTCCCACGTAGTTTAAATGAGGGGCTTTAGCGGCCTCCAGCAGTATTGAAGCCTTAACCTCCACGGAGAAACCAACCTTCACTCCCCGCAGCAGGGCTGTGTAGGGTCTAACATGCGCTGAGGGCCCCACCTTGGCGTCCTCACCTATGTAGGCTGGCCCCTCTATGACGGTGAATGGACCCACGTATGCCCCCCTAGCTACGTAGACGGGGCCGCTAAGGATCGCGGTTGGGTGTACCTCGCCTTCCACCCTAGCAGTTAACTCGCGTTCTAGGGCGTCGCGGGTTGCAAGTAGGTAGTCCCAAGGCCTTCCAACGTCCCGCCAGGGCCCCTCTCGAACCGTTATGTAGTTCAACCCGCCCTCTGACGCCATTAGGTTGAGTAGATCGGTCAGCTCCAACTCGCCCCGCGGTGAGGGTCTGAGACTCTTTAGATGCTTCAGGTACTCACTGGGTATGGCGTAGATGCCCGCCAGAGCCAGGTTTGAGGGGGCCTTGTCCGGTTGAGGCTTCTCCACGAAGCCTCTAACCACGCCATCGTCATCCACTATAGCTACGCCATACTGACTTGCATCGGCTACCTCTGCT
>Ga0256833_1001520_pt1 | contig 17001 bp, 18 predicted proteins | sample 356284metaG_FD_190535 | JGI IMG/M metagenome (GOLD analysis project Ga0256833, IMG submission 190535) | Hydrothermal vent microbial communities from Mid Atlantic Ridge, Atlantic Ocean - 356-284 | ecosystem: Environmental > Aquatic > Marine > Hydrothermal vents | place: Atlantic Ocean: Mid...
TTGGTTTAAACAAAACATGTAAAACTATTTCATCTTGTAAGCTTTTTGACGATATTTGAAATTAACATAAATCTAAAGAAGATGATAACACTTATAAGTATTTAAAAAAATCTAATAAAAGGAGACATCGGCTATGAACATAATAAATATTAATTCAGATATCATCATTACACCATCTCAAAAATCGTTTATTGAAGAGGTGCTGTTTTGCGGAGATGACCATCACAGGGAAGAATTTATGTTTTTATTGGCAAAAGTCATTGTTCATGAATTTGCCCATGCGCAACTGGACTATCGAGATGACAATGTAAAATACCGTAAAAAAGATGATTTCTGGCATTGGATGGAAGAGTCTATGGCCAATCAGCTTACACTAGAAGTTTTTAGAGACTTTTCAAGAGGATATCGTCATTACAAATACCAAAAAAGCAGCTTTAGGTCTAAAAGCTGGGAAGACACTCTCTTTGATTTTGTTGTAGATTTTGTAAAAAAACAACCACCGGCATATGCTTTAGGTTACGAGTTGTTTGACAAAAGAATTTGGAGATGGTGGATCTGGAGAAACCATAAAGATGACCTTGGCGGCCAAAAAAGAGCCCAACAAAAAAACAGTTGGTTGCAGTATGTACAAAGCAATTATCGAAATATTGATGAAGAGCAAGCAGAAAAACTATATGATGAGTTGTTTAAGTAATAAGGTTTCGGTATATGAACAGTTGTTCACATACAGCTGCCCAATAGATTTTATACTTGACATCATGGAGAACAGAGTTTTATCCATCGGTGAATAGTTTTTATACTCTCTATTTGCGTTACAAAAAGTTGCATAGGGTACAATGTGTTTAGAAAATAAATGGATGGAAAAAGTTGTCTTAAATATTCAGGGCATTATACGCCTAAGGAGATGCAATGAGCATAAAAAGGCTATTAATACTGTTCTTATTGCTTATTGCTATAGCCATACCGCAAGCAAACGCATTTTTTGGATTTTCTACAAAAGCAATATCGGCAATATCAAAAAATGTAAAAGTATTAGCTGAAGATGAAATCATCAGACTGTCTAAACTTTCAGATGAAATTCAAGGTACAAAAAAGGTTGGTAAAGAACTCGGTAAGTTGAATTTGCCTGATGATGTTTTTGAAGATGTATTTATACGAATAGCTATCTACCAAAAAAAAATAACACGAGTAACCGCAGAAAGAATGTTTTCAAGGCTAAGCAATGTCCCTGGGTTTCGTCATGCTTTAAGGAAAATAGTGGGTAACAGCAATATTGGAACGGTTGGACATCTCAATGAATTGAAAATTGCCGATGCCGCATCTGCGAATGGTTTCAAAGTTAGGGGAATTGGTGAAAAATTTATAGATGGGTTAAAAAAAGCACCGACAGATATTGATATTTTGCTAGAAAAAGGCGGTAAGTTATTTGCTGTCGAGGCTAAAAGTCATGCACTGACAACAAAAATCTCAATGGATAAATTCAGGGCTGATCTTGATACGTTAGTTGCTTACAAAAATATGAAGGGTGATAGGATCATTCCAGTCTTCACAATAACAAATAAACCTTATGATCTAAGTTATCTAAAAAGGTTACATTATGAAGCTAGCAAGAGAGGAGTAGAGCTTATTTTTGGGAAACCTCAAGAGCAGATTGAGCAAATAAAAATGCTAGAAAGTATATTATGAAGCTATGTGTTGCGTTATTAGTAGTGCTAAGTACTTTTCCTGATACTTTATTGGCAGCAACTGAATACGCGACATTTGAATCTTTTTACAAGGAATCTTCTACAGTTAGCTGGATTTTAGCTGGGGTAGTAGCACTCATCGCCGGTGCAGTAATTGTTTTTACAGCTACTGCAGCCAGTCCAATTGTCATTGGTATCGGCTCATGGATTGGTGGAATGATGGGATTGTCAGGTATTGCAGCCACGAATACTGGGTTGGCACTGCTCGGGGGCGGCTCAATTGCATCTGGTGGCTTTGGCATAATTGGCGGAACGGCGTTGTTAACTGCTGCTTTATCATTTGGAACCGATATTGTATTTGATTACACCATCGGTAAAGCTGTCAGTGCATATAAATATAGCAACCTAACAGAGCATAGCAAAAAGATGCCAACACTCCCACTGCCTATCAATGATTCTGGACCGGGTGCATATGAAAGCGCAATGGAGGTTTTAAAAGGAATAAACGAAGAATTACCAATATATTCTACGTATAATCAAAAAGCGATACGTCGAGCTATAACAGTATTAGAAAGCAGTCAAGATGCTCCAGATATAGATGAGCAAGCAAAAAATAGTTCATTGCTGTCGTTATTAAATTTTGTATCAAATGACTATGTGAAAGCAAAAAAGTTTGCACGTTTAGCTATAAATTCTACTAGAGAGTCGGAAATCAAAAGAACTCTCCCTGCTTTTATTTATGCAGCGAGTTCACTGTATGAAGAGGACTTTGATTTTACATCAATCACAAAGAATTATTTTCGGTATTCAATATTAGCAGAACCAGATAACCCATTAATCCCCATGTTATTCTCCATATATTTAGATAGGATGTTCCTTCGTTTTAATGATGGTTATTTAGATGAAAAATCACTTAATAGTATTTTCAATATAATGCAGTCGCCTTCGATAGTAGATGATAGAGTCTTGAATTATACAGTTTTACTATCAAGATATTTTATTCGTCTTAAGCTGGAACAACAAAAAATAGCTTCATTATCAAATTCATCAAACGAAACAATTAAAAATAGCCCAAAGACATTAGCAGTTATGCTAAATGCTTTGGAGAGATATGATATTCTTACTAATGGTGCAAAAGATGTGACGAGCCACTTTTTGGTCTTAGAACTGAATAGGAAAGATAGAATCAAAGCTACTGAGTTTCATGATTTATTGATAAGTTATATCCAAGAGAGGGAAAAACTTTCAACACTAATTGATAAATTAAGGAAATATCAAGATAGTTTGTCAGAAGAGAATCTAGCGGCAGCTCATGAGGTGAGTGACAATAATGTTGCTTGGGTACCATACATTCTGCTAATGCTTTTCGTAGTGCCTGGTCTTGTCTTGATAAAAAAGGCACATAGCAAAAACATACATTCAAATAAAGGAAAAAAATGAAGAAAATAATAAAGACAATTGCCGGTATTGGGCTAAGCAGTTCTTTGGTATGTGGAGCCGATATATACATGACTAACAATACTAACGTTCCAAATATCAGTATGAAAAACACGGCGTTGTCATTTACAGATATTCAAGGGTATCAAAACTATAACATAGTTGCCACGCATTTTAGAACAGATAAAAATGAAATACGATATATTTTGGCAAATCCAGTTGCTTACAATGCCCTTCGTAGCGGTCAAAAAACAATGCCAAACGGTAGCAAAATTGTAAAAATAGGTTATAGCGTCAAAAAAATGTCTTTATGGACATCGGCACTGGAGGCCGATACAATTCAGCGGGTTGAATTTATGATCAAAGATGTAACGAAACATAAAGAGAGTGACGGGTGGGGCTATGCGAGATTTGTAAAATCAAAAGGGCAATATAAAGCTTGGAACGGCGATATAAAAAGTTGTGTTGCATGCCATGCAAGCGCATCGGAAAATGATTTTTTATTTACAACATTTCAAAAAATGTTGTAACGCGAGAAAACAGATGGTACAAACAGCGTATGTAAATGCCGTGTTTGCTCAGCATCCAATTTTATAGCCGACGCTACGAACGGTAGCAATAATCTCTTTGGAGTGCAGTTTTTTACGAATATTTTTTACATGTACTTCAATAACATTGCTTGTGATGACCGTATCGTACTCGGTATGAATGGCATCGAGCAGTTCATGTTTTGTAAAAATTTTATTGGGGTTGGAAGCAAGAAGTTCCAGAAGATTGTATTCTGTGGAGGTTAGTGCCACAACATCTCCTTTGGTTGTAACCTCTCGGCTGTTTTTGCACAGGGTCACGGCACCAACGGTAATGGTGGTGTTTTTGTTGCTGTCAGAGCGCCGTAACAGTGATTTGACCCGAGCCAGAAACTCTGCTTGAGAGTAGGGTTTGCAGAGGTAGTCATCGGCACCGCTGTTCAGTGCTTTGACGCGGTACGAGACGTCGGCATTGGCAGAGAGCATGAGTACCGAAGCATCAATCAGGAGTGCTCGGGTCTCCTGAAGCAGCGCGTAACCGTCCCCATCAGGCAAGTTCCAGTCTAAAACAATAAGACGGTAGCGCGTGGTGTCAATATGCGTTACAGCCGTTGCATAACTCGGAGCAATATCAACACGATATCCCTCTTGGTTTAAGAGCTTCTCAATAAGGTTGGCATTGGCATGATCATCTTCGACAACAAGTATATCCATGGAGACGATGGTATCATATTTTTATAAATAAGACGGCACGACACCCCTTGCCGATACCGTCGCTTTCAAGGATAACATCACCGTTGAGGAGCAGTGCCATTTTTTTACTCAACGACAGACCCAATCCGGTACCCTTCTCTTCTTTTTGCATGACGCCGGCTGCTTGGGTAAAGTCGTGAAATAGCCCTTCAATCTCATTGGGCGCTATGCCGATGCCCGTATCGGTAATGGTAAGAACAAGAGTATCGTCTTGAGTTGAAAGTTCCAGAGTAATGCCTCCTGTCTGCGTAAACTTAATGGCATTGGAGAGCAGATTGACCATAATCTGCTGAAAAAGTTTCGGATCGGTTCGGTAATGTCCGTTACGGTAGTGTTTATCAATGACGTTTAAATAGAGGGCTTTGTCTTCGGCAAGAGGGCGCAGCATCGTACAGACATTGCCGACAAGTTCGTTGATATCAACCTCTTGGTTGTGAACTTCCATTTTTCCGGCTTCAATTTTGGCAATGTCCAAAATTTCATTGATCATCCCCAGAAGATACTGTGCTGATGATTCAATATTGGCGATGCTGTCGAGCTGTTCATCGCTAAGATCTTCGTAGGTAATGAGGTACTGCGCAAAACCGATAATGGCGTTGAGCGGTGTGCGCAGTTCATGAGACATATTGGAAATAAAGGCAGTTTTCGCCCGTGATGCCAAAAGGGTTCGCTCAATCAAGCGAATGCGGTCAAGTTGGAGCATAATCATGGTGGCGATTGAGCGGTAAAATTCTCGTTCGTTGGTATCGCTGAAACGGGAAAGATCCAGCGAGATGGAGCCGTAGAAGAGTTTGTTGTCATGTTCGAAATCGTTGACATACAGTGCAATGCAGTGATCGCAGTGCTGATGTTCCGGAGAAAAATGAAGCGTTGAAGTACCCGTAAGTTCTTGCAGATAGGCTATAGAAACCTCAATGCAGTCGCGCTCATTTTTTGTCTGAATAATCGTGTTGAAGATATCAATCAGCTGTACAAATCGTTGCAGCCGAATCCGGTTTTCATGTTCTAAATACTGCAGCGCTTCGTTGGTCGTTCGAATCATTTTGTTAAACGAGTTACTCAATTGAGCCGTTTCATCCCGTGTGGAGACTTGCAGTTGAGCGGCGTAGTTTTTGGTGCTAATGATTGTATCGGTAATGCGGGTAAGCTCTTGAATCGGTTTTACAACATGTTTGGAGTAGCGCACGGCAACCACAATAACGGTGGCTAGAATAAAGGGCAGAAGGTAGAGCATAAAGCGAATGAAGTCATATAGAAAGGCTAACGCAATATGTTTGTCAACGCCGTAGACAAAATACCACCCCTGTAACATGCCTTCAAGTTCTTTATAGACTATGAGATGCTCTTCGGCAATCAGACTCTCTTTTTGATGCTGTAGTGCAATATTAAAAAGCCGTCGATCACCGACGGAGATACCGCTTTCGGGATTTTGAATGTAGGCATGTCGATCGGTTTGACGAATGAGATAGCTGTCAAGATTGTTGAGGTTATACTCAAGCACCAAGGTGCCCAAAACTTTTTGGGTATCAAAACTTGCTGTTACAGGAGCGAAAATATAGAGCAGGTTCTCCGCAATGCTGTAGTGTCGAGACCGATTGCCGTTTACATGTAAATGATACGGCCGAAAGAGCATCTCTTTGTTGGAGGAGGCAATAATCTGCCCGTGAGTATTCAGAACCAGAAGTGTTAAGTCCAGTCCGTAGTCATCATGCTTTTGGGTAAGCAGTCGGGAAATTCTTTTGTCAATATCATCGGCTATGAGGTCGTCCATAATATCGAGTTGGCTCAAAAAGAGCACCTCTTTTTCAAGGAGATGCAGATGGGTCTGGATGACATGAATGATCATATCGGCTTGATCATACTGCTCTTGAACGGTTTTGTTAAGAATTTTATTTTCACTGAGCAGTAGCGCATAGGCCAAAAAAAGAAGATAGGGTAAAAATCCGATGGCAATAAAAGCGACCAGAAGTTTGTTGCGCAGTGAGCGATGAAAAAAGTCAAACATGAGAGGTGCCGGCATGTAAGGTGTCGGCAATGCAGCGCCGAAATGTTTCGATGTTATAGGGTTTGGTTACATAGGCATCGGCACCGAGCCCCAAGCCTTTGTCGATGGAGTGCGTATCGGAAAGAGCGGAGATAATGATGAGTGGAATGCGGCATAGCATCGGGTCGCTTTTAATCTGTCTGATGGTTTCGTAACCGTTCATCACAGGCATCATCAGATCCATTAAAATGAGATCGACAGCATGTTCTGAAAGTATCTTCAATGCTTCGTTTCCGTGAGACGCTTCTATGACGCAAAAGCCCTCTTTGTGTAAAATTTTAGATGCCACTTTTCGGTTCATCAGATCGTCGTCACATAACAGTATCTGCTGCATCATTCGTTCCACCGATAGAGAACATGAACCTCATCATCTACCAGTGCGGCATGAATATAGGCGATTGCGCCCTCAACATTTTTGACAAAAGCAAGAGCGCTCTCTTGAGATTTCATAGTGACAGGAGGTCGTTGCCCCAAATAGTGTTGGCGGCTCCAATACGATTGAAGACGCTGAAAACCCATTTGTAAAACGGTACGTTCAAAGCTTTGACGCAGAGGGTTGCCGGCACCAAGGTTCACCGGCACCGTTTTAATCGTTGCAATGCGGGGAAGCTTTTTAAGATAGACGGCGCGAATCTGCGTGACACTGAGTTGGGGGAGGGCTTTGTTGCCAATGACGACATACTCCTGTGCCGCGCAGTGCCAAGAGAGAAGTATGACAATGAACGGCAACGCAAAGTTTCGGCGCATTAGAACAGTACCGAAAAAGAGAATAGCAGCTGGTTGTCGCTGTTGCGGGTATGCCACTGATACTCTGTTTTTAGTGCTATGGGGTAGAGCGGTCGGTAGGTATAGCCAAGTAGCGCAAAGCTGTCACGTCTGTCAAGCAGGTTGTTTTGGTAGGACTCTAAGCGGACAATACCGATATGACGCTCGGTCATATAGTAGGCGCCCTGAAGGTATCCGGCATAGGTTGTCGTAAAAGCATGGCTGGAGCGTTGGGAGCCGAGTTCACCCTGAATCTGATAGCGGTCACTTTCGTACTGCGCTGCTACAAGTGCATAGTACGCATCTTGCTCGTAACGGCGCGGTATGTTACGAAAATAGCCGCCGCTTAATTTACATGTAAAATTATTGTATTCATACGAAATACCAATGCCAAAATGGCGATCAATGGCATAATTATTGTAGCCGTTGTCAATGGCTTTGCCCCGTTGGGCAATGAGGTCAATGCTCCATGCCGCTTGATGAAAGGTGCTGTAAGTAAGATTGGCACCGGTGGTAAACATGGGGTATAGAATGTATGAAGAGACGGGGTTAGAGGTGGTTTCTCGTAACACATTAATGTGCATCAGATTCCAAAAGCCGATAGGGGAGTTGTATTTTCCCACACGTAGGGTGTAGTGGTCATCGATGTTATAGTTGAGATGAACGCGCTCCACATAGAGATGCGTGTCACGCTCAATAGTGCGGTTACCGCTGTCTTGTGTATGGACATAAAGCTCTTTGTACTCAAGTTCAAGCATATATGAGAGCGTATCGTTACCGCCGTAACTTAAGAAAGCGACATCGTCAACGCGGTAGCGCTGTTCGTCGTCTCTGTTGCGATAGTCAACAGAGAAATAGCCCCCGATATAGACAGGAAGATCACCGACTTGTATGCCCTCTCCGAGGGTGTAGTCGGAGTCGGCATGCAACGTGATATTCCATAAAAGACACCACGGTAGCATGACATGTCGTAATAGGGTTGTAAGCGGCACCTTCATCTCCAAGCAGTGTTGATAACGGGCATATTATACACCGCTTAGATGAAGTTCAGATGAAGAAGCGGCATACTAACCTACGGTAATATCCTTGGCTTTTTTCTTGAAGTACTCCTGTTCGGCACGGCAGAGCGGACAGGCTTTTGGTGCTTTTTTACCGCGATGCACATGACCGCACACTTCACAGACATACTCTTCGGTATCGTCGCTTTCAAAAAAGCCTTCTGCTTCAAGTGCTTGTTTTAGTGCCAGATATTCGGCTTCATGTTCCACCTCAACTTTGCCGATGGCAGTAAAAAGCCGTGCTATCTCTTTAAACTCCTCTTCTTTGGCGATGTCAGCAAAGTTAGGGTACATCTCTTCATGTTCGTAACGTTCCCCATCCGCTGCATAGGTAAGATTTTTCTGTGTTGAGTCAAGCTCTACCCCGTGAACCAACTTGTTATAGGCCTTAAACTCCGCCATAGCATGATATTTTTCATTGTCGGCAGCTTCTTGAAAAAAGCGGGCAATACGGTGGAGTCCTTCATTCTGTGCCACCTCGGCAAAGAATTCGTATTTGTTACGAGCCTGAGATTCTCCGGCAAACGCTTTCATGAGGTTCACGGCAGTCAGATCGGTAGTAATACACTCCATGGCTTCATCACAACAGGTTAATATACCGTCACCAACATGCTGAACTTCGACTTCGTTGCCGCATTGACGGCATTTATAGGTTTCATACATTCTCATTGTTTTATGCTCCAGTTTATAAAATAAAATAGTATAAAGGATATTTTTTTCCTTTGAGAAATTATAGTAGAATATTTCTTAAAGGAAAATTATTATCACCTATAAAGGTATGCCATCTGTTTTTCAGTTAATATATTTTTGGTGTCATGAATGCATTGCACATGAACATTGGTTGCCTGCGCTTTGAGCTGTCCGAGTTTTTTTACCATGGGTTCAAGAGTGTTGGGGCTTTCTCCTGCCATGGTTTTACGAATAATTGTTTTTTGAAGGCCTCGAATACGCGGTGTAATGCGTTTGACGGCTTGCATTGTCTGTTGACGCACACGCAGAAGTTTCTTTTTCTGATCCGGTGTCAGTGCCAATGTGGAGTCGTCCCACTGTTGCATGAGCAGCTTGGTCATGTGGGGCATCCCCGAAGCAATAAGAAATTGCGACGGGGCTGCTTTTGGTGAGGGCGTTGCTTGGCGTGCCTGCTGTGTGCCGCACTGTTTTTTGGATGAGGACGCAGCGGGAAAGTTGTCGTACATCCAGCCGGCAATACGCTGTAGCTCTTCTTGCGTAACATTGCCTCGTTGCGAAGGCATCAGACCGAAATGTTTGATTTTATCGGTAGTACAGAGGGCTTTCTCTTCTTGAGGGTTGAGCGTGTAGTCGACAATAAATGCAACGGCTGCTTCTTTGCTCTTGTGGTGCATTTTGACATGACGCATGACGCCCATAATCGGAGGAGCGGTAAGTTTTGAAAAATCAGCAGGCGGTGTCGTCACGTGACACGAGGCACACTTTGATGCAAAGAGCGCTTGAGCATTTTCTTGTGCAAGAGCGCTTCCGAAAGACAAACAGAGCAGTGTTGTCGTGAATATAAGCTTTTTGTAGGGCATGATTGAACTCTCCTTGATGGTTTAAGGTATTGTAGCGGAAGCAGGTGAATTATAGATGAACTGTAACATACATGTAAATGCTACATGTATTTAGGCATAGTAACGTTGAACTCCTTCAAGGGTGCTGCCCATATTGAGCAGCAGAAGGTCGGCAACGACCAGTGCCGCCATTGCTTCGCACACGACAGAACCGCGAATCGCGACACAGGGGTCATGACGCCCTTTGAGCGTAAGCGTGACCTCTTCGTTATCGGTAGTGAGGGTGGGCTGATCCATAAAAATCGAAGGCGTCGGTTTAAAGTAGATATTTAGGGTCACGTCATCACCGTTGCTGATGCCGCCGAGAATACCGCCGGCGTGATTGCTATGAAATCCCTCGTTACCAAGCGTGTCGTTGTTTTGTGAGCCGCGCAGACGACTGCTTTGCATTCCTGTTCCGATCTCAACGGCTTTGGCGGCATTAATCCCCATCATGGCATCGGCTAACAGTGCATCGAACTTGTAGTAGAGTGGCTCTCCCAGACCGATCGGCAAAGAGGTAATACGCAGTGCGACAACGCCGCCGACGGAATCATGGGCGTTTTTGGCATCGAGTATTGCGGCTTTTTGTTGCGACTCAACGGTTGCGTCAAGCGCGTAAATATCACTGGTTCGGGCGTACTCAAAGTCGTAGTTTTGAGCATGAATATCGGCAATAGAGCAGATACCGCTTTGTATCTCAATGCCGAGGTGTCGCAAAAGGAGTTTTGCAACGGCTCCGGCAGCGACGCGTGCTGCCGTTTCTCGTGCCGACGACCGTCCGCCGCCGCGATAATCGCGAATACCGTATTTATGAAAATAGGTAAAGTCGGCATGACCGGGGCGAAAAAGATCTTTAATATTGCCGTAGTCTTTGCTTTTGTGATCGGTATTGTAAATGATCATAGCCAACGGTGTACCGGTGCTTTTGCCGTCAAAGGTACCGCTGAGAATCTCTACCGTGTCGGACTCTTTGCGTGCGGTAGCAAATGCATTTTGTCCGGGACGCCGTCGATCGAGTTCATGTTGAATCAATGCTTCATTGATCTCGAGTCCCGCGGGAACTCCGTCAACAACACACCCGATGGCTTTGCCGTGGGACTCACCGAATGTTGTAAAAGAAAAGCGAATACCGAAGCGATTCATGCGAGCTCCTTTTTGAGTTTTTTTAGTGCAATTTCTGCCGCCTCTTGCTGTGCGATTTTTTTGCTTTTTCCCGATGCCGATGCATAACGTTTCGCATCAATATACAGTGCAATTTCAAACTCTTTTTGGTGGTCGGGCCCTTTGCTGCTGATGAGTTTATACTCCGGAGTAACGCCAAAGTGGGCTTGTGTGAGTTCCTGCAGAGAGGTTTTGTAATCTTTAAACAGAGATTCCAAAGAGATCTCCTGGTAATTTTCCTCCAAGAGTTTCACGGCAATGTTAGCCACCGTTTGAAGCCCCGCTTCCAAATAGATGGCACCCATAACCGCTTCAAAAGCATTGGAAAGCAGCGAAGACTTACTGCGTCCGTCATTGTTCTCTTCGGCGTTTGACAAAAAGATGAAGGTTCCGAGTTGCAGCGTATTGGCCAGTTCGGTAAAGCTGCTTTCATTCACCAAGGAGGCCCGCATTTTAGAGAGCTTGCCTTCGTCGTGTTGGGGAAAACGTTGGTAGAGGTATTCGCCGACAATCAGATCCAGTACGGCATCGCCGAGATATTCGAGGCGCTCATTGTTGTAAGGGTGCTTATAGCTTTTATGCGTCAGTGCCTCAACAAGGAGTTGTTTATCTTTAAATGTGTAACCAAGGTTTTTTTCTAAACGTTTAAGATGCTCCATGACCGTCCTTTTTAAATTGTTCTGCTTTTTGTCGCGCCATTTTATCACAACGTTCGTTTTCTTCATGACCGTCATGCCCTTTAACCCAAAAAGCTTTGACGTTGTGCATACGGCTTACCTCAAGATATTCTTGCCATAAATCAGGGTTTTTGACTTTTTTAAAGTTCTTCTTCACCCACCCGTCAAGCCAGGTGTTAATAGCATTGACAACATAAGAAGAGTCAGAGTAGACATCAATATTGCAGGGCTCTTTGAGAATTTTAATGCCTTCAATCACCCCGCGAAGTTCCATGCGGTTATTGGTGGTGTAAGGTTCGCCGTCACTGAGAAGTTTCTCATGGTCTTTGTAGCGGACAATAGTGCCGTAGCCGCCGGGTCCGGGATTCCCCAAAGAGGAACCGTCACTAAAAAGTGTAATTTTCTTCAAAAGAGTCCTTTGTTAATAGCATTTCCGGCATGACAGAGTCAATGCAGTGGCAGTTGGGGCACCGCTGGAACGAAAACGGGAAGATATGTTTGCATTGTTGACACAGGTACTCAAATTGTAAGCAGGCACCCTGTTGACGGGAATGTTGCAGCTTAATGAGAATGTCCAATTCAAAAATGGTACTGGAGTTGGCAAGTTCAAACGTCCCTTTGGCGGTAAAGAGTTCACGAAGGTAGGTATGAGCGCTAAGTGTTTCCATATCGAGTTTTTCATGAGGCAGGTGCCATAAAATATCACTCACGCGTGCGAAATCGGCAGGTTTAAGATGCTTCCATGCCAATGCGGCGTCAGTTTGGAACAGGTACTCAAAGACCAAATAGGCAAGGGAGTTGCTCTGTGTATAAATGGTGAGTAGCTTTTGTGTTTTTTCCTCTTGGGAGAGGTGCTGTTGCTGGAGAAGGTAGGCGCATTCAAGGTAGCGCTTTTCATGACTTATGGCTTCATCAAGTTCCTGCAGCGGTTCGAGTACATCAAGGGCCTTTTTATACTCTTTGAGACGATCATATACCAAAAGAAGTGCATAGAGGGCGTTGGGTGTCCGTGGTGCATGTTTTAAAACTTTTAAAAAAATCGCTTTGGATCGTTCCAGAAATCCCGCTTTAAAGTAAGCGGTCCCCAGTAAAATGGCAATGTTCTGTTGTTGTCGTGTGTTTTTCTCGACTTCAAGAATGCTCTGATATATTTCAATAGCTTTGTCATACTCTCCTTGCTGTATGTACGACTGTGCAAGAATGAGCCATGAGCGGTTGGAGACGTTAGCACCGCATATAATGTTTTTGATGTCACCGTCAGAAGAGATGGTGCTGAGATCTTTCATGAAGTTATCTAAATATTTGGAGTCGTCTTTGGCTTTGTATCTGCCCCACCAGTAGCTAAAGAAGGTAATCACAAAAATGAGTGCAAAAAATACGATAATCCCAAATAGCGGGTCGCGTGTCTCAATATACAGATTGTTCAAAGGGATTCACTCTATGCTTTTTAACTAATTATACCATCACTTTAGAGGATTCTTGAAGCTTCTATGACGAAGAATGCCAGATTATCTCTTTTAGCATGTGTTCCTCAAAGAGGTATTCGAGTGAAGGTGTTATCGGCAGGGTACAGGTAATATGATGCTTGAAGGAGGGTGTGCAGTGTGGTTGATGCGCCTGAAACGTTTCAAAGTCAGTGCCGACACGTCCATACTGATGGGAAACTTTAGCACTGGTAACGGCAATGGATGCAATGGATTCTCGGTCATCAGAGGGGTGAATCAGCATGATCTCTTCACGATTGTGTGTCACACGAATGACGGGATGGGCAACTCCTGTTTTAAAAAAAGTGAATTGCTGCAGCTCAAAACCTAATAATTTTGCGTTAATAACGGCAACATTAAAGGGCGTCTCTTTGGTCAGAGAGGCGATGCCTTTGGCGGAGATCTCCAAGGGGTAAGGGAGTGTTTTTGGTTGTGACGAACAGCCGTTCAGCAGCAGTAGGCATATGAGTAGTAGGGTGAGTTGTTTCATAGTGAGAGTATAGCATTTTTGAAATAATAAATCCGATGGTGAGCGCAGTGCCCACCGTGCTTAGGCGCGACCTGAAACCATACCGTAGATGGTCATCGGTTTGAGAGCATAGACCTTTAAGAGCCACCAGATCCAGCGCTCTTTGGTAGGATCCAGTGGAAATGAAGGTGTCGGTTTTTTGGTCCAGTTAAATTCGGCAAGCATGACGGTACCGATACTGGTGATAAGAGGACATACGGTATAGCCGTCATAAGCTGCGGGAAGTGTCGGTTTTTTCTCCATGGCCGCAATAAGATTTTCTACGACAACCGCATACTGTTTTCGAGCACTGCCTCCGGTTTTACCCATAGGAACGGCAGCAACATCACCCAGACAGAAAACATTTTTATATTTGACATGCTGCAGGGTCTCTTTGGTGACCGGAACCCAACCTTTTTTAGAGCCGATTTTGGAGTTTGCTACAACGTCAGGTGCCTTCATCGGTGGCGTAACATGAATAAAGTCATACTTTTTTTCTACAAGTTTTGACTTGTTGATTGTGGCAAACTCTTCAATATCTTCGTCCCATTCGCCCTTTTCGGTCCAACTGTGTTTAAAGGTGGCAATTTTGGCATCGGTATCGAGTTTCACGAGATTGTGTTTATAGTGCCACTTAAAGCCACGATCTTTAAACTGCTGTAAAATGGCTTCATGGTATTCAGGAACTCCAAACATCTTACCGCCGTTTGGTAAAAAAACAAGGTCAACTTTATCGCGTACTCCCGCCTCAACCAAACGTGAATGCATGAGATAGATCATTTTTTTAGGAGCACCGCCGCATTTAATGGGGGTATTGGGGTGGGTAAAGAGCGCCTGCAGTTTCTCCGGCCCCGTATGTGCTTTCGCTTGTGCAATTAATTCTTGCATTCCTTTCCATGTGTCAGCTGCACCGTCTCTAAAGTAGACGGAGTAGACGCCGTTTTTACCCACTTTTTCTTTAACAATGGCATTGTCCGCTCCCGATGAGGTAATGACCCCTTCAAGACCTTCAATAGCTCCATAGTCAAGCATGAGACCGGTAGCTACGACCAGGTAGTCGTAAGGTACGTTCTGCCCGCCGGCTGTAGTGACGCTGTTGTTGTCCGGATCAAAAGAGACAACGGCATCTTTAATCATGGTGACATTATCGGGTGTGTGATCATCGCGGTTGTAGATAATATCCTCTTTTTCCCAGACGCCGGCACCGACAAGGGTCTGTCCGGGCTGGTAAGAAACCGATGTCGGATCGGGTTCAATTATGGTAATATCGGGATTGGAGAGCGTTCGACTCAATTTTGCAGCGACCGCCATTCCAGAAATACCGCCACCCACAATAACAACTTTTCCGGTAGCATCTGATGCGTGAACTTCTGTAGCGCTTCCTGTGCCTGCCAGCATTCCGGCGGCCAATGGCGAGACCGCTAAAAACTTCATGGCATCACGACGTGTCATGCTGCCTTCGTGCTTTTCAATATCTGAAAGAATCTCTTCCAATAAGTTATCCTTATGCATTTTGTCAACCTTGTGTGTGTTTTAATAATTTACTATTTTACATTGTGAATCTAAAACTATCCTTGCGCCGATAAAAAGTTTAGTAAATTCGCCCAATTATCATCTGGATTGATACATTTTCACCATATTCGTTTCGATTAATGGTATAAGAGCAGGTAAGTTTCTGCTCTTTCGGAAACGGGATATGTTGTCGAAATGCGATCATTTGGTGGGTTACGGCAGTATGATCGCGAAAGGATAACTGTAAGCGGGAGTGAGCGTTGTCAGTTCCGAAATAACTGATATGATGCACCAGAGTCTCTTTGGCAAGAAATTGAGGACGGGGGTTGCCTTCTCCATAGGGTTCAAAAGATTCTAAAATATGTAAAAGCTCAAAGTCAATAGTGTCACCTTTTAATTCACCGACAATGGCTTCTGACTCAAGGAAGTCGGCAGGGTCTATTGTTGCGGCTTGCCGATTCAGCGCTTCTGTAAAAGGGGCAATGTTTTCCATGCGAAGCGATAATCCGGCTGCCATCTTGTGCCCGCCAAACTTCTCTAAAAACGTAGCCTGTGTTGTCAAAAGCGCATAAATATCGACATTACCGATACTGCGAGCACTCCCTTTGGCAATACCCTGATGAATGCTGAGTACGATAGCGGGTTTTGAAAAACGTTGCACCAGACGGGCAGCAACAATACCGACAACGCCCTCGTTCCAACCTTCCGAAGCAACGACAATGATGGGGTCATCGGAATTTACATGTAAAAGAGCCTCTTCCGTGAGATCCGCCTCGGTACGTTTGCGTTGTACATTTAAGGCACTCAGTTTTTCAAAATGCCTGTATGCCTCTTGGGGTGTTGATGCCGTGAGAAAGTGAAGGGCTAGAGCAGCATCGTCGAGGCGGCCGGCTGAATTGAGCCGCGGTGCTATCTGAAAGGCAATATCCTCGGAGCTAATGGAGGATTTGTTAAGAAATTCACGAATAACGACAGAGGCGGGGCGGGTGGCGTGGTGCATCTGTTTGAGTCCGGCTTGAACAATAGCACGATTAATGTGGGTTAAGGGCATGACATCAGCAATAACAGCGAGCGCTAAGAGATCAAGGTATTCACTCATATTGATGTTATGACCAAGGGTTCGTTTGAGTAGCGCCATAAGGAGCCATGCAACCTGTGCACCGCAAATATCTTTAACGGGGTAGGGACACTGCGGCAGTTTCGGATTGACAATAGCGTATGCATCAGGCAGGATGTCAGAAGGAGTATGGTGGTCGGTAATAATTAAATCAATCTGACGTGCTTTACAGAGTGCTGCGGCTTCAACGGCACTGATGCCGTTGTCTACTGTAATAATAAGGTCGGCATCAATTCGTTCAAGCACGGAGGCAGAGATACCGTAACCGTCATGAAAGCGATTGGGAATGGTGACACTAAGCGGGTAGCCAAGGGTTTTAAAGAAGAGCGTAACAATGGCACTTGAGGTAACGCCGTCAACATCATAATCTCCTACTAGGGCGATACGCTCTTTGTTGCGTATGGCGTCGGCAATGCGTTGCGCGGCACGTTCCGCATTGAGTAGCAGCGCCGGATCGGGAATATCTCGGAGTGTTTTAAAGCCGTCTTGAAATCGCCGGGCAAGTATCTTTTTAAGATCTTCTTTGTCAATGTGAGGAGGTTCAGAGTTGTTTAGCATGGTGCAGTGTGGCATTGACAAAAGCTAAAATTGCCGGATTTGGCGTTTGCAGACGGGAGGTAAACTCCGGATGGAACTGTACCCCCAAAAACCAAGGGTGATCTTGAACTTCAACGGCTTCTATAAGACCGTTGGATTCTCCCG
>Ga0256833_1001521_pt1 | contig 16992 bp, 16 predicted proteins | sample 356284metaG_FD_190535 | JGI IMG/M metagenome (GOLD analysis project Ga0256833, IMG submission 190535) | Hydrothermal vent microbial communities from Mid Atlantic Ridge, Atlantic Ocean - 356-284 | ecosystem: Environmental > Aquatic > Marine > Hydrothermal vents | place: Atlantic Ocean: Mid...
TCGGTTAGCAATTGATAAGTTTTTACAAATTTTTCTCTTTCGTCGTCCGTAAAATCAATTGCTCTAACAGATATTCCTTTTTCAAGATTTTCCTTAATCTTTTGTAAAATTTCATATTCCTTTTTTCCTTCCTTATCTCCGGTTTGTGCCTTGCGTTTTACCTTATCCATTCGTTTTTCAACGGTTTCCAAATCTTTCAATTGCAATTCCATTTCAATAATTTCCTTGTCTCTTACGGGATTGATATCGCCTTCCACATGGGTAATATTATCATTATCAAAACAACGTAAAACGTGAATTATAGCATCGGTTTCCCTGATATTGGCCAAAAATTTATTTCCCAAACCTTCTCCTTTACTAGCTCCTTTTACCAATCCCGCAATATCCACTATTTCAACGGTTGCAGGTAAAACTCTTTCGGGGTTTACCAATTTTTCCAATACTTCCAAACGTTCATCGGGGACATTTACTACTCCAACATTGGGTTCAATCGTGCAAAAAGGATAATTTGCCGATTGTGCTTTGGCATTGGATAAACAATTGAACAAAGTTGATTTTCCTACATTGGGCAATCCAACAATTCCTGCTTTCATAAATCTCTATTTTTTAAATTTTTCAATATATTCTTTAACTTTTTGATCATCTTTTCTGGGGATAATCATCAATACTTTGTTAGTATCGACAATTATATAATCATTCAAGCCTTTGACAACCACCTTTTTATCATTCGTTTTGATTAAATTTCCAAAACTTTCATCAGCCAATACTTCCGAGTTGATTACCACATTTTCTCCATCATCTTGTTTGAGTTGCTCATAAATAGCATTCCAAGCACCCAAATCATTCCATACAAATTCAGCGGGTAAAACATATACATTATCCGCTTTTTCCAAAATTCCGTAATCTATTGAGATATTTTGAAGTTCGGGAAAATTTTTCTTGATAAAATCTTTTTCCAAATACGAATTATAAATATCATCATTGGTTGAAAGCTTTTGATACATTTGCGGTAAATATTTTTGAAAAGCTTCCAAAATCGATTGAGCACTCCATACAAAAATTCCGGCATTCCATAAATAATTTCCTTCCGAAAGAAATTGTAAGGCGGTTTGTCTATCGGGTTTTTCCGTAAATTTTATCACTTTTTTTAAATCATTTGTATCCGATTTATCATATTGTATATATCCATATCCCGTATGCGGTTGATTGGGAACAATTCCCAAGGTAATCAACTTATTATCTTGTTGTGCGGCAGTAAAAGCGGTGTTTATATTTTCTTCAAACTTTTCTTCATTGGCGATATAATGATCCGAAGGAGCAACAAGCATAACCGCTTCCGGATCTTTTTGATGTATTTTTTTAGCAGCATATAAAATTGCCGGAGCCGTATTTCGCATAACGGGTTCCATAATCACTTGATTTTCGGAAATTTCCGACAATTGTTCCAAGATAATATCCCGATATTTCTCATTGGTAAGTATATAAATTTGGTCAGCAGGAATAATTTTTCGTAAACGCTCAAAGGTTTGTTGTAAAAAAGATTTTCCTGTTCCCAACAAATCCAAAAACTGCTTGGGATGTTCTGCGGTACTTTCGGGCCAAAAACGCGAACCGATACCGCCTGCCATTATAATTCCATAATAATGTTTATTCATAATTTAAGATTTATTTTCCAAAGGATATACTTTGGCATTTTGATGGATTAAATAATTTCTTTTGTTATTAATATTAATACAGGCATAACGTGTACGCCTTTTTTCTTTCAATTCAAAAACTTGACCGTTTTCCAACTTAAAAAGACTCCCGGGTAAAAGTTCAAAAACATATTTCATGTTATCATCTATCTTTGTATCGTATTTGGATAATTCGATAAATAGTTTGCCATCACCACTTGTAGATGCTTTGGGATTTTGAGCATATTTTTTTAAAATGGGTATGATTTCTTGGGGAAAAACATCCGGACGATTAAACCGATTAATCAAAACTCCGAAAATTTGTTTCCACTCTGCTCCATGGGGTTTTACTCGTCTTCCGTATTTTTTGTAGGTATAATAATGAGCCAATTCGTGTAAAAGAGTCAAAAGAAACTGATAAGGGTTCAAATCATAATTAATCGAAATCTGATGACGCCCATAATTAAGCATCCGATAATCACCTAACTTTGTTGTCCTTCGGTTGGAGATCTTTAAAACCAATTTTTTTTCGGTTTTGATCAATTGCCAAACTTCCGCTGCAACTTCACCGGGTAGATATTCGGATAAAATTTCAATTTCTTGGTTCATCAATTCAAAGGAACATTTAAAGTTACGGGTATCATTACATTATGAATATAAGACCCTTCTATAACCTCCTTTAATCCTATGACTACATTAAAATCTAAAGTAGTCCCGTTATTGAACCTAAATCCGAATCCGGATAAAACTCTGGAATCGAAAGTTTCAATTTGCGGATTTTCATCGGAAGTTACCGATATTAACAAGGATGGAACATACCCGATAGAAAAATAAAAATTCTTAAACAAATTCAAGTTATAGGTCAAGTCAAAATCCAAATATTCCATTTGCAAATCCAGTGCATTTACAGAAAAAACACTTAAATCCAATATTTTTTTAATTTCGGTATTTGTATAATTGATATTAAACTTTGCTGAACCGATTTTTGCATCGTATCGTATAAAAAACCCTACTTTATATAAAGCAACCATATCTGCCAGCTGGGGTGTTCCTTCTATAACCTTATCTCCTTTAAGAATAGAGTTTATGTTGGTATTCAATTCCAAATCGGGCAAAATTCCGGTTGATAAATTCAATCCGGCAGTAATTCCATATCTAAAAGATTTTTGTGCCTGAATATTTGAAAATAAAAAAACTAAAATAAGAACAAAAAAGAATCTTTTCATTTAGGAAGCTTTTTTAAGTTTATTCAATAAAGTTTTTGTTAAACGCTTATCTACATAATTTTTATCCACGACCAGTTTTGCAGTTTCCGTTCCGGGTAGTTGAAACATATCTTCATTTAAAACAGCTTCTACCAAAGAACGCAAACCTCTGGCACCCAATTTGAATTCAACAGCTTTTTTCACAATATAATCCAACGCATCATCTTTGAATGTCAATTGAATTCCATCCATTTCAAATAATTTTTGATATTGCTTAATCAAAGCATTTTTGGGCTCCGTTAAAATTCTTTTTAGGGCTTTTTCGTCCAAAGTATTCAAATAAGTCAATACCGGCAAACGCCCGATTATTTCCGGAATTAATCCGTATTTTTTCAAATCGGTAGGAATAACGTATTGCAAAATATTTTCTTCTTCAATTTTTTCTTTTTTGGAAGCACTATATCCTAGCGGTTGTACATTGATTCGCTTACTGATAATTCTATCAATTCCAGCAAAAGCTCCACCGGCAATAAATAAAATATTCTGCGTATTTACTTTTATAAATTCTTGATTCGGATGTTTTCTACCTCCCTGCGGCGGCACATTTACAACTGTTCCCTCTAATAATTTCAGAAGCGCTTGTTGAACTCCTTCTCCGGATACATCTCTGGTAATGGAAGGATTGTCTCCTTTTCGTGCAATTTTATCAATTTCATCAATAAAAACTATACCTCGCTCGGCTAAATCCACATCATAATTGGCAGCTTGTAATAACCGCGTTAAGATGGTTTCCACATCTTCACCAACATAGCCGGCTTGTGTCAAAACCGTGGCATCTACAATAGCAAAAGGAACATCTAACATTTTGGCAATAGTTTTCGCCATTAATGTTTTGCCGGTTCCGGTTTCTCCTATCATAATGATATTACTTTTTTCAATTTCCACGTCATCTCCGGCAGATTCTTGCATCAATCTTTTATAATGATTATAAACGGCAACCGATAAAGTTTTTTTTGCTTGTTCCTGTCCGATAACATATTGATTCAGATATTCATATATTTCTTTGGGACGTTTAAGTTCCAATTGGGTTTGAGCAAACTTCTTTTGTCTAAAATCCAATTCATTTTTGACAATTTCACCCGCTTGACGCACACAATCATCACAGATGTAAGCATCAATTCCAGTTATCATAAGTGTTACATCATCTTCACTTCTACCACAAAAAGAACAAATTCTTTTTTCTTGATTCATAGCTTTTTTATTATAGGATAAAACCCTCATAAACAATAAGTTAATGAAGGTTTTATTTTATTTTTTAAACTTTTTATTTATCGTTTCTTTCCAATACTTCATCAATTAAGCCATATTCTTTGGCTTCTTTAGCTATCATCCAATAATCTCTATCGGCATCTTTTTCAATTTTCTTTTTGTTCTTACCTGTATGTTTGCTAAGAATTTCATAAAGTTCGTCTTTCAATCTTAATATTTCGCGGGCTGTAATTTCTATATCTGAAGCTTGTCCTTGCACGCCACCCAAAGGTTGATGAATCATCACACGCGCATGGGGTAAAGCTGCACGTTTTCCATCGGTGCCGGCTGCTAATAACACAGCTCCCATAGATGCTGCCAATCCCGTGCAAATAGTGGCTACGTCTGGACGAATATATTGCATGGTATCATAAATTCCCAAACCCGCATAAACTCCACCCCCGGGAGAGTTAATATAAATTTGAATATCTTTGGAAGCATCCAAACTTTCCAAAAACAAAAGTTGAGCTTGTAAAATATTCGCCACGTGATCGTCAATGGCAGTTCCCAAAAAAATAATCCTATCCATCATCAAACGTGAAAAAACATCCATTTGTGCAACATTCAATTGTCTTTCTTCAATAATATAAGGAGTCATACTATTTTCAAAAGCATCCAAAGTTAGCCCGGATATTCTTTTATGCGATTGTGCAAATTTTCTAAAATCTTTTCCTAAGTTTTTCATAATTAATAATTTATATCAGGAATTATTATTTTTTATCTTTATCTAAAAATTTGTTATAAGTGATTTTTACTTCTTCAACGGGAATTTTTTCCTTGTATAATTTAACCAATTTTTTCTTCACTATTTGATCCGAAAGACGTCTGACTTCCTCTTCATTTTGCAAAACATTTTGCGCAATTTGATTCATTTGTTCTTCGTCGGGAAGTGCTTGTCCGTATTGAAGCATTTGCAATTTTAAAATATCTTTTACCAAATTTTCCAGTTCATCATAAGTAACTTTAATACCGTATTTTTTAATAATTCCTTCCTCAATCAATTGATATTTTAGACCTTTTTCTGCTTTTTTATACTCTTTTTCCGCTTCGGAATCTTTAATTTTTCCCTGGGAATCAATTTCAATCCAACGTTTAAGGAATTTTGCCGGCAAATCTACTTTTACTTCTTCAAATAATTTTTCGGAAACATCATTTAACAATTGATTATCGGAAGTTTGTTCCAATTGTTTTTCAATATCTTCTTTTATAAATTTGCGTAAAGCTTTTTCATCTTCAATTTTTCCTTCACCGAAAACTTTATCCAATAATTCTTTATTTATTTCTGCCGGTTTCAATTCAAATACCCCTTCCACTTTAAATTTCAAAGGAATTTCCAATCCATGAACTTTATCGTGAGATATATTTAAGGCTGTCATCAATGCATGCGGGTCTTCATATAAATCTTTGGAATTTATTTCTATTTCATCTCCTTTTTTCTTTCCTAAAAAAGTTTTTTGGGCTTTTTGGGTTAAGTCATCCAAACGAACGGTTGTTTGGCTATTAATTTTTTCTTCATCATTGACAAAAGTTCCTAAAACAAAACTATGTTCTTTTACTTCATTCAAATCCGAAAAAGCTCCGTATTGTTCTTGAATTCTTTTAACTTCATCATCAATCATTTTTTTATCGGCTGTAATTTTATACGCCTTTATCCCTTCGATCTTTTCCAAATCAACATCAACTTCCGGTGCTAAACCGAGTTCGTAATTAAATTCAAAATTTTCAGTATTTTCCCAGTCTATTTCCATTTGTTTTTCGGCTGGTATCGGATAACCTAATAAACCTAATTTATTTTCCTCAATATGCTTATTTATAGCATCTTGTAAAATATTATTTACTTCGTCTGCTATCAATGCTTTTTCATAGCGCTGTTTGATAAGTGTCATTGGAACTTTTCCCTTTCTAAAACCGGGCATTTCCATATTTTTTCTATAATCTTTAAGTTTTTTTTCAACTTTATCCCGATAATCATTGGGTGCAATTTTGATACTTACTTCTTGTATTAAATCTTCTTTTTTATTAGTTGTAATTTGCATTTGAAATACTGTTTAAAAAATTGTTTGGCAAAAATACGTAATTTATCCCATAATACTATATAATGTATAAATATTTTAACTTATCATCAACAAAAAAGTCCGGAAAAATTCCGGACTTTTTTGTATAAAAGTAAAGTTTTCTTAAACAAATAAAGATTCTTTTTTCAAATCTTTTACTAAGAAATAATAGAAAGCCACACGCATTTTTTGATTAATGGGTTTAAATTTTGCACAAGCTCCTTCTAAAGCTTTTTTTATTTTACTAACATCTGTAACTCCAAGTTTTTTAACAATAAAATTGTCTTCAACTCTTTTTAATTCGGCATCATCTCCACAAGATACCAATGAAGCGTCACGTAAATAAATTGAAGGTCCTTGTGATTTTGCAATGGCTCTTAATAAAGCTTCGTCAGCTGATACGCCAACTTTCTTTAATTGATCTGCAGCTTTTGCTACTACTTCGTCAAATTTGCTCATAATTGTAATTTTTAAATTTTTATGCTCAAAATTAAGAATATTTTCTTAATTACAAAAAAAATACACAGATTTCTCATAAAAATTCTAAAAATTTATATTCTTTAAAAATAATTAGACGACAACCTCCTTAAATTACTAACTTATAAACAGAGCTTTGTCTTTCATCCAATTTTTTATTTCGGCTTTTGTTTGAGCTATAATTTTTTCATCATTTATATGCGTAATTATTCTATCGATATAATCCACTATTCTATCCATATCTTCTTCCTTTAAACCTCTTGTAGTAATAGCAGGAGTTCCCACTCGAATACCGGAAGTGATGAAAGGAGATTTATCATCAAAAGGCACCATATTTTTATTAACGGTTATATGCGCTTGGACCAAAGCTTTTTCAGCTTCTTTTCCCGTTACATTTTTGTTTCTCAGATCAATTAACATCATATGATTGTCGGTTCCACCGGATATCACATAATAATCTCTTTCGACAAAAGCTTTTGCCATAGCTTGTGCATTTTTTCTGACTTGAATAATATAGTTGAGATAACTATCTTGCAGTGCTTCAAAAAAAGCAACGGCTTTTGCCGCAATCACATGTTCCAACGGACCCCCTTGCATTCCGGGAAAAACTGCTGAGTTCAAAACGGCAGACATCATTCTGACTTTTCCTTTGGGAGTTTTTAATCCCATAGGATTTTCAAAATCTTTACCCATAAGTATCATTCCTCCACGAGGACCTCTCAAAGTTTTATGGGTAGTTGTCGTTACAATATGAGCATAAGGTATAGGATCAGATAAAACTCCTTTGGCTATCAAACCGGAAGGGTGTGAAATATCAGCCATTAATAAAGCTCCTACTTCATCAGCAACTTCTCTAAATTTTGCGAAATCCATATCACGCGAATAGGATGATGCTCCGGCAACAATCAATTTCGGCTGATGCTTCAAAGCTTGCTCTCTCATTTTATCATAATCTATTCTGCCTGTTTCTTTATCTACTCCGTAGGATACAAAATTGTATAATTTTCCTGAAAAATTAACCGGTGAACCGTGAGTCAAATGTCCTCCGTGGGATAAATCAAATCCCATAACGGTATCTCCGGGTTTTAACAATGCAAAATAAACAGCTGCATTGGCTTGTGAACCCGAATGGGGTTGAACATTGGCATATTCCGCTCCAAAAAGCTCTTTTGCTCTATCAATTGCCAGTTGTTCTACCTTGTCTACTACCTCACATCCACCATAATATCGTTTTCCGGGATATCCTTCGGCATATTTGTTGGTCAATACCGACCCCATAGCTTTCAGCACTTCATCGCTTACATAATTTTCGGAAGCTATCAATTCCAAACCTTCAGTCTGACGTTGAGTTTCTTCTTGTATTAAATCAAAAATCTGTTTGTCCATATAAATATTTTTAAAAAAAAAATTGCCTTGGCAACAAGGCAATAATACTATTTTTTTTTTACAATTTATATGATTGCTAACGGGTAAATACCAATTTATTTTCTTCCGACAGGTTATCATCATATTGATATCCATCTATGTTAAATAGTTTTAGTTCATCTTTTGTTTTAATATTATTTTCTATAACGAATCGTGTCATCAAACCGCGAGCTATTTTGGCATATAAACTGATTACTTTCAACTCCCCGTTTTTATAATCTTTAAAAACAACATCCACTACCGGTTTTTCTAATTTATTCACATCTATCACCTTAAAATATTCTTGGCTGGCAAGATTGAGTAAAAAGTCTTCGTTTTTTAATTCTTTGTTTAAAAAATCGGTTACTTTTTCTTTCCAATATTCATAAAGATTTTTATAGGTATCGAACTTCAATTTGGCTCCCATTTCCAAACGGTAAGGATAAATCAGATCAAAGGGTTTTAATATTCCATATAAACCCGACAAAATTCTTAGCCTGTCGTTTATCTTAAAAAGATCGGCTTCGTTAAAATTTTTAATATCCAATCCATCATAAACATTTCCGTTAAAAGTAAAAATTGACGGACGTGCAAAATCTGTTGTATGTAAATAATTCCATGATTGATATCGCTCCCAATTCAAATTGGCCAGATTATCCGAAAGTTTCATCAAACTTTTAATCTCATCGGGAGATTTTTGTTTCATTACATCAATCAGATGTTTTGCTTCATTGATAAATACCGGTTTGGTATAATCGTAATTGGGAAAATCAGATTTTAAATCGAGCTTTTTTGCCGGTGATAAAACTATTTTCATAAACCAAATTTTATACGGCAAAAATAATCAAAAAACATACCGCAAACACGAAAAGTTATCAACAATATTTATAAAACAATCAATTTCAATTATTCTGCCAGATTTTTCCAACCTATTTTTTTCATATTTTTAATAATTAATAAAGCGGAAATCAATGCAATAGCAAAAAATAACAGAGATAATGTGTAATTTTTAAATATTAATTTTCCAATGCCGAAAAGCGTCATAATGACCATTAAACTTCCCAAAAACCAATTGGCAAACATCAAGACGAAACCTTTATCGCCTTCAACTTCGGGTAATTTTTCATCAATAGCTTTCCAGCCGACGCCACCGGGATGAACTTTTTTGTAAAAAGCTTTTAATTTTTCTTCACCGGTAGGTTGAGTAAGGAAAGTTACTACAAGCCACCAAAATGTTGACCAAGCTACGATACTTAGTAATATGACGGGATAATCATTGCTTAAACTCCAACCTAAACCATATTTTTTACTTATCAAGAAAAACAAAAGAAAATAAGGGGCAATCATAGCAGTAATTTCACTCCAAGCATTTACTCGCCACCAGAACCAACGAAGAATCAATACCAAACCAATACCTCCGCTGGCAACCAATATAAATTGCCAAGCAGCACTGATTTGTGTAATTTGTGTAGTAATCAACAAAGCAATAAACATTAAAATAAAAGTAGTAATTCTGGAAACTTTGACATAATACTTTTCATCGGCTCCGGGTTTAATAAAAGGTTTGAAAAGATCATTGACAATATAAGATGTTCCCCATACGGTTTGTGAAGCAATAGTTGACATATAAGCAGCAAAAAAAGCCGCCAGCATTAATCCGAGTAAACCACTTGGCATTAAGTCTCTTATCAGCATCACATAAGTAGAACCTTTATCAGCTACTTGCGGATAAACTACCAATGCTACCATTGCAGCCAAAATCCAAGGCCAAGGTCGTAAAGCATAATGAGCGATATTAAACCATAAAGTGGCAAATAAGGAATGTTTCTCATCCTTTGCAGACATCATACGCTGGGCAATATATCCACCACCGCCGGGCTCTGCTCCCGGATACCAACTTGCCCACCATTGCACCCCAAGGTAGGTGAACAAAGCGGTTAAACTTAATTTAAGCACACCACCGGCTTGTGAACCAGCTGTTTCTGTAGAAGAGCCTACATCCGGTATAAAATCGAAAATCCATTTTTGACCTGACAAACTTTCCTTTAAACCGTCAATTCCACCGATATGTTTAACGGCATAATATGCCAATGCAATACTTCCGGTCATAGCCATAACAAACTGAAAACTATCGGTAATGGAAACTCCCATTAGTCCCGACATCGAAGAATATATTGCAACAAAAAGCATCATAATTCCTACATATAGTAAATGTGAAGAAAAGCTGATGCCTAAAATATCTATTTGATGTAACCCGAAAATAGTTAAATCGGGGAACATTACTTTTAATATTTTTACCATAGCCAAATTTACCCAAGCAATTACAATGGCATTCATCAAAATTCCTATATAAACGGCACGAAATCCTCTTAAAAATTTTGCCGGTTTACCTTCATATCTAATATCAACAAATTCGGCGTCAGTTAATATATTTGCTCTACGCCAAAGACGGGCAAAAAAGAAAACCGTTAAAATTCCGCCAAAAACCATATTCCACCAAAGCCAATTACCGGCAATACCGTTTTTAGCCACCAACTCTGTTACCGCCAAAGGTGTATCCGCAGCAAAAGTTGTTGCAACCATACTTGTTCCTGCAATCCACCAAGGTAAATTCCGTCCACTTAGAAAAAAACTTCCAGTATCTTTGCCCGCTTTTTTAGAAAAATAAAATGATATGGCAAAACTGAAAATAAAATAAACAATTATAATAAGCCAATCCAATGTAGAAACTTTCATATTTTAATATTTTTAAAAACTCAAATTCAATCATTATCAAATCAATTTGGCTTGATTTTTGATAAGTTGAATAAATAAATTTATTTTTTATGCTCAAAAATAACATTTTATTTGGATATTTCATATGAGTTAAAAAAATCAAATCAATGTAATCCATGTTACAAAATTTTTAAAATAACACATAAATTATTGCGTTATTATCAAAACAAAAACAATTAAATAGAGAAAAATTATGAAAACAAAAATTAATAGCACAATGAAAGAAACAATGAAAAAAGCAATTTTAGTATTATTTGCAAGTATCAGCCTAATGAGCTGTAAAAAAGATGACGACAAAGGAAGTGTAGCAGTTAAAATGACTGACGGTCCTTTTCCTTATGAATTTGTTGTGGAAGCCAACCTTACGGTTGCCAAAGTAGAACTAAGAAACAAAGATACAGGTGATTATGTTGTAGTACATGATCACAATGCTACCGTGAATATCGCACAGTATCGTAATGGTGCAACAGTGGAAATTGCCAATCAAGAAATTCCTAATGGCACTTATGACAAAGTAAAAGTTACTATCTCTGGAGCAGAAGTAAAACTTAATAACAATCAAAGTTATCAAGCAGAATTTGCGGGAAATCAAACTATTGAAGTTCCTATTTATCCCGAGTTAACTGTTGATAATGCCGGTGAAGACCAATTACTTTTGGATGTTGACCTTTCAGATAGTTTCAGTTTTTCAGGAAACTTTATGGGATGGATAACTTCTGTTGCTCAAATAACGGGTATCAGTAATTTTACAGCTGATATAAGAGCTAGCAATTTATCTCAAACCGGTAGTATTTCAGGAACGGTTATCAGTGCTAATGGTCCTGTTGCCAATGCAGAAGTAAGTGTTACCTACGATTATACCGGAGACGGCACTCCCGATCAGGTAGTAGCTGTTACCGATGCTAACGGAAGTTTTAAAATTATAGGTTTACCACAAGGAAATTATACTGTTAAAGTACAAACGGAAAATAATTTAACTACTGAAAATTGTTCGGTTTCTGTTAGTCATCAAACCAACGTTAACGTTGTATTACCTTAATTTTTCCATATAAAGTGATTCTTTCACCGGCGGGCAGCTTTGCTGCCCGCCGGTGTTATTTATAAAATAAAAATAATCCAGTTGCTTTTAATTTTCAAAATTCATTTATTAAAAAAATTAATGTAAATTTGAAAAAATTAGAATTTTATTATGAGCAAGGTTTTAGTTAAACTTGAAAAAGCAGCTATTCTCCAAAAAGATAAACCCGTTTTAACCAATGTAAATCTTGAAATAAACAGTGGGGATTTTTGCTATTTAATCGGTTCTACTGGAAGCGGCAAAAGTAGTCTGTTAAAAACACTTTACGGTGAACTTCCTCTTATCAAAGGAAAAGGAAATATAGTCGGATATAATTTAAAAAAATTAAAAACCAAAGAAATTCCCTTTCTCAGACGTAAATTGGGAATTGTATTCCAGGATTTTAAATTACTTACGGATAAAAATGTTTTCGAGAATTTGGATTTTGTATTGCGTGCTACCGATTGGAAAGATAAAATGAAAAGAAAGTTCCGAATAGAAGAAGTTCTTGCGGAAATGGATCTTTCGAATAAAATTTATAAATATCCTTTTGAACTATCGGGCGGTGAGCAGCAAAGGGTTTCTATTGCCCGTGCTTTACTTAACAAACCCGAGCTTATACTTGCCGACGAACCCACTGGAAACTTAGATCCGGAAACTTCAAATGACATTATGAAAGTTTTTAAAAGACTTAATGAAAACGGGCAAACCGTTTTGATGGCAACACACGATTACGCATTGATTTATCAATATCCTTCCACAACTTATAAATGTGAAGCAGGAAAACTTTATGAAGTTCAATTTGAAATTAACTAATGATTTCGGTTCTTATTCCTACATATAATTATAATGTATATCCGCTGGTTAAAGAAATTCATAAACAATTTTCAAAACTTGCATTTGATTTTGAAATATTGGTTTATGATGATGCTTCGGATAAGGAATTTGAAATTTTTGAATTATTTAAAGATTTAGATAAAGTCATTTATAAAAAATTATCACAAAACATAGGAAGAACCGCCATTAGACACCGTTTGGCAACAGATGCACAATTCGACTATCTTTTATTTTTGGATGCCGACACTTTCCCTAAAGACCGTTTTTATATAATGAAATTTATCAAAGCTTTGGAAAAATATCCTTCGGACGTTTATTTCGGTGGAATTCAGGTTCCCGCAAACCCTCCTTCACCTGATAGAATCCTCCGTTGGAAATATGGCAAAGAACGAGAAAATTTTTCGGTTGAAAAACGCAAAAAACAACCCTATAGAAGTATTCTTTGCGGAGCAATTCTTATAAAAAAAGCTGTTTTTCTTCCAATTATTTCAGAATTGAAATCTATAAAAAAATACGGTTTGGATATATTTTTTTCCTATCAATTAAAAGAAAAACAAGTCAAAGTGTATCATTTTCACAATCCGATAATCCATTTAGGATTGGAAACTTCCGAAGAATTTTTGAAAAAAACCGAACAAGCCATTGATACCTTAAAATTTTTGATTAATAAACGGATGATAGATCCAAAATATAGTAGATTGACAAAAAAAACTCAACAATTATCAATTTCCGGATGTAAAACATTGACATTTCCTTGCAAAATTTTAAAAAATTTATGTATAGAAAATCTCCTTTCGGCTAATCCTTCATTGTTTATTTTGGACATATATAAATTATACTATTTTTGTCATCAAACCCGAAAATAAATGCCTGCTGTTTCTGTTGTCATACCGGTTTTTAATAAACAAAAATATGTCGAAAACTCTTTAAAAAGTGTTTTAAATCAAACTTTTAAAGATTTTGAAATCATTATTATCGATGACGGTTCTACTGATAATTCCCCCCGAATTATTGAAAAGTTTACAGACCGACGTATCAAATTTTTTAAACAATCCAATCAGGGAGTTTCCTACACACGAAATAAAGGTGTTGAACTTTCCAACAGCCCGCTGATTGCTTTTTTGGACGCCGACGATTATTGGTATCCGTTTCATTTACAAACTATCATAAAATTATACAAAGAATTTACACAAGCAGATTTCTTTGCTACCGGATACGAAGTGAAATATCCGGGCGGATTGGTCAAAAAATTTCAATTTAAACCCGAAAAACAGGAACGAATTTTAGAAAAATTTTATCGTTATATTGAAGGCTCTCCTTTATTTTATACAAGTAATTTCGCAATAAAAAAAGATATTTTTAAAAAAGAAAAAGGATTCAAAACCCATATTCACGGAGAAGATACAGAGTTTTTTTATCGATTGGGCTATCATTATCGTTTGGCTTATAATCCTTCAATTACCCTGCGTTATATGAATAAAACCGAAAATAGTTTGTTTGCCAATTATGAAACCGACAGAAAAGTCATAATTTTAAATGAACTAAAATCAATAGAAGCAAAGGATATTTATATGAAAAAAATGCTGGATTTAAATCGTTTTGCTTGGTCTTTGGAATACAAAGTGTCGGGAGAATATCAAAAAGCAATAGAATTAGTCAAGCAAATCGATAAAAAAAATTTGAATTTTATTCAAAAAATACTTTTGAAATCTCCTGCAAGTGTGATAAAAAAATTAAAAAGATTACAAGAGTTTTTAATAAAAAACCGAATTTATATCAGTCCTTTTAAAAAGACTTAATCGTAGCGTTCCTCAAAAAAATCATAAGCATCGATAATATCCAAATAAACTCCGTCAAAACCAACATCTATAACCTTTTTGATATAAGATTGGTTATTTCCGTAAATAATATCTTGCCATTGTTTTTCCCAATATTTGACAATATAATTTCCAGGCCAATCGGGATTTTCCGCTTCAATCCAAAAAGGTTTGTTTACGTTCCACTCGTTTTTCCAATAATATCTGTAATTTTCGGCTTCCCCTATGGAAACATAAGCTATAAGTTTTCTTTCACCCCCGTTATGTTTATGTTTAATTTGATTTAGCTCCGTTGCCGTAAAAGGAATTCTATTCAATGCCCAATCCATAATAATCATATCAAAATCGGTAGCAGAAAGGGTGTTTATCAAATCCTGCTTGTTAGAATAATTAGCAGGATTAATCAAATACAAAAAATTTTGCACCGAATCCAAAGCTATGATATCCGCACTATTTTCATTTTGAATATAAGCCGGAATCACATCCAATTCTCGGGAAATAGCCGCATAACCCGTATATCCGTATTGTGCATTCAGTTGATAACTCTCGGCAATATTTGCAGGGGTTGAGCAATAGTCCGTTACAAAAATTTTCTTACCGGCACTTTTTTCCAAATCCAAAAAATGTTTTAAATGTTGATGAATATTTGAAGGCGTTGGCATATCGTCCGTATCATAACCGAAATTCAATTCTTCTTGCCCTTGACCGTCAATGGCATTTAAATATGCTTGATGTAAAACCGAATTTTCTTCTCCGTTTTGCGTAACAAGTTCCACTCCGTTTTGAACAATAATATCAAACCCTGGTTTTATGTTTTTTGCATATTGACTTATCCCGATAACAAATTGACGCATTTCTTCCTTGAAATTTATATCGTCATAATTGGAGTTTCTGTCAACTTTCCTACAAGAAAACAATAATAATGAGAGTGCGAATATGTAAAAAATTTTTTTCATAAAGTATCGGCTTTTTCTGATTTTGTCAAACCGTATATATTTTCCAAATAAGTTAAACTATTTGGTCCTTCCATAAAAATCAAGTCTAATATACTCAAATTCGGCATAAAACCCAACCGGTCGGAAAACATTTGTGTATATTTTGGAAAATTGGCTACAACCGGTAAAGTTTTTTTGGCATTTTTTAAGTATCTGAAATCCGAATAATCCTTATAATCCGGTTGAAATGATTCGGTCAGTTGATATTTTTTTTCGATATCCAACAGATCCGTCAGTTTATCAAAAATTTTCAAATTCAAATCCACTAAATATTTTTCTTTATGATGAAACAAAGGATATAAATCATCTTCATAAAATTCAAAATACGGAGAAGTCCTGTAAGCCGTTTCCAAACTACGCCAATGATTTTTTTGCCAATCAAAATCGTGAGAGATTTTAACATCTTTGTATAATTGTTTACCGTCGGTATGTGTATGCAAAACCTGAACACTTAACAATTGCTTACCATTGGCGCTTTGGATATACATCCGGCTACGATAGGTCTGTTTTTCATAATAATCATTCACTTCAAAAATCAGTTTCCCGGAATTTATCATCAAAGCAAAATTCAAAATCGAAGGAAAATAAACCGGATGTATAATTATATCATTCATATATTAAGCGCTTTTTTTCTTACGAAAAGACGTATATCCGAAATACAACAATAACAGAACAATAAACGGAACCAAATAGGATACACGTTCGCCTTCACCCATTACCGTAGTAAACACACGATTCCAACGAATACCTTTTTCACCGGAACTCATAAATATAAATACCGGCTTACCGACCACGTGATCAAAAGGAACATATCCCCAAAAACGTGAATCTTCGGAATTTCCCCGATTGTCTCCCATCATAAAATAATAATCTTGCTTAACAGTATATTTTTTTATAGGTTTTCCATCCAAGAAAAATTTGCCGTTTTTCATTTCCAAATGATGATTTCTAACTTTGTGCGCTTTATCGTGTTCATCATATTTTTCTATGATCTGCTTATACAAAGGATAATTCTCGGGGGTTAAAACCAATTTATCGCCTTTTTTGGGGATATAAATCGGACCGAAATTGTTAATATCCCAATTTTTATTACCGAAAAGTCGTCCTTTTCCACTTTCCAAAAGTTTAATTTCCTTGATATTCGAGAGTTTTTTTATCACATTTAATTTTTCATCGGTAAGATTCATAATGAAACTATCGGAATTTTGCATAGGATAAATCTCCTTAATATCATAATTATTTATCAAACGCAAAAGCGTAGCACGAGTAAAAGGCATACTGTCTTTTGGGGTTACCACATACATATGTTGTATATAAGTTCTGTCGGGATAAGTTGTAGGTTTTCCATTGATAAATATTTTTCCGTTTTTTATCTGCAAACTGTCCCCCG
>Ga0256833_1001523_pt1 | contig 16975 bp, 16 predicted proteins | sample 356284metaG_FD_190535 | JGI IMG/M metagenome (GOLD analysis project Ga0256833, IMG submission 190535) | Hydrothermal vent microbial communities from Mid Atlantic Ridge, Atlantic Ocean - 356-284 | ecosystem: Environmental > Aquatic > Marine > Hydrothermal vents | place: Atlantic Ocean: Mid...
GTTCAAAAAGAGCCGCGCCTGCTCCGGGCTCTTGATGTCGGGCTCGGTCACCAGCTCGATCAGCGGGCTGCCGGCGCGGTTGAAGTCGAGCAGGGTGTGGTCCGCCCCGGTGGGGTGGAGGCTCTTACCGGCATCCTCCTCCAAGTGGACCCGGGTAATGCCGATGCGATCGCCCGCCACCTCGATGGCCCCGCGGGAGCCGATGGGCCGGTCGTACTGACTGATCTGGTAGTTCTTGGGCATGTCGGGGTAGAAGTAGTGCTTGCGGTGGAACTGGGTCCACTCGGGCACCTCGCAGCCGAGCGCCAGCGCAAACATGATGCCATACTCGACGGCCTGGGCGTTGGGTACCGGCAGCACCCCCGGAAGCCCCAGACAGACCGGGCAGACGTGGGTGTTCGGGGGGGCGCCAAAGTAGTCGGCGCTGCAGGAGCAGAACATCTTGGTCTTGGTCTTGAGGTGGAGATGGACTTCCAGCCCGATCACCGGCTCGTACATAGCCCCGATTATACGGCGGGGGCCATAAAAAAGAGCCCGCTTACCGGGCTTCCTAATTATCAATATACCATGGTATGCACTATGCAGCAAGTCTATGCGTTTTTACCGTCCCGGGCGCGCTTTTTACGCCCTGAAACCGGGGTCACACTCCCCTAAGGCGGCCGCGGTAAGGTAGGTTTCATGGACGCAACGACCCCCACCCCCCAACGCTGGAGCCTCGAAGACCTGTTTGGCGGACCGCAGTCGCCCGAGTTCAAGCGCGCGCTGGAGGAGCTAGACCGGCGCGCCGAGGCGCTCCAGGCCGTGCGCAACGAGCTAAAACCCGGTTTGAGCCCGGAGCACTTTCTCGAGATCGTGCGCCAGGTCGAGGAGCTATCCGACCTGATGCACCGCGTCTACGCCGCCGCAGGACTGTGGTTCTACGAAGATACCCAGAACCCCGAGGCCCAGGCGCTCTTGGCACGGGTGCGCCAGAAGTCGGCGGAGATCGAGAACCGGACGCTCTTCTTCGAGCTCTGGTTCAAGAACCTGGAGGACGAAGAGGCCGAACGCCTCATCCAGGCCGCCGGCGAGCGCTACCGCTACTGGCTCGAGCAGATGCGGACCTGGAAGCCCTACACCCTGAGCGAGGGCGAGGAAAAGGTCGTCAACCTCAAGAACGCCACCGGCCGCAGCGCCCTCGACACCCTCTACGACACCATCACCAGCCGCTACAAGTTCACCCTCGAGGTGGACGGTGAGACCAAGACCCTCACCCGCGGCGAACTGATGGTCTTTACCCGCGACCCGCGCCCCGAGGTGCGCGCCGCCGCCTACCGCGAGCTCTACCGGGTCTACGCAGGAGATGCCCCGGTACTGGCGCAGATCTACCAGAACATCGTTTCCGACTGGAAGAACGAGTACCTGGAGGTGCGGGGTTTCGAAAGCGCCATCGCCGTGCGCAACAAGATCAACGACCTGCCCGATGAGGTGGTGGAGACGCTGCTGGCGGTCAGCCGCAAGAACGCCCCCCTCTTCCAGCGCTACTTCCGCCTCAAGGCCCGGGTGCTGGGGATGGAGCGGCTGCGCCGCTACGACGTCTACGCCCCGGTCACCAAGGCCGAGAAGCGCTATGGCTACGACGAGGCGCGCCGGATGGTGGACGAGGCCTTCTCCGCCTTCGACCCCCGCTTCGCCGAGCTGGCCGCGCGCGTCTTCGAACGCGGCCACGTCGACGCCGAGGTGCGCGAGGGCAAAGCCGGGGGCGCCTTCTGCTGGACGCCGGCACCGGGCACCGTTCCCTGGGTGCTGCTCAACTACCAGGGCCGACCCGACGACGTCAGCACGATGGCCCACGAACTGGGGCACGCCGTGCATGGCATGCTGGCCGGTGAACACCCTGTCTTTACCTTTCACGCCCCTATGCCGCTGGCCGAGACGGCCTCGACCTTCGCCGAGATGCTGCTGGTTGACCACCTGCTGGCCACTGAGTCCGACGCCGCGGTGCGCCGCCAGGTCCTCTTCGACCAGATGGACGGCAACTACGCCACCATCCTGCGCCAGGCCTACTTTGCCCTCTTCGAGATCGAGGCTCACCGGATGATTCCCGAGGGGGCAACGACCGATGAGCTGAAGGCCGCTTACCGCCGGAATCTAGAAGAGCAGTTCGCAGGTGCGGTAGAGCTGTCAGACGAGTTCGACTGGGAGTGGATCAGTATTCCCCACATCTACGGCACGCCTTTTTACGTCTACGCTTACGCCTTCGGCCAACTCTTGGTGCTGGCGCTCTACAAGCGTTACCGGGAGGAGGGCGAGGCCTTCAAGCCGCGACTCTTCCGCATTCTCGAAGCCGGCGGTACGGTGGCCCCAGCAGAGCTCTTGTCGCGCGAGGGCTTCGACATCACCGCCGCCGACTTCTGGCAGGGCGGCTACGACGTGATCGCCGAGCTGCTCGAGAAGCTGGAGCAGGAAAGCGAGGCGTAGGGCCGGGCACCCGGGACGCGCCCCCTCTCGGGGCGTAGCGGTGCCAGGATGCGGCGACCGCGATAGCCGATGTTGCCGTAGGGGAGGGTTTGAACCCGCCCCTACGGCTCTTGGGACCGACGTCCCGACCCCTCCCGGCACGGACTCCCGTTGTTGTAAGGACGGCCCTGGATCGGGGCCCGTAGCGCGTGGCCGTGGGGCTCATGCGATTCGGCGCAGGCGCTTCGGGCCCCCCTCCAGCGCGGGCCCGTTTCCGCGCGCCAGAACACGGCGTAAGCTTTGGCCCGCTCCCAATGCAAGGGCCGGGCTCAAAGCCCGGCCCCGCCGCAATCAAGAGGGCGGATCAGGCCTCTTCCAGCTCCCCGGCCTCGCCCTTGGGCGGCTTGCCCCAGTAGGCGATGATAATCAGGTAGCTGGCGATGTAGGTGGCCAGCGTACCGATGATGATGATGGCCCAGAGGGTGCCGTTGGAGAAGCCAAACTCCTCCTTCCAGCCCGCCAGGGTGGTGGTGAGCATGAAGGCGAGGAGCGCAAAGGTGATGCTCGTGCGCACCGGGTGGCGGGTGGGGAGCTCGAGGTAGCGCTGCTTGGTCTTGCGGGTGTCCACGAAGGGCAGCAGCACGGCCACGAGCCCGAGGAGGCCAGGAATCAGCACGCCGCCGATGAACTCCGAGTTGATCACGGCGTCACCGGGCAGCGCAATCTTGAAGTCGCCCGGGATGATCTGGAGGATGCCGTAGATCCAGAGGAAGTACCAGTCGGGCTTCACCGCGGGCGTGGAGGCCGTGGGCGGCCCAAAGGCCTCGACCGGGTGGGCGATCCAGGTACCGGCGATGAAGAAGACGACGGCCAGGTAGAGCAGGTAGAGGATCGTCATCATGAAGCCCTGCTGCGGCATCATGGGCACGCCCAGGATCTTGCCCGGCGCCACCTTCTTGGCGTAGGCGGGCTGGGTGTGCTTCTGCTTGATCATGATCAGCATGTGCAGGCCCAAAAGCGCCATGAGCAGCAGGGGGAACCAGAGCACGTGCAGCGAGTAGATGCGCGGGATCGAGTGCATGGTGGGGTACTCCCCGCCAAAGATCACCTTGGAGATCCACTCGCCGATGTAGGGCATCGAGGCCCCGATCCCGTAACCGATCTGGGTGGCCGTCACGCTGAAGGCGTCGAAGGGCAGCGAGTAGCCGGTAAAGGCGGTCACAACCGCGACGCCCAGGAGGCCGAGGCCGATGAGCCAGTTGATCTCACGCGGCTTCTTGTAGGCCCCGGTCACCAGGATACGCAAGAGGTGCAAGAAGGCGGCCGCGATCATGATGTTGGCCGACCAGTGGTGCACACTGCGCAGTACCGCGCCGAAGGGCAGGGAGTCGATGTAGAGGATCGAGGCGTAGGCCGCGGGGAGCTCGCGCCCCGCCACCTTGATGATGCGCGTGGAAGGCTCGTAGTTGAAAGACAAGAAGATGCCAGTGAGCACCAGGGTGATGAAGGCGAACATGGTGATCTCGCCCAGGAAGAAGGAGTGGTGCACCGGGAACGCCTTACGCAGAAACTTCTTGTTGAAGCGGGTCAAGCTGAGTCGTTCGTCCAACCAACGGTACATGATCCCCTCCTAAACGGCGCAGCTTCCCCCTTGGGGCTCGAGGCCCGCCACCACACCGACCGGGCTCGTGAAGCCGCCGGCGACGACCGGTTTACCCGCTTCTGCGCGGATGGGCAATGCAGGCAGGGGGCGCGGCGGCGGCCCGCCCACAACCTTGGCCCCGTCGCGCGGGTCGTAGATACCCTTGTGGCAGGGGCAGAGGAACTCGCCCTTGTCGGGCACCCATTCGCTCACCGTGCAGCCCAGGTGGGTGCAGATGGCCGAGTAGACCACCGTGCCATCAGCCGCGTACTGCGCCGCCTCGGGGCTGAGGTCGCCCGAGTTCAGGCGGATGAGCAGCACCAGGTTGTTGCGCTCGCCGCTCTTGACCACGCCCGTCTTGGGGTCCTTGGGGTAGGCCAGCGCGGGCGGCCCGCCCAGGGGCAGGTCGTCGAAGGTGATCTCCTGGCCCTTCTTGTTCCCCTCAGCGAAGACGAAGAGGTCGCCTTCCTTGGGGGGCTCGGTCTCGGGCGTGACCTCCTTCTTGGGGTTCAGGCTGGCGAAGGGCACCAGAATGGAGAGGGTGCCGATGCCGAGCCCCACGCCCACGGTTGCGCCCACGATGGCGCGGCGGGTGGTATCGGGTTGCTTGCTCATTACCAGGGCACCTCCGAGTGCTCGTCTTCGGCCAGAACCTCATCGTCCACGAAGTGCTTCTTGTAGATGACCAAAAGCAGCGCCATAATCAGGAAGATTCCCGCGGCCAGCTGCCCCAGGAACGACGACTTGACCGGACCCTCGGTCAGGCCGTAGGCGATGGCGTTCACGAAGACGCCCGAGAGCGCCACCAGAATCAGGGTGAGGACGATGGTGAGGATTACCGGGGCGACGCCGCCCTCGGCCTCGTGGCGACCCGGGCGCAGCTCGCTGCCCTCGAGGAAGGCCGAGATGTAGCCGATGGCGCCGTAGAGGAAGAAGACGATACCGAAGGTAATCAGACCCAGCTGGCCCACCGAGAGCTCTTCCGGGGTGTGGCCCAGCAGGTTCTGGATGTGCACCCCGTCCAGGTAGGCCATGTACCACAGGGCCACCCCGAAGAGGATGCCGAAGAACGGAAGGACCGTGTCGTTACGGTACATGCTGCCTCCTTACCGCTTGGCCGCGACCTCGGCCGGGGTCACCGGGCCGAAGTCGTTACCCCAGCTGTTGCGGATGTAGGTGGCCACGGCGGCGACCTTCTGGTCGTCGAGTTGCCCGCCGAAGCCAGGCATGGTGCCCGCACCGTTAAGAATGCGATCGATCACGAGGTTGGCGTCAGCCAGGTTGGCGTTGCCCGCGAGCGCGGGGAAGGTGCCCAGGCCCTCGCCGTTCGGCTGGTGGCAGGCGGCGCAGTTGGTCAGGTAGACGGTCTCGCCTTCGCTCATGACCGCCGGGTCCACGGTCGCGGCCGCCTCGGCGGCCGGCGCCGCGGCGGCCGGCTCGGCCGCGGGCGCGGCCTCCGCGCCACCCAGGCTCGCCAGATAGGCGCGCAGGTCGGCCAGTTCCTTGTCGGTCAGCTGGGCGAAGGGAGGCATGCCAGCGTTAGTGCCTTCCTTGACGATCTTGTCGAAGGAGGCGGCGTTCTCGACGATGGGGTTACCCGCAAGCGCAGGGCCGAAGGCCCCCTCGGCGTTGGCGCCGTGGCAGCTCGCGCACTGCGCGGCGAAGAGCTCTTTGCCCGCGGCGGCGTCGCCCTCGACCGCGGCGGCCGCGCCCTCGCCCGCGGCCTCGACCGCCTGGCCCTTGACCACGTCGGTCACGCTAGGCGAGAAGGCGAAGTAGAACCACACGAGCCCGAGCACGAGGATCGCCGAGACCACGGCCCCGACGACGGAGAGGCCGCCCTTCGACTTGGGCGCCGCGTAGTCGCCGGTAACGACCTCGAACTCGACCTCACCGCGCACCTGCTGGCCGTCGTCGATGCCGTCGATGAAGGGGCTGGGGAGGTTGTCCACCTCGAAGTCGATGATCTCTTCCTCGACCTGGCCGCCCTTGTAGGTGGTGACCACGCGCAGGGTGTGGGGCCCGTCGGGGATCTGACGGGTGTCCAACTTCACCTTGAAGGGCGGGCTGGTGAGCACCTGCAAAGGCTCTTTCGACTCGTCCAGAAAGACCTCGATCCGCTCGATGTTCTGATTCATACGTCTCCTCGCCTCCTGTTGAACTGCGGGTTACGCCTCACGCATGGCATGGCACCAGCGTCCCTGCCATTTTAGCCCAGCAAGGCGCGCTACGAACCCGCATTCAAGAGCAACCCTATCGGCGGCTCCTTAGGTCAAATGTCCCAAGCAGCGCGCAGCGCCTCAAGGCTAGCGGCCACCCCCTCGGCGCCGCCGGTGACCTCGAGCGCCGCCGTTCCCTCGAAGCCGGCCAATGCGTCCTTGAAGGCCGCGTAGGGCAGGCGCCCGGCCCCGACGGGAAGGTGGGCGTCGTAGTCGCCGGCGTTGTCGTGCAGGTGCAGGTGTAGAATCGGCGCGCTTGAGGCTTGCATGGCCTCCAGGTAGGCGCGGATCTGCGCCTCGCCACCCTGCACGAAAGCGTGGGGCAGGTCGAGGGTGTAGCCAAAGCCCTCGCCCGCGCCCTCGACCAGTTCCACCAGCTCGGCCGGGGTCTCGAGGAGGTCGTGACGGTCGAGCGCCAGGTTCTCCACCGCCACGGGCAGGGGAGGAGGGCCCAGGAGCTCGAGCGCCTTGGCGAGCCGCTCACGCGCCGCCTCGAGGAGCATGGGGTGGCGCAGGGGCACCTGCCCGGTGTGCAGGACCCCCACCTGCGCCCCCGCCTCCGCGGAGAACTCGAGCGCCCGCTGCATGCGCTCGAGGCTGGTGCGCCAGGCCGCCTCCACCACCGAGGCAAGGTTTAGGTCCACGAAGGGGAGGTGGGCCGTGAAGCCCACGCCCGCAGCGCGCCCCATCTCCCGCAACTCCTTGGCCGAGGGAAGCTGCGGGAACATCTCCCGCACGTCGATGCTGATCTCGATGTCCAGGCCGTGACGGGCGGCCAGCTCCAGGGCCTCGCGGGGATCCACGATCCCCGCCGTCACCGCCGAGTAGCCGAGCTTCACCGGACCTCCAGCGCCTTCTTCTGCGCCTCTTCGAGCGCCGCGCGCGGGTCCATCCGGCCCTTGAGCGACTTCTCCAGGGCCTCGTCCAGATAGTCGCGCCAGACCGCGAACTCGGGCACCCGCGGCCGCGGCACCGCCCAGCCGATCTGCTCGAAGGCCACCTTGCGGTAGGGGTTCTCGGCGTAGAAGTCCTCGAGTAGCGGCACCACCGACTTGCGCAGCGGCACGTAGTAGCTGGCGTAGATCCACTCAACGATATTCTCGGGCTCCATCAGGAACTTCCAAAATGCGAAGGCGCCCCGCGCCTCCTCGTCGGACGCCCCCTTCAGGATCACCAGCTCAGCGCCGCCCATGGGCACCTTGCCGCCCGGCTCACGCGGCACCGGCGCCACCCCCAGCTCGAAAGCAAAGGAGTACTTCTCGGCCGCCGGCCAGTTGGCGATCGAGGCGAAGACCATCATCCCCTTGGTGCGCACGAAGTCCAGCTGCGCGAACTGCGACTCCGCCAGGTTGCGCGGGATCGCGGCCTTCTTATCGACCAGCCGGCGCAACATCTCCAGCGCCTCGACGGCCTCGGGGCTGTCGAAGTTGGGGCGGCCGTCCTCGGTCACCAGGCTGCCGCCACGGCTCGTGACCATGGCCTCGAAGATCCAGGAGTCGAGGATGGCGATAAAGCCCTTGCTGCGCCGGCTCGTGAGCTTGACCGCGTCGTCCTCGAAGGTCTTCCAGTCGCCCGGAACCGGCAGGTGCTTGGCCTTCAGGGCGTCGGCGTTGTAGAAGAGCACCGGCGTCGAGGTGTTGAAGGGCAGGCCGTAGCGCACCCCGTCCACCACGCCGTAGTTCCAGGGTGCGGGGTAGAAGTCGTCCACGAAGGCCGGATCCAGGCCGGCAACGAGCCCGTCGAGCGGGCGCAGCGTTCCCTCGGCCACCAGCCGGGGGAAGAAGGCGATCTCGGCCTGATAGAGCACCGGCTCGCTGCCGGTGCGCAGCGCCGCGATCAGCTTGGTCTCGGCTTCGCGGTAGTCGCCCACGTAGCGGGGAACCACGCGGTAGTCCGACTGCGAGGCGTTGAAGCGCTCGGCGAAGCGGTCGATGGCCTCGCCAGCGGGACCGTCCATCGAGTGCCAGAAGGGCACGGTCACCTGGGCCATGGCCAGACCGGCCAGGGCCACGGCCACCAAGATCCACGATCGTTTCATAGCTCTACCTTAACCTTTCAGACTTCCCTCAAACGTCTCCACGATCTTGCGCTCGAATAGCAGATACACCAGCGCCAGCGGCAGGGTACCCAAAAGCGCCGCCGCCGAGAGCAGTCCCCAGTCCGAAGGGTACTTGCGCACTAGGTCGGCCATCCACACCTGCAACGTCCACCACTGCTCCGAGGTCATCACCCGGGGGTAGAGCACCAGGTTCCAGTGGGCGGCGAAGGAGAGCACGCCCGCGGTCACCAGGTGCGGCGTCATCACCGGCAGGAGCACCCGCCGAAGCACCACGCCCTCGCTGGCGCCGTCGATGCGGGCCGCCTCCACGATCTGCCAAGGCACCCCCCGGAGACCCTGGTAAAGCAGGAAGATCACGAAGGGACTGGCAGCGAAGGGCACGATGAGCGCCCAGGGGCTGCCCAGCAGGTGGGTTCCGGCGAGCACGCCGTAGAGCGGCACCAGCAGCATTTCCGCCGGCACCGCCAGCAGAAAGAGCACCAGCCCCAATAGCGGCACCCCCTCGCGCAGGGCGTAGGCGGCGGGGAAACCGGTAAGGAGCGCCAGCAGGGTGGCTAGACCGCTCACCCCCAGGCTGTAGAGGAGCCGCCCCCAGAAGCCCTCGGGGGCAAGCGCGTGAAAGTTCTCCAGGCTGAAGCCCAGGCGGGTGATCTCGCCGGCGTAGACCAGCTCGGGCGGCAGGAAGGCGGCGTAGGCCATCCAGAGGAAGGGCAGGGCCACGGCGAAGACGAGCAGGGCCACGAAGAGGTGCCGCGCGAGGTTCTTCACTAGCGTTCCTCCATGAAGCGCGCCTGGGCGTAGGCGAGGCCGAGGGTCAGCACCAGCAACACGATCGTCGCCGCGGCGGCGTAACCCAGGCGGTACTGTTCGAAACCCACCTCGTAAATGAAGTAGCCCAGCACCCGCGTGCCCCCGAAGGGGCCGCCACGGGTGAGCAAGAAGACGGCCACGTAAGACTGCAGGGTTAGGATCGTACCCACCACCAGCAGGAAGGTGACCGCGGGCCGGAGCAGCGGCAGCGTCACGTAGCGCACCGCCTGGCGAGGCGTGGCTCCGTCCACCCAGGCGGCCTCCAAAAGCGAACGGGGAATGCCCTTGAGGCTAGCCGAAACCACGAGTACCCCGTAGCCCAGGTAGCGCCAGAGGGTGAAGGCCACAACCAGCAGAAGCGCCCAGATAGGTTCGCGATCCCAGGCAGGCACCACCAGCCAGGCTGCGAGCGGGCTGTCTTCGGGCACGAGGGTGTACAGCAGCGTTTGCAAGGCGCCATACTCCGGTGAAAGCAGCGTGTACCAGCTCACCGCCGCGGCCGAGAGCGTGACCAGACCGGGCAGGAACAAGAGCCCCTTGACCCAGCGTTCGTAGGGCTGCCCCTCGAGCGCGAAGGCCACGACCAACGAGAGCAGGATGAAGCTGGGCAGGGTGATGAGCGCGAAGGCCAGCGTCACCCGCAGGCTGTGCCAGAAGGCGGGGTCGGCCAGGAGCTCGCGGTAGTTGGCGAGGCCGACCGGGGTGGGGGCCGAGAGCCCCGACCAGTCCCAGGTGGAAAAGCGCACCACCTCGACGAAGGGGTAGAAGCCGAAGACGGCCATCACGGCAAGTGCGGGCCCCAGCCCCAGCCAGGACGTTCTAGGCTTCCAGCGCATCCGCGAACGTTACCAGAGGTAAAGCAGGCTGGCGCGGAAGAGGTCGCGGTCGTTGGTCGCGAGCTCGAGCGCCACCGGGTCGTAGTACAGCCGCACGCCGAGGCCGTAACCCACGAACGAACTCCACAGGCTACCCTTGGGGTAGTAACCCAGCCCCAGCTGGCCGCTGAGCACGCCCTCCACCGGACCCAGCGGCGGCAGGTCCCAGCTAAAGTTGCCGCCCACGTACCCGCCAAAGCGGTGGTTCGGGTCGTCGTAGGCGTAGCGAAGCTCGGTGTAGAGGCCCACGGCCATGAACTGCCCGCCCACGGCGAGGCTAGGCAACACCAGCATCTTGGCCGTGGCGCTCATGCCGGCGCGCGGGTAGCGGAGCTCGAGGTCAAGCCCAGTGTCCATCCCTAGCGGAGCAAAGGGCAGGACCAGGTTGAGATCGGCCACGGCGGCCGTGGGGTAGACGTAACCCACCCCAAAGGCGTTTTCCGGGTAGGCGGGGCTACTGGCCAGCGCCAGACCCGCCAGCATCCATACCAGGATCCATAGTCGTTTCATACGCTCCTCCTTTTGTTCCATCCTACACGGACGACGCCCTGGCGCGGGTTGCATTATACTTTCGTAAACACAAGGCAAGATCCCAAGGAGGACCTCATGCCCACGAACGTGCTGTTTGCGGTGATCTTCATCAATCTGGCGCTCGTCTTCTACACGATCGGCGTCTGGTGGGAGCGCCTCTCAGGCACGCTGCGCCCAGCGCACCTAGCCTTCTTCTGGGCAGGGTTCTGCTGCGACAGCCTCGGCACTGAGGCGATGCGTCGCCTCATGGGCGGGCGCATCGAGCTGAACCTGCACGGCGCCACCGGCCTGACCGCGCTCGTACTAATGCTCGTACACGCGCTCTGGGCCAGCTGGGTGCTGGTCCGCGGCAAGGACGAGGCGAAGCGCCGCTTCCACCGTTTCAGCGTGCTCGTCTGGGCGATCTGGCTGGTGCCCTACTTTACGGGGTACCTGCTCTCGATGACCTAGAGGGAAAGCAGCTCGCGCACCCGCGCGTCCGCCGCCAGCTCGTCCATCGGCCCATTCATCCGCACCTCACCGCTCTCCAGCACGTACGCCCGGTCGGCCAGCGGCGCGGTGAACTTCAGGTTTTGCTCGGCCAGCAGAATCGGCATCCCCTCCGCTTTGAGTTCGGCCACCACCCCCGCGATCGTTTTGACCAGGAGAGGGGCCAGCCCCTCGGTGGGCTCGTCCAACAGGAGGATTTTGGGGTTGGTCACCAGGGTGCGGGCCACTGTCAGCATCTGTTGTTCGCCGCCCGAGAGCAAGCCGCCGCGGCGGGTCTGGATCTCGGCCAGCCGCGGAAAGAGTTTGAAGACGCGCGCCACCGTCCAGGTCCCCGGCCGGGCCGCCACCTCCAGGTTCTCGCGCACCGAAAGCTCGGGGAAGATGCGCCGCTCCTCGGGCACGTAACCAAGGCCCCGCCGGGCGCGGGTATACGAGGGCAGCCGCGCCAGCGGCTGGTTTTCGAGGTAAACCTCGCCGCCGAACCGACGGGCCAGGCCCACGACGGCCTTGAGCAAGGTGCTCTTGCCCGCCCCGTTACGCCCCAGGAGAGCCACCACCTCGCCGGCAGTCAGCTCGAGGCTGACCCCGTGGAGCACCTGGATTTTGCCGTACCCAGCGCGCAAGTCCTCTACCCTTAGCATCTACTCCCCCAAGAACGCCTCGATGACTCGGGCGTCGTTTTTGATCTCGTCGGGTGTGCCCTCAGCCAACACCCGCCCCTGGTGCAGTACGGTGATGCGGTCGGCCAGGCGCAGCACCGCCTCGGTGTCGTGTTCTGTAAAAAGCAAGGTCAGGCCCAGGCCGCGCAAAAGCTCTTCGATGAAGCGCACCATTTCCCGCCGCTCGCTGCGCGAAAGCCCGGCCAGCGGTTCGTCGAGCAGGAGCAGCCGCGGCATCCCGGCCAGCGCCATGGCGATGTCGACCCGCTTCAAGTCGCCGAGCGGCAGCGATTCGGCAGGTTCGTGGGTACGTTCCTCCAGTCCCACCCAGTCGAGCAGCTCGCGGGCTTTGCTGCGGGCTTCGGGAAAGTTCGCCAGCGGCCGCAGCCCGTTCCGGGTAAGCCCTTCCTGTGCCAGCACCGCCAGGGTCACGTTGTCGAGCACGCTCATGCTCAAAAAGGCCTGCGCCCGCTGGAACGAGATGCCCAGGCCCGAACGGACCACCCGGTGGGTGGGCCAGCCGGTAATGCGCTTTCCCGCCAGCCGCACCTCGCCGGCGTCGGGGCGGTAGCGACCTACAATCACATTGAAAAGGGTAGTCTTGCCAGCCCCGTTGGGTCCCACCAGAGCGTGAAAGCTGCCCGGTTCAACGTGCAGCTCGACGCCGTCGAGGGCCGTGAAGCCATAAAAGTTCTTGCGAACGCCGCTAACCGCGAGCACGCCGACCCCCCAACCCCGCGAGTCCCCGCGGCAGAAAGAGCACCAGCGCCAGCAGCACCAGTCCCAGCACCAGCGGCCAGTACTCGGTGCGCGCCTGGACGAAGGCCCCCAGCTCGACGAAGACCAGCGAACCCAGCGCTGGGCCGAAGAGCGCCTGCGCCCCGCCCAGAATGGCGGCGATGATGGCCTCGGCCGACTTGGTCCAGTAGAGGAAGTCGGGGAAAGCCGAGCGCTGCCAGGCGACCTGCAAGAACCCCGCCGCCCCGGCCAGTGCCCCCGAGAAGCTAAAGGCTGCCAGCAGGTAGCCGAAAGGCGAAAGGCCCACCGCCTCGGCCCTCGCCGGATTGTCGCGGATGGCCCGCAGGGCGTAGCCGAATGGGGAGTGGTGCAGCATTCGCACAAGGGCGAAGCCCAAGGCAAAGAGTGCCAGGGCCAGGTAGTAGAGTGCCCGGACGTCGCCCCAGAGCGCTCCCGGATGCAAGCCGGTGATGCCGTTGTCGCCGCCGGTGAAGGCATACCACTTATGAACCACCGCCCAGACCAGCTGTGCGAAGGCTAGTGTCAGCATGGTGAAGTAGATGCGCGAAGTGCGCACAGAGAAAAAGCCAATGATCAGCGCCAGCAGGCCTGCCGTCAGCACCGCCGCCGGCAGCGTGGTCAGGTAGGGCCAGCTGGCCCGCTGCATTAAGAGGGCGCTAGCGTAGGCGCCGGCGCCGAAAAAGGCGGCATGGCCAAAGGAAAGCAGCCCGGTTTCGGCGAAAACCAGATTAAAGGCGGTGGCGAAGAGGGCTAGGATGAGCGCCTGAACGGCCACTTCCAGGGCGTAGTCGGGCAGCAGCCAAGGGGCAGCTAGCAAAAGGGTGGCCACCAAGTAGAGTGCTCCGTGGGTCTTCATGTTCTCACCGCCGGCGGCCGACCCAGAAGACCCCAGGGGCGGACCAGCAAGACGACGACCATCAACAGGTAAACGAAGGCGATGGCGAACTCGGGCAGCACCAGCACCCCGAAGGCCTGGATCTCGCCGATGAGAAACGCCCCCAACAAAGCCCCCCAGACACTGCCCAGTCCGCCGACGACCACCACGATAAAGGCGCTGATCACCGCCTCCACGGCGATGCCCGGGCTGACCGTCTGCATTGGCAGGGTAGCGGCCCCGCCCAGGGTGGCCAGGGCGATGCCCAAAGCGAAGACCGCCGTCAACAGCCGGGGTACATTAATCCCCAGCGCCTCGAGCATCTCGCGGTCCTGCGTGGCCGCGCGCACCAGTGCTCCGCTGCGGGTGCGCTGCAAAAAGAACCACAGCGCCGCTGCAACCAGCATTGCCAGGGCGATCTGAACGAAGTAGTAGGCCGGAAAGGGCGCACCGGCGATCCAGACCGGGTAGGCCAATGCCGCCGGCGGCCCCAGCGACTTGTAGGCCGCGCCAAAGAACAGCTTTACACCGTCTTCGATGACCAAAAGCAGGGCGTAGGTGAGCAGGATCTGGTAGTGTTCGGGGCGGTCGTAGACCGGGCGCAACAACAACCTTTCGGTGGCGGCCCCGACCACGAAACCAAGCGCCGCGACCACCACTAACCCCCACCAAAGCCCTTCCGGGTTTCCGTGCACCACCCAGTAAAGCAGGTAAGCGCCCAGCATGTAGAACGAGCCGTGGGCGAAGTTGACGATGCCCAGGGCGCCGAAGATAAGCGAAAGGCCCACGGCCAGCAAGAAGAGGCTGCTGGCGTAGGCCAGACCGGTGAGAAATTGCAGGATTACGAAGCTAAAGTCCATAGCGGCGGGCTTTAAGCTTGGGGGCGTGCCGCCCCCAAGCCTTTCGGATTACTTAGCGCACTTGGTGGGGTAGATGGTGTCTTTCGCGGGCACGACCACGATGGGGTCGAGGATGGCGAAGGGGTACTTGTCGGTGTGCTTGGTGTAGCCCCAAACCAGATCCTCGAAGACCTGGTGGTCAGCCGGGCGCATCCACTTGAGGCCCTCGATAGCCTGGTATTTCAGGCCGCCGTCGGCCTCGAAGGCAGCCTTAACCGCGTCGGGGTCGGTGGAGCCAGCCTTCTCGATCGCCGCCGCCAGCATCATCATTCCCTCGTAGGCCTCCCCGGCGTTGTACGAGGGGTAGTCGCCGAACTTGTCGTGGAACTTCTTGACGAAAGCCTTATTGGCCTCTGTTTCGGGGTAGAGGAACCAGTAGCGAGCGCTAACCAGCATGCCCTCGGGGGTGTTCTTTCCCAGGGGCTCGAGCGCCTGCAGGGCCCCGCCGGTGGGGTTGACGTAAAACTTGATTGTTTTGAAGAAGCCAAAGGGAATCGCCTGCTTGCCGAACGAAACGAAGTCGCCGCCCCAGAGCGAGCTGAAGACCGCCTCGGGCTTCGCCCGCATCAGCGCGGTGATGTAAGAGGAGTAGTCGGACGAGCCAAACTTGGGCCACTGCTCGCTCACCACCTCCACATCGGGCTTGAGCTCCTTGAGGCGGGTAATGAAGTCTTCCCAGCTGACCCGGCCGAACTCGTAGTCGGGGCCGATGTTGGCCCAGCGCTTGTAGGGCTGCTTGGCAGCGAAGGCCGCGGCCGCCCAGGAGTCCATACGGGCGTTGTTAGAGGTGCGGAAGACGTAGGGCAGACACATCTCGGTCAGGCGCGGCGTGGCCGCATGGGTGACAATCAACGGCACCTTGTACTCGTTGGCCACCGGCGCCACCGCCAGGCTGACCGAGCTGGAGTCGATGCCAAAGAGGAAGTCGACTTTGTTCTCCAGGATCAGCCGCTTGGCCTCGCGCACCGCCTGGTCAGGCTTGCCGTGGTCAACGAAGGTGACCTCGATCGGCCGCCCGAGGATGCCGCCCTTGGCGTTGATTTTCTCGACCGCCAGCTGCACGCCCTGCTTGGACGACGTGCCGTAGTTGGCGAAGTTGCCCGAAAGAATGTACATCGCCCCAATCTTGATGGGCTCGGCCGCCAGGGCCGCCCCGGCCAGCATCAGCACAAGCAAAGCCAGAAACCGCATCCCACGTTTCATAACCACCTCCTTGTGTTTACGTTATAAGTATACAGGCCGTTTCGATCCTGGAAGCGCAAGGGCTTGCGGCGGACGGTCGGCCCCACCGCTTCGGCGTCCTGGTACGGGCGGTCTGGCCGGTTGCATCAACCCGCTCTCGATGCGGGGGTGAGGCCGGCCGCCCACGCCTTGCGGGCAGGAGGTGGGGGCAAGGAGGTGGGGGCAAGGGGCTTCCTACCCAAGCAGCATCGTAGGTGCGGCCCTGGGTTCGGGAAGGCGTTCCGCAGCGCCAAGATCGGCGCAAGCCTCCCCGAAGATTGGCCGTGTTGCCTGGAGGAGTACCGCCAGCGCCACGGGTATCGCAAGCCGCAGCGAAACGGTGCTGCCCGCCGCCCATATCGGAACCCGTAGCGACGGCAAAAGCCCAAACGCACCTGGTCCGCCACGTAAGCAGGCGCCGCATCGTCGAGGTGACCGGGCGCATTTCCGCGGACCTCATGGAGGCGCTGGACGGACGGCTCAGGGAAGTGTTGGGGGTTGTAACCGCTATCCGAAAACACCCGAACAGATCCAGCAAGCCCGTTCTAGCGGCTGCTTTTTGCACCTTTCACCTCAAGCCAGGTGTAGAATGTGGCCTGGAGCAGTACCTATTATGGATTTCGATACAGCCGCGGCTTTCTACAACGCGTTGCCCCCGGGATTAAGGGTCGCAATTTATGAAAAGCTGGCTGAATTGAGTGTGGATGCGTTTGTAGACAATCTGAGTGCTGCACAAAAGAGGAACAAACAAGAAGTTCTGTATAAATGGTATTTGGAAGAATGTGATAAGCAATTCTCCACTATAGAAGCGCCCGACAAAATCGTGCCCTTTACCGGCTCGCTGGGTATGGAGAGGTTCTTGCTCTGGCCCGAGCTGGACGAAGAAAACCACAGACGCGCCGCTAAACCTAGGCACGCAGAACAGGAGCGGGAGCCTCCGCTTCCACGAAAAATCAAGGCCACCGAGCTGCTTACCCTCCCTTTAAACAACAACCGCCTGTTCGCGGTGGAAGGAGCGGCGGGCGTGGGCAAGACGACCATGGCCCAAGCGCTGGCGCGCTATGCCGCCAAACAGGCCCTTGAACTCATGGAACGCAAAGACGAGGACGGGCCCCAGATTCAGTACCTGCCGCTCTATTTCAACGCGGAAGACCTCATCAAGTTGGCGGCAGAGACACCGGTGGGCCAGGTCAGCCCGAGCGGGGAGAGCGCCCTAAAAGATTTGCTGGACGCCGTGTTGCAAAAACCGGACCGAGCGCTGCTGGTGATCGTAGACGGCCTGGACGAGGTGGAAGGGCGCATCAAAACCAAAGCCCTGAAAGCGCTGCGCAACCTCTGGCTCCCCGGGGGCAACCACCGCTACCTGCTTCTCGGCAGGCCGGGCAGTATCAGCAACTTGCCCTGGGTGCAGGAAGACGAAGAAGTTCTCAAGCTCGCCATGAAGCCTTGGGGAGAGGAAGAGGTGCGGGAGTACCTGGGTCGCTGGATTGCAGAGGGCG
>Ga0256833_1001525_pt1 | contig 16954 bp, 20 predicted proteins | sample 356284metaG_FD_190535 | JGI IMG/M metagenome (GOLD analysis project Ga0256833, IMG submission 190535) | Hydrothermal vent microbial communities from Mid Atlantic Ridge, Atlantic Ocean - 356-284 | ecosystem: Environmental > Aquatic > Marine > Hydrothermal vents | place: Atlantic Ocean: Mid...
GGGCTGTAGTTTCTAACATACCCGGAACAACAAGGGACGTGATTGATACACTTTTTGAATGGAACGGTCACAAATTCCTGTTTTTAGACACGGCAGGCTTAAGAAAAAAATCAAGAGTTGATTACGGCGTAGAGTTTTTCAGTGTAGGAAGAACACTTGAAGCAATAAAAAAAGCTGACGTGATTGTTCACGTTATAGATGCACAGGAAGGAGCTACAGAGCAGGACACAAAGATTGCTCATCTGATTCAAAAATATACAAAACCTGCCGTTATTGTGATAAACAAAATAGATACAATCCCCCAGAGAAAAGAGATATTGAACAGAATAAGAAATCAGGTAAGAGAAAAGCTGTATTTCATCCCCTATGCCCCTATTCTATTTGTTTCTGCAACACAGAGAAGGGGAATAAAACAGCTCCTACAGGAGATAGTAGAAGTTTATAATCAGGCATGGAAAAGGGTAGGAACAGGTCAGCTCAATAGAGCACTCCAGCAGATACTGTCTCTGAGACATCCTCCATCTTACAGGGGCAAGCCTCTAAAAATTTATTACGGAACACAGCTTGAAGGAAAACCTCCATGTTTTCTCCTGTTTGTAAACTATCCAGAAGGCTTTAAAGAGCATTACACAAGGTTTTTAGAAAACAACCTGAGGGAAATACTTGGATTTGAAAAAGCACCTATTAAATTAATCTTCAGGGCAAGGGAAAGCAGGTATGCAGGGGGTAACTAAATGGAAAGGCTAATTGTAGTATCAGCAATACTTCCTATACACCTTCAGAAAGAAGGGAAGGAATATACTGTAAAGGTCAGTCCTGGAGGGTTAGTAACAGCCTTAAAACAGGCTCTAAAAAAAAGACAGGCTATCTGGATAGGATGGGCAGGGGTCAACAGACTTAATAAACAACTAAAGGAGCTGATAATAAAAGAAGGAACAAAGGAAGGGTTTATACTGTATCCTGTTCCATTTACAGACGAGGAAAGAAAAGACTTTTTTGACGGTTTTTCTAACGGGATAATATGGCCTTTGTTTCATACTTTTCAGGCATATGCAAGATTTGAACCTTCCTACTGGAACGCATATAAATCTGTTAACAGAAAGTTTGCACAGATTATTAAAAGGGTTGTTCACAGAGATGACCTTATATGGGTTCATGATTACCATTTTTTCCTGTTACCTGAATATCTCAAGAAATTTGGAGTTAAAAACAAAACAGCATTTTTCCTTCACATCCCATTTCCCAGCCCAGAGATGTTTTTCAAAATCCCATGGAGAATAGACCTTTTAAAAGGACTTTTACAGTATGACCTTATAGGTTTTCACACATACATTGACAGAAAGAACTTTTTAGACTGTATAAATGAGCTGATAGAAAATGTGAACATACAGATTAAAGAACCTGTGACCCAAATTTCCTATAACGGCAAAACAGTTAAAATCGGCGTATTCCCTATCAGTGTAGACTTTGATTACTATGAAAGGGAAGCACAGAAGGCAAAGCCTTTAGACAGGAGAAGAAAAATAATTTTAGGAATAGACAGACTTGATTATACAAAAGGACTTATACATAAACTGAGAGCTTACAGACTATTTCTTCAGAAATATCCAGAGTTTCACTGCAAAGTAAAGTTAGTGCAGGCTGTTGCTCCAAACATAAAAAAACTGCCAGAGTATGACCAGCTAAAAGTTGAGTTTGAACATCTGGTCAGCAACATTAACGGAAAGTTTGGAACAGATAGATGGACACCTGTCCAATACATATCAAGGAGAATAGAGTTTGAAAAGCTTATAAGATACTACAGATATTCAGATGTATGCTGGGTCAACTCTATAAAAGACGGTATGAACCTTGTAGGAAAAGAGTACGCAGCAGCAAACATTGATGAAAGAGGGGTTCTTCTTCTTAGCGAGTTTGCTGGGGCAGCAACAGAGCTTCACAATAACTGTATTTTAGTAAACCCTTATGATATTGAAGGAACAGCATATGCCATTTACAGGGCATTAACTATGTCTTCAGAAAAAAAGAATCTGATGATGAAAAGGCTGAGAAAACATATCAGAAAGTTTAACATAGGATGGTGGAGCAACGCATTTTTGGAAACAGCTTTCGGCAAAAAGATTGAGGACTTTCCAATATTAGAGGATGACATTCCCCTTCACGAAGTATTACAGCTCCTTTGAGTTAAGAACAAAAGTAACAGGCCCGTCATTTTCTATAAATACTTTCATGTGAGCAGCAAAAATGCCTGTCTGAACAGGAACAATCTGGGACATTTGCTCCACAAAACGATTATAAAGTTCCTGTGCCCTTGAAGGCTCTTCTGCATTTTCAAAGGAAGGTCTTCTACCTTTTTTCAGATTTCCTGCCAGTGTGAACTGGGAAATTATGAGGGCTTCCCCTCCAATATCAACTAATGATAGATTCATCTTTCCGTTTTCATCTTCAAAAATTCTCAGGTAAGGAATTTTGTTGACTAACTTTTTTATGTCCTCATCTGTATCACCTTTAACAACTCCAAGAAGAATGTTGATACCCTTTCCAATCTTACCAACAATTTCTCCGCTAACCTCCACATAAGAACTGCTTACCCTCTGAACAACAGCTATCATTAAAAACCTCCTTTTTGGATATATTTATTATAGATGTTTTATACTATCTGAAAAAAGGAGGAATAGGATGATTAAATACTTAGAGGTTGTAACACAAAAAAGAACCCACTTTGAAGAGATAACAGAAGAAGTTCAGGAAGCAATTGACGAAAGTGGTATAGAAGAGGGAATATGTTATCTTTATGTTCCACATACGACAGCTGGCATATTTATAAACGAAAATGCAGACCCAGATGTTAAATGGGACATAGAGCAGATGTTAGATAAACTGATTCCATGGAGGGGAGACTACAGACATATAGAAGGTAACGCTGCAGCCCACATAAAGTCTGTTTTAGTGGGAAACAGCATTATGATTCCCATCAGAGAAGGCAGGCTTATGCTCGGAACGTGGCAGGGAATATTCTTTGCAGAGTTTGACGGCCCCAGAACAAGAAAAGTGATAATGAAAATAATCAAAGGCTGATTTGTCAAATTATATTTTTGACTTAAAATAAAATAAATATTTGAAAAACAGAGGTTTTTTATGACTTACGAAACATTTGCGCGGAAGTATAGACCAAAAAATTTCCAGCAGGTTGTTGGACAGGAAACAGTAGTAAAAACTCTATCCAATGCAATAAAATTAGGAAGGGTATCCCATGCTTACATATTTGCAGGTTCACGAGGATTAGGAAAAACAACTATCGCGAGAATAATAACTAAATGTTTAAACTGTGAGGAAGGTATAACAGAAAATCCCTGTGGAAAGTGTGAAAACTGTAGAGAAATTGAAAAGGGCTCTTTCCCAGATATGTATGAAATAGATGCTGCATCAAACAGAGGAATAGATGACATAAGAACCATAAGGGATAATGTCAGTTATGCACCAATCAAGGGAAGATATAAAGTCTATATAATAGATGAAGCCCACATGCTTACCAGAGAAGCATTTAATGCACTCCTTAAAACTCTTGAAGAACCACCTCCAAACAACATATTCATACTTGCAACAACAGAACTTCACAAAATACCAGATACCATAAGGTCAAGATGTCAAACATTTATATTCAAACCACCTACAAAAAAGCAGATAACAGAGTATCTGAAAAGAATTTTAGAAGAAGAAGGTATTGAATACGAAAAGGATGCGCTGCAGCTTATATCAGAAGCCAGTAACGGAGGAGTAAGAGACGCAGCAAGTATACTTGATCAGGCTGTTATATACGGAGGAGGTCAGGTAAAAAAAGAAACAACAGCCCAGCTTTTAGGTGTTATTCCTGAAGAAATAACAAAAAATTTCTTACTTGCGCTTAAAAACAAAGATATAAAAGAAATGGTAAAAATTGTAGAAAAATTAGACAGAGAGGGATATGACATCACAGTTTTTTGGAACCAGATATTAAGCAAAATTCACAAACATATGATAAACCTTTTAACAGAAGAAAAATCTGATATTTTTGAAAAGAATGACATTGAGTATCTTATATACACCAATGACATATTCAAAAAGGGATATTTAGAAGCAAAAAATTTCTTTGACAAAAAAGACATACTACAGTTATCAATACTAAAACTGAGATTTATGAAAAATCTTGTTCCACTGAAAGAAATCATTGAAAAAGGCATAACAGTTCAGGAAAAGAGAGAAGAAAAACCAAAAGAAAAAAAATTTGACCTTCAAAAAGCAATTCTTAAAGCTGGAAAAGAAGCTGGAGGAATAGTTGCTGGAGCATTAAAAAATGCAAACATAAAAGAAGAAGATGACCGATTTGTAATAATGGTAGACAAAACTATTGCAGACCTGATTACAGACAAGTTAGAAATAATTAAAAAGCACTTCCCTAAACCGGTAGTGATTGAAGAAATACAGATAAAAACAGAAAGGAAAAAGCCAAAAAAACGGGACGAAGCAGTTGATAAAGTTTTAGAATTATTTCAAGGAAAAATAATAAGCTACAAGGAGGAATAAATGTTTAATTTAGGAAATTTAGGAGATATGATGAAAATGATGAAAACTATGCAGGAGAATATGGAAAGGGCAAAAGAAGAACTGAGGAATGAGGACATCATTGTTGAAGTTGGAGGAGGAATGGTAAAAATTGTTGTAAACGGTCTGGGAGAAGCAAAAGATGTATTCATTGATAAATCACTGCTTACAGAGGAAAATCGCGAAATATTACAGGATTTATTAGTCGCAGCAATAAATGAAGCTAATGCCCGCTCAAAAGAAGTAATGTCCCAAAAACTCTCTCAGGCAGCAGGACTACCAGGAAACATACCAGGACTGAGTAATCTGCTATGAAAGAAAAAATTATCCCAGAAACTCTAAAAAAGGTGGTAGAAGAGATATCTAATCTTCCTGGATACGGGGAAAAGTCTGCTCAGAAACTTGCTGTTAACATACTCAATATGCCACGGGGAGAAGCATTAAAACTGATAGAGAACTTTACAGAAATGTTAGAAAAAATACATCCATGCAGAGAATGTGGAATATACGCGGAAGAAGAACTGTGTCCCGTATGCCTTGACGAAGATAGAGACAAAACAGTCATATGCGTCGTTGAGGAGAGTTTTGATGCCTTTGCAATAGAAAGAACAGGAAAGTATAATGGACTTTATCACGTTATCGGAGGAAGATTATCACCCCTTGAAGAGATAACTCCCGAAGACCTGAACATAGAAAGCCTTATAGAAAGAGTGGAGAAAAATCCTGTAAAAGAAGTTATTCTTGCCACAAATCCCACCGTTGAAGGAGAAGCAACAGCTTCATACATATATAATTTGCTAAAAAACAAAAACATAATCATATCACGAATAGGTTATGGACTTCCTTTTGGAGCAATTTTAGAAAATGCTGACGACTTTACACTTGCAAAAGCTCTTGAACACAAAACCCCCATCTAAACCCTCTATTTTTTGTTTTAAAACTATCTATATGTTATTATTTATATAACAGTGTTATAAAAACAGGAGGTCAAAAGGGATGACAACCGCTACTGATAAGGGTATGAAAGAAATTCGCTGGCACGGAAGAGGGGGTCAGGGAACAGTTACTGCAGCAAAAATGCTTGCATCTGCTGCTATCATAAGAGGAAAACACGGACAGGCAATGCCTGAATTTGGTCTTGAAAGGTCAGGAACTCCAGTTAAAGTATCAACAAGAATAAGTGACCATATAATAAATACACGAGCACCTGTTGATAATCCTGAAATTGTTATAATAACAGACCCATCTCTCATGTTCACCATCAAAGATATCATAAAAGCAGGAACAGATGAGAACACTGTATTTATCGTTAACACAAACTTCCCACCAGACAAAGTAAGAAAAATATTAGACATTCCTAATAACGAGCTGTGGATTGTTGATGCTTCAAAAATAGCTCTTGAGGAGTTTGGAAGAAACATCCCAAACACAGCAATGCTTGGAGCTGTAGCGAAAGCAACAGGAATTGTTGATTTAGATGCATTAAAGCAGGAAATAACAGAGGCATTTGAAGCATCGTCAAAACTTAGAGCTCTGCTTCCACAAAACCTGAAGGCGTTAGAAAGGGGATATGAAGAAGTTTATAAAGCAGAATAGGTGGTTTATCTCATAAAACAAAGCTCTTATTTGACCTAAACTTAGGTCATAAATAAAAGCAAAGGAGGATTAAATAAATGAGCTATCAACTCAAACCATGGCACGAAATACCTATTGGCTCTATAGTTCCAGAAGCTGGTTCCAGTAAAATCAACCACACAGGCTCCTGGAGAATGCTAAGACCAGTTCTGAATTACGACAAATGTACCCACTGCCTCATCTGCTGGATATTCTGTCCTGACGACTCAATACCAGTTTCTCCACAGGAAAGATTTGAAACTGACTTTGAATACTGTAAGGGGTGCGGTATATGTGCAGTTGAATGTCCCTATGACGCACTTGAGATGGTTCCAGAAATGGAGATAAAACTGAAAGAGCTTGAAGAAGAATTAGGTTAAAAATATGGAGGTTTAAAATATGGCTCAAACAAAAGTTATAGCTTTAACAGGTAATCAGGCTGCTGCAGAAGCAATGAGACAGATAAACTTTGATATTGCAGCAGTCTATCCAATATCTCCACAGACAGAGCTTATGGGATTTTTTGCCGAATATGTGGCAAACGGCGAAGTTGACACAGAAATGATAGCTGTTGATGGTGAGCACTCTGCTATGGCCACCTGTATCGGTGCTGCAGCTGCAGGTGCAAGAACAATAACAGCTTCAGCTGGACCAGGTATTGCCTACATGGTAGAAAACCTGTATGTTGCCTCTGGAATGAGAGTTCCTATCGTTCTATTAGACGTTAATAGAGCCCTTTCTGCACCCCTTTCTATCCACTGTGACCATGCTGACTCAATGCTTACCAGAGATACAAGCTGGATATCCATATTCTCAGAAAACGCTCAGGAAGCATACCACAACATCATAATGGCTGTTAAGATTTCTGAAAAGGCTATGTTCCCTATTATCGTTAACTACGATGGTTATATCGTTTCCCACTCTATTGAAGATGTTGAGATTTTAGATGACGAGACAGTAAGAAACTTTGTGGGACCTTCAGACATCCACAGAATACCTTATCCCCTCCTTGATACTGATAAACCTGTAACTTACGGAGCTACAGCTCAGCCAGATTACTATACAGAATGTAAATATCAACAGCATGTAGACTTTTTAAAAGTTTACGACATTGTAAGGGAAGTATTTGACGAGTTTGCAGAAATATCAGGAAAAAGATACGACTTTATAGAGGAATACAAAACAGAAGATGCAGAATACATTGGTATATCAATGGGGTCTTCTTTTGGAACATTAAAAGATGCTGTTGATAGATTGAGAGAGCAGGGAAGAAAAGTAGGAGCAATAAAGATTAGACTTTACAGACCATTCCCTGTTAAAGAGATAGCTCAGGCATTATCAAAAGCAAAAGGCGTTGTTGTATTAGACAGGGCTGACTCGTTTGACGGTATTGGAGGACCTCTGTTTAAAGACATAGCAACTGCCCTTTTAGCGACAGAAAACAACCCTTATCTGCATAACTTTATATACGGACTTGGCGGTAGAGAGATACACGAAGAAGAGTTTATGAGAGCATTTGACAGACTTGAGCGCCTTGAAAAAGGCATAGAAACAAGAGAGAACTTTGTAGAATACTTACAAGTGAGGGAGTAATCATGGCAAAAAAGAGACCTATAGCACTACTTTCAGAACTTGCTTCACATAAAGAAACATTTGGTGGAGACATGCCCCTTGCACCGGGACACAGAATGTGTATCGGGTGTGGAATCCCACCAATCGTAAATGAGGTAATTCTTGCAATAAACGAACCTGTCATTATATCTAACGCAACAGGATGTCTTGAAGTTACAACAGGTGTTTATCCTGTAACAGCATGGAATGTTCCGTGGATACACGTTAACTTCCAGTCTGCTGCAACTGTTATGGCAGGTGTGGAAGCAGCATACAAGGTTCTGAAGAAAAAAGGAGTTATTCCTGAAGATAAAAAGATACACTTTGTCGCATTTGGTGGAGATGGCGGAACATATGACATAGGATTTCAGGCTTTATCTGCTACAGCTGAAAGGGGACATAACGTCTTGTACGTGTGTTATAACAACGAAGGATATCAGAACACAGGTTATCAGAAGTCGTCAGCAACTCCTATAGGTGCATACACAAAGACAACACCTGTAGGAAAGGCAAAAGTTGGTAAACAGGAACCAAGAAAAGATCTCACAATGATAATGGCAGCTCACGGTATTCCGTATGTGGCTCAGGCATCTCCCCACATATTCAGAGACCTGACAAGGAAAACAAAGAAAGCCATATCAATGGATGGATTCAAATTTATAAATGTTTTGGAGCCCTGTACACTGTCGTGGAGATTCTCTCCAGAAGACACTATGAGACTTGCCAAACTTGCTGTAGAAACAAGATACTGGCCTGTTTACGAAGTAATTGACGGAAAATACTGGAAGGTTAACATCAAACCTAAAAAGCCAAAACCTATTGAGGAATACATAGCAGCTCAGCCAAGATGGAAACACGTTCTGAAATATCCAGAAATACTTGAGAAGATACAGAAAGAGATTGACGAAAAATGGAATCTCCTCCTCCATCTGGAAGAGATGTCCAAAAAACTTGCCGAAGAAGAAGGTGTTGATTACGAAGAACTGTTCAAAGTTCCAGAAGATTAAAAATAGGGGCTTTTGCCCCTTCCTCTACTCATAAGGTGTGTATTTACTTTTCATAAATCTTCCTGCTGTTCTGTTTAAGATATCAATCAACTCCTTGTTTACCTTTGATAAGAATCTGTAAAACTCTTTATCTTTCGGTCTATAAATTTTTCCATACTCAGTAACATCCTCCACCATAATCTTTATGACATTTCCTTTCACATAAACAGCCATTTTACAGGGGATTATTACTCCAATAGGCTCAAATTTATCTATTCCCTTTTTTAAATATTTAGATTTACATAACAGATGAGTTTTGTAAGGAGCTTTTCTGCCGGTGGTTTTGTCCACATTAATTGTATGGATAACATCCCATCCGTGAGCCCTAATTTCTTCTATTAATTTTGAGTTGACACTTTTAAAAGAACCTTTCTTTATAAGAACATAGTAATAACCCTTTTCATACTGAACAAAATCCTCATAGCCATAAACCTGTGTTACAAATAAAAAGAGTATCAATATTAAAAACCTCATAACTACACCTCCAAATATATCTGATATATCTAAATATATTTTTATATGTTGAGTGAGTCTATACCTGAAACAACAAACTGGCATATAATATCTAATCCAAGGAGGTTGTCATGAGGGAGAGAATAGAAACATTAAAGAGAGCTTTAGAAAAAGACCCTAACAATCCATTAGGTCTGTATGGATTGGCTTTAGAACTATTTAAAGAAAAAAGGTATGATGAGGCAATACTGTATCTGCATAAATATATTGACATTCACGAAAACGAAGGAGCAGCATACAGACTGTTAGCCCAGTCATATCTGAACATCGGAGATGTAGAAAAAGCTATTGAATATTATCAAAAAGGGATAGAGCAGGCAAAAAAGTTTAACCATCAGTCAATGGTTGAAGAGTTCAGTCAGGAAATAGAAAATCTAAAAGGTATGCTGTAGGTGAAAGTCTTAGTAATCAGGCTGTCGTCATTAGGAGATGTGATACTATCTTCAGCAGTGCTGACTCCCCTACACAAAAAAGGATTTGATATAGATTTTCTTACTTTTAAACCTTTTGACCAGCTTTTTAAGGAAGACTACAGAATTAAAAAAGTTATATCTGTGAATAAAAAAGAGATTACTGGAGTTAAAAAAATTTTACAGTTTACAAAAAAAATGGAAAATTACGACTACATCATTGACCTTCACTCTAACTTCAGGTCTACCTTAATATCCAAATTCACAAGAGGAAAAGTATTCAGGTATAGAAAAAAAAGCATACAAAGGAGACTATACACAAAACCTTTTTTCAGGAAATTTTTAGGAAAACCTTTTAATGTTGTGGAAAGTTACGTTGAAACATTAAAACCCCTCGGAGTAGAAAAACATAATCCAAAACCTGAATTAATTCTTTTAGAAAAAGAAAAAGAAAAAGTAAAAACCTTCCTTCCAGAAAAATTTATAGCAATTGGAGCAGGGGCAAGATACAAAAACAAGTCTTATCCTTTTTTTGACAGAGTTTCTTACATATTAGACAAAAAGGGATTTAAAGTTGTCCTTGTTGGAGACAAATCAGACAAAGATGTAGACAAAACCATATACCCTAAAACTGTTTCAGACCTGAGAGGAAAGCTATCTTTGAGAGAAAGTTTGGCTGTTTTATCTCAAGCTCAGCTTACGATAAGCAACGATTCTGCCGTTGCTCACATGTCAAGAGCTGTAAAAACCCCTGTTCTTATGATATACGGAGCAACCCACCCATTTTTTGGTTTTTATCCATTCCCAGAGGAAGGAGAATACATTCTAAAAGGATTAAAATGTCAGCCCTGCCACATACACGGTAAAAAAGAGTGCAAACTTAAAACTGTAGAATGTTTAAACATCAATCCAGAACTTGTGGTAGATAAGGCTCTGAATCTCCTGAAAAAAAGTTTATAATATTAAAAACATTCAGGGGGATTCTATGGAAAAGAAAAAAGTTCCTATAGAAAAGGATGTAGACATAGAGTTTGAGTATAAAGTATACATGTTTTACGACTTTATAAAAAAGAACATCAAGCTCGTCGTATCAGGTGTAGTAATACTTTTTCTCATTATTGCCACATATTTTTATTACAGACATTCTCAAGAAGTGCTTCTCAACAACAGCTCTGTAGCCCTTTACAAGATACAGAAAGCATTCAGCTCAAAAAAGTTTGATGAAGCCCAAAAACTGATAAATCAGTTTAAAGAAAAGTATCCTGACTCTCCATTTATCAAGGTAGCTATAGCCTACGAAATTCTGATAAAAAAGGAGAAAAACAGCATAAAACCTGAAGAGCTGAACAAACTGCAGGTAAGAATAAACTCAAAACAGATTAATGCAGGTCTGACAGAATTCAGGGCTTACCTTTACTACAAAAACAAAGATTACAGCAAGGCAGTAGGCATCACACAGAACATAGACCAGAGATACTACAACTACATATCAGCTCTAACCCTTAAAGGATTTTCCCTGAAACATTTAGGAAAGGAAAAGGAATACAGAAACACATTCAATCAGGTTTTCCAGCTTTCAAAGTATGATTACTTTAAACTTTTAGCAAAGGAAAATATGTAGGAGGAGATAATGGAAAAAAGAGAAAAATTATACGAAGGAAAAGCAAAAATCATATATGCAACAGACGAACCTGATAAGGTTATAGCTCACTATAAAGACGCAGCAACTGCATTTGATGCTGTCAAAAAGGCAACAATCAAAGGAAAAGGCGTTCTTAACAACACTATTGCTTCATTTTTTTTCCAGATGCTAAACGAAAGAGGCATTCCAACACATTTTATAAAAAAGCTGTCTGACAGGGAGATGCTGATTTACAGAGTAGAGATAATACCAGTTGAAGTTGTTGTAAGAAACATCGCAGCTGGCAGTATAGTAAAGAGGTTAGGCATTCCCAAAAACACTAAATTTGAGCCACCTCTGGTTGAATTTTATCTAAAAAATGATGAGCTCCACGACCCTATAATATGTGAGCAGCATATATATGCTATGAATCTTGCAAAACCTGAAGAAGTTGCACAGATGAAAGAGCTGGCACTAAAGGTCAACGAAATACTAAAAGAGTTTATGGAAAAACAGGGGGTTATACTTGTTGACTTTAAATTAGAATTTGGAAGAAAAGACGGAAAAATCCTCCTTGCAGATGAGATATCACCTGACACATGCAGGTTCTGGGACGCAAAAACAGGAGAAAGCCTTGATAAAGACAGATTTAGATTTGACCTTGGAGACCTTATTGAGGGATACAAAAAAATATTAGAAAAAATAGAAAAAAATCAGTAGAGGCAAAAAGATGAAGAAGGTTAAAAAAGCTGTTATTCCAGTAGCAGGATTTGGAACAAGATTTCTGCCAGCAACAAAAGCAACACCTAAAGAGATGATGCCCATAGTTGACAAACCTATCATCCAGTATATAGTGGAAGAAGCTGTTGCATCAGGAATTGATACAATAATTTTCGTCACAGGAAGGCACAAAAGGGCTATTGAGGACCACTTTGATTATGCTCCTGAGCTTGAGTATGCCCTCACGAAAAGCGGAAAGGAAGAATATGTAAACGTTATCAGGGAAATCTCTGACATGGCAGACTTTGTTTACATAAGACAGAAAGAGCAGCTTGGTCTTGGGCACGCCATTTTGATGGCAGAGCACATAATAGGAGATGAACCATTTGCCGTTTTACTGGGAGATGAGCTGATAATAAACAATGAAAACCCCGGAATAAAACAGCTGATAGACGTTTATACAAAGTTTGGGAAATCTGTCCTTGGAACAACAGAAGTTCCAAAAGAAGAAACATACAAATACGGCATTGTTGAAGGAACATTTATAGAAGACAACATCAGACTCGTTAACTACCTTGTAGAAAAACCTGAACCTGAAGAGGCACCATCAACCTCTGCAATCATAGGCAGATACATACTTACACCAAATATATTTGATGCTCTAAAAAAGACACCTTTTGGGAAAGGAGGAGAGCTCCAGCTCACAGATGCACTGATGACCCTCAGGAAAGAGGAAGTGATATACTCAAAAGACATTGAAGGAAAAAGACACGACACAGGAAACAAATTAGGATACATAAAAGCCATCATAGATTTTGCATTAGAAAGAGAAGATACTAAGGATTTTGTGAAACAGCTTATTATCAGTAAGGCAAAAGAGCTTGAAAAGTAGAAAATTTAAAACCAAAAAAAAATTTGGTCAGCATATTCTTATATCAGAAGGTGTTATAAAAAATATAGCCGACCAGATTCATATAACCCCTGAGGACATTATTGTTGAGATAGGCGTAGGAACAGGACAGCTGACTGAGGAACTGCTGAAAAGAAATCCAAAAATCCTTTACGGAATAGAGATAGACCCAGAAACATATCCTATAATAGAAGAAAAATTTGCCAGCTATCAGAATTTTATTCTGATAAAGAAAGACTTCTTTGAAGTAAATCTACGCCAGCTTTCAGAAGGAGAAAAGATAAAAATTGTTGGAAATCTACCTTACAATGTTGCCTCACTTATACTGGTAAACATGCCTTTTTATCTAAAAATTATAAATCTGTGTGTATTTATGCTTCAAAAAGAAGTAGCTGAAAAACTGACAGCAAAACCGGAAACAAAGTCTTACACATTTCTGACAGTATTTTTGAATACATACTTTGAGATCCACTACCTGATGAGCGTTCCTGCAAGATTTTTCAGACCGCCTCCAAAGGTAACTTCTGCAGTTGTGAAAATGATACCTAAAAAAGATGTTCCCCAATTTGACGTAAAAGGCTATAAAAACTTCGTGTCTAAACTGTTCCATGAAAGGAGAAAGATGCTACGCTCTAAGATTGACGAAAAACTGCTTGAAAAAGCAGGAATTGAGCCGGAAAAAAGGGTAGAGCAGCTTCAGATATCAGACTTTATTAATCTATACACCGAATACCTTAAAGGCAAACATAAAAGCAAAAACTAAAACAGCAGAGTTAAGGGCAAACCTGAAGGGTTTCTGGGGAAGATATGGAGAAATCAGCGAACCTAATATTACGCCGAATATTCCTCCATACAGAAGACCTATAAGAATATCTGTGTCAACTCCCCCCATAGAAAAGTGTATACCTCCTGCAAACAGACTGAGAATAAAACCGTGAACAATGTCTGTTCCTATTATCCGTGACGGATTCATAGGACATAGAGCAAGCAGTATAGAAGCAACAATAACACCTGCTCCAATAGAGGTAAAACCTATATCAAACCCAACTATAAAACCGATAACAGGTATCCATAAAGGTTTACTTCTGATGTCAAAGTTTACAATTTTCTCGTTTTTAGTAAACATTCTGTAGTAAGAGAAACAGCAGGAGGACACTATCATAACAAGGACAAAAACAGACACAACCTTTGATGCAAGCTCTGCATTAATCTTAAAAAAGTAGTGGAAGGAAAAACTGCCAAAAAGTGAACCGGGAATACTTCCAAGGGCTAAAAGTGTTGACAGTCTAACACAGACAAGCCCTCTGTATATGTATATAGCAGATGCAAATATCTTTGTAATGGCAGAAAAAAGGAGGCTCGTTCCCACTGCAGAAGCAATGGGAACCCCCATGAGCAGAGTAAGGGCAGGTGTCGTCAGCATTCCCCCTCCAATCCCCGTAATACCTATAACCAGTCCCAGCGTAAGACCAAGAACTAAAAGCTCCATCTACTCTTTCTCTGTAAATGTGTGAAGTCCACACTCTAACTTTCCTTTGCCAGCCCACCTGCCAGCCCTTTCGTCTTCCCCTTCTTCAACAGGTCTGGTACAGGGGGCACAGCCTATACTGAGATAATTCCTATCGTACAGCGGATTGTATGGAAGGTTGTGCTGGTAAACGTAATTCCATACATCTTTTCTCTTCCAGTCGGCAATAGGATTGACCTTCAGTATCTCTCTTCCTGAAGGTAGCTTATGTATCTCCACCTTCCCAATGTTTGCCCTTGTGGGAGACTGGTCTCTCCTCATGCCTGTTATCCATACATCTAACTCCTCCAATACCCTTTTTAAAGGTTCGACCTTCCTTATCTGACAGCATTTATCCGGATCTTTCTCGTACAGCTTTTCCCCATAAAGATTTATCTGCTGTTCAACTGTTATCTGCGGTTTTATCACTTTTAGATTTATATTCCACTCTCTCTTAATCCTTTCAACAAGCTGGTATGTCTCCAGAAAGTGATAATCTGTATCTATAAAGATAATAAGTGCATCTGGCTTTATACCCTTTATCATATGTATGATAGATACATCATCTGCACTAAAAGACGATGTAAAACCAACATTACTGAAGTTCTCATAAACCCACTTCAAAAGTTCCTGTGCAGGTAGATTCTCAAAGTAATCACTCCTTTCTTTAACAAACTCTTTTGTGAACATCTTTTCCTCCTTTATAGCTGATATATATTTCTGTAATTCAGATAGTCGCTGTATCTCTGGATATTCTTCAGTATCTGTCTGTAGTCGTATTTACTGAACAGCTCCTTTGATAACTCAAAACCTTCTTTAAGCTCTTTCACCTTTCCTACCAGGAGTAAAAGCAGTCCACTGTTTATGTGAAGCAGATTTTCATACTCTGGTAGCTGTTTTGAGAGGAGTCTGTTTATAAACTCTAAATGTTCTTCAAGTGTAAGCTCCCTGTAAACAAAATCTTTTGCTTTAAACCTTGACAGGTCTATTTCAACAGCTTTATCTCCAATAAAGGCAGTTCCAGAAGATACAATATCAGGAAATCCTTCTGTGTTAACAACAGCAGCTGCTCTTTTGTATCTTCCTTCTAAAAGTCTACGGTAAAAATCTATCTCCCTTTCACTGCTCACTCCATAGACTGCATAATCACAGTAAACAGGATTTAGAAATCTTTCTATATAGGTAAATACATCCCTGATATTAAGCTCAAATCTCACCCTGTTTATCCTTGAAATCTCAGGCAGGAACAATTTTCTGCTAAAAAAAGACAGGTTCAGATTTTTCAAAAAGTCATAACTGTCTTCCACTGTCAGGGGAGATATGTTCAGGTAATCAAAGATATCTTTCGTTGACTGATAGGGAAGATCATCCCCGTGAAATACAGCCTTTACACTGCTGTCAGGAAGTAAAGACAGAACAACAGAGGCAGGAATAAGAAGGTAAGGGGAAAATCTTTTTCTTCTGTAAGGATAGGCAACCTCTATGCTGTCCTTTATCTCAATATTGGTTTTCTTGAATCTATCAACTACAGGAAAAACCTTTCTGTAAAGCTCAGGGCTTTTTCTGTGCTTCAGACATACCAATGCTGCAGACACCTTTATGTCAGAAAGTTCTCCCTTTAGCATTCTGTCAACTAACTGCTTAACATTACCTGACAGTCCTTTTTCCTTTTTCCAAAACACAGGGGGAATGAGTTTTCTTCCCATTTTAAAACCTCCTTTTTATCACTCGTTTTTTATTATTAGCAAACCCTGTGCCAAACTGTAAGTTGTTGAAAAATAAAAATCTTTTAAATGACAGGGCAAAAACTGGTTAAAAAATAAACAGAAAGAAGATTTTTTATACATTCTGACAGATGTGTTTATATAAGTACTTGACAAACAAAAACTTTTCTTTTGGCACAGCTGTTGCTTACTAAAAAATAAAAAAGGAGGTTTTTAGATGATACAGCCACACGGTGGAAAATTGATAAACAGATTAGCATCAGAAGAAGAGAAAGATTTTTATCTTTCACAAAGTCTAAAAAAAATTTTTATTGAAAAAGATGAAGCATTAGACGCAGAAAAGATAGCAATAGGCAGTTTCTCTCCACTTGAAGGGTTTATGACAGAAAAAGAGCTTCTATCAGTCTGCAGAGAGATGCTGCTGCCTGACGGCAATGTATGGTCTATTCCTATAATCCTTCAGGTAAACGATATCTCCCACATAAAAAATGAGGAAAAGATTCTTCTTGTTGATAAAACAGATAACAGACCGATAGCCGTTTTACAGGTAGAAGATATATACAGGCTAAATAAAAAAGAGATTGCAAATACTGTTTTTGGAACGTTGGACGAAAATCACCCGGGAGTAAGAAGACTGTACCAGAAAGGGGACTACGCAGTAGGAGGAAAGATAATCCTACTCAACAGACCTGATTTT
>Ga0256833_1001526_pt1 | contig 16953 bp, 21 predicted proteins | sample 356284metaG_FD_190535 | JGI IMG/M metagenome (GOLD analysis project Ga0256833, IMG submission 190535) | Hydrothermal vent microbial communities from Mid Atlantic Ridge, Atlantic Ocean - 356-284 | ecosystem: Environmental > Aquatic > Marine > Hydrothermal vents | place: Atlantic Ocean: Mid...
GCCGATGAGTTCCAGATCGCCGCTTTGGTGGTCGTAGAGCCAGTAGCGGGGGCTTTTGCGGTCGAGCTGTTCGTAGATCACCCAGACCCGCTTCTCCAGGTCGCGGCTGGTGAGGTAAACGTCGCCCTCGAGTTCCCCCAGGCGGTCGAAGTCAGGCTGTAGGTTGTCGTCGAGCACGATCCAGCCCATCCGGTCGCGCATTACCCCGATCGCCTCCGGCTTCTCGGCCCGGGGATGGAAGAGCAGCGAAGAGCCGTCTAGGTCGTAGTCGGGGTCGGTGGCCAGAACCTCCTGCGAGCCCGATTTCAGGTCTACCGCTACCAAAGCGGAAGTATCGCGACCGATCGAAGAGAGCATGTAAAGGGTATCGCCGCGCACCCGCAGGGGCATGGTACCCAGGCCGTCGTCCAGCCCCCAGCGCAAAAAAGGCTTCCAGGCGTCGCCCTCGCGCAGGTAGAGCTCGCCTCCGCCGTCGTCGGAGCTCTTGTGGGCCAGCCGCACCTCGAGCCGCTCGTCGGCTAGAAAGCCGATAAAGCCGGGGTTCTCGAGCACCCGCCGCCGCTCGCCGCTGCGGGCGTTGACGCGCCAGACGTCGTGCAGCGCCGGGTCGCGGTCGTTGAGCAGCACCAGCAGCTCGTCGGGATAGTCCGGGTGCACGGCCAGAAGCTGCGCCTGCACCCCCTCGCCCGGCGTGAGCAGCCGGGGCTCGCCGCCAGCCGGGTCCACGGCGTAGAGGCGCCAGTTTTCGTCCCCGTCCTTGTCCTGCGCGTAGACCAGCAGCCCCGAGGGCAGCCAGCGGTACCACAGCACCCCGCGGCCGCGGTCGGCGGTCAGGCGGCGGCGCTCGCCGGTGCGTCGATCCTGCACCCACAGGTTCTTGACCCCCTCCCAGGGGGCGACGAAGGCCAGCCGCCCGCCGTCGGGCGAGACCTGCACCTGGCTCAGCTCGGGGTCGCCGAAGAGGACTTCCAGGGGAACTCTCTTTACGGACATACCCCAGTTTAGCGCGGGACCGGGCAGAGGGGGTTGCATAGTGTACCAGTGTTATAGTACACTCTGCACGTGGAGGTGAGGTACTTGTGGCACATCGAACCCGAGAAGGGACCGATCTACGCCCAGATCGCCGCGGAGGTGAAGCGCATGCTGGCCCGCGGTGAGCTGGCCCCGGGCAGCAAGCTGCCCTCGGCGCGGGCGCTGGCCGAGGAGGCCCGGGTCAACCCCAACACGGTGGTGCACGCCTACGCCGAGCTCGAGCGCGGGGGCATCACCGAGACCCGCCGCGGGCTGGGCACCTTCGTGCGCGAAGACGTCGACGTCGCCGCCATCCGCCAGGCCCTGCTGGAGGAGGCCGCCCGCGAGTACGCCCGGGCGGTGCGGGCGCTGGGCCTCGACCTAGAGGCGGCGGCGCGGGCGCTCGAGGAGGTGGGAAATGCTGGTTGAACTCAAAGACGTGACCCGCCGCTTCGGCAACACCGTGGCGGTGGACGGCCTCTCGCTGGCGCTGCCGCCGGGCGAGGTGGTGGGGCTTCTGGGCACCAACGGCGCGGGCAAGTCCACGACGCTCAAGCTGATGGCCGGCCTGCTCTACCCCGACGCCGGCGAGGTGCGCCTGAACGGCCGCCCCCCACGCAAGGCGCGCGGCGAGCTCGCCTTCCTGCCCGAGCGGGGGCAGATGTACGACTGGCTCGACCCCAAGGACGCCGCGGGACTGTTTCGCACCCTCTACCCCGACTTCCGGCCCCCGCGCTTCTTCGAGCTGCTCGACCAGCTCGAGGTGCCCCACCGCAGCCTGGCGCAGATGTCGAAGGGGCAGCGGGCGCGCTTTCTGCTCGCGGCCACGCTGGCGCGCAAGGTGCGGCTCTACCTGCTCGACGAACCACTGGGTGGGGTGGACCTAATCACCCGCGACCGCATCTTGGCGGCACTGGTGAGCGAGTGGCGCGAGGACGCCACCTACCTGCTCTCGACCCACGAGGTCGCCGAGGCCGAGGGCATCTTCGACCGCGCCGTCTTCATGAAGGAGGGGCGGGTGGTGCTCAACGTCTCGGCCGAGGAGCTGCGCGAGCGGGGCCAGAGCGTGGCCCAGGCCTTCCGGGAGGTGCTGGCATGAACCTGGTCATGCTCGAGCTTCGCAAGCACCGGCTGCTCGTCGGCGGGATGCTGCTGGTGGCGCTCTTGTGGGCCGCCTGGATGGCCCGGCTGGTGCTGGCGGGCGAGTCGCTGGCCACGCTGGCCATCCACATCGGTTTCCTCTTTGCCCTCACGCCGGTGGGTCTGCTGGTACCCATCGTGCTCGCCCGCACCCTCAGCGGCGAGGCGACGGGGCCGCTGGCCTTCCTGCTCACCAGCCCCCGCCGCGGGCTCGCCCACGTCTCGGCCCGTTTCGGCGCGGCGTTCGCCACCCTCGCGCTCTATTACGGCGTGCTCGTGGCCGTGAGCGCCTGGGTGGCCGCGAGCGCCGGCATCCGCTACGACGCCTGGCTCCCACTCGCCACCTGGGGCTATTTCCTGGCCTCCTGGGTGGCGCCGGTGGTGATCCTGGGCATCGTCTACGGCCTGGTGGTGGCCGCCTACCGGCCCGGGCGCGGCGGCCAGGCGGTGGCGGTGGCCGCCGTCTTCGGCGTCTTCAAGGTCTGGGGCTGGCTGGGTGGCCAGACCCTGGGGCGGTTGGACTTCCTGCCCAAGCTGCCCCTGCCCGAAGTGGTCGTGCCGCGCGAGGTCGCCCCCTTCCTGGGCATGACGCCGAGCGACCTCGACCTGCGGCAGGCCCTGCAACCCCTCTTCGACGGCGTGCCAACGGCACCGGTCTTCGTAGGTCTGCTGCTCTCGGTACTGCTCTTCTGGGTGGCCGTGCGGCTGTGGGAGGAGGTGGAGTGGGCATGAGCGTCTTCTTCCCGATCGCGGTGTTCTACGCGGTGCTGCTGGGGCTGGCGCTGTGGGCCACCTGGCTGGGCTGGACCCGCAGCAAGAGCTTGACCGCCCGCGTCTTCGTGGTGACGATGGCCCTCGTCTGGGCCGGCTTCACCGCCGCCGACGCCTGGCACGCCTACCGCCTCTTCCAGGACACCGGCCTGGCCGAGGTGGTGAGCGGGGACTTCGGCCGGCCCCTCTACGGCGGCTACGACACCTGCTCGTTCTGCTACGAAGGTCCGGCCGGCCGGGTCTTCGTGGTGGCGGCCTCGGAGCTGGTGGGCGGCAACTACATGTTCACCGAGGACGCCCGTTACGCCCTGCGCTTCAAAAGCGGCGACGTGCGTCTGGACGGCCGCAGGCTCGAGCCCGGCTGCCACGAGGGCAAGGCCGAGGCGGGCACGCTCGTGCTCGTAAACGAGGCCAAGGGCTTCCGCCTCGAGGTGGGCGAGGCCGCGCGCTGCGACTGAAGCCCCGCCCGCCCCGCACCCCCTCCGACCCGCCGGAGGGGGTTTAGCATGGAAGTATGCTCCAGGTGGACTTCACCAACCTCGATGCCGCGCGCGTCGGCCCCGACCGCGGGGTGGAATGGGACCGCGAGCTGGCGGCCTTTACGCCCCGGCTCGAAGCCGCCCGCGACGCCCTGTGGGAGCGCGCGGGCGCGCCCGAGGCCATGCTGGGCTGGGTGCACCTGCCCGAGGCCACCGACGTGCTGCGCTCGGTGCAGCGCTTCGCCCTAAGCCGCGAAGACGTCACCGACGTGCTGGTGCTGGGCATCGGCGGCTCGGCACTGGGCGCCAAGGCGCTGGACGCGACGCTGGGGGGCGCGGGCGCGCGGCTCCACTTCGTGGACAACGTTGAGCCCGAACCGGTGGCGGCGCTCTTCGACCGGCTCGACCCCCGCACCACCCTGGTGAACGTCATCAGCAAGTCGGGCACCACCGCCGAGACGATGGCCGCCTTCCTGCTCGCCCTCGACTGGCTACGCCGGAGCCTGGGCGATGGCTGGAAGCGCCAGGTGGTGGTGACCACCGACCCCGAGCGCGGGGCGCTGCGGCCCTTTGCCGAGCGGCACGGGCTCGCGAGCTTCACCATCCCGCCCGACGTGGGTGGCCGCTTCAGCGTCTTTAGCCCCGTGGGGCTGGTGCCGCTGGCGCTCGCGGGGGTAGAGGTGGAGGCCCTGCTCACGGGCGCGCGCAAGGCCAACGCCAGCGCGCGCGCGGACGTAGGCGAGAACCTGCCCGCGCAGACGGCGCTGGCCCAGCACCTGGCCTGGCGCAAGGGGCAGCGCATCAGCGTGCTCATGCCCTACTCGACGCGGCTGGCGCTCCTGCCCGCCTGGTTCGTGCAGCTACACGCCGAGAGCCTGGGCAAGGCCTACGACCGCTCGGGCAGCCGCGTCCACATGGGGCCGACGCCCCTGCCGGCGGTGGGCGCCACCGACCAGCACAGCCAGGTGCAGCTCTTCCGCGAGGGCCCCTTCGACAAGGTCGTCGTCTTCGTGCGCCACCGCGAGGCCGACCGCGACCTCACCCTGCCGGCCGAAGAGGGGCTGGAGGAGCTCGGCTACCTCTTCGGCAAGAGCCTCTTCCAGCTCCTCCGCGCCGAGGCCGCGGCCACCGCCCACGCCCTGGCGGCGGCGCGGCGGCCCAACTACACGATCTGGATCGAGCGCCCCGACGCCTACCACCTGGGCTGGCTGCTGCAACACCTGATGTGGCAGACCGCCTTCCTGGGCGAGCTGTGGAACGTCAACGCCTTCGACCAGCCGGGCGTGGAGCTGGGCAAGCGCTACACCTACGCCCTTTTGGGCCGCCCCGGCTACGAGGAGCTGGCCGAGGAGCTCGCCCGCGCGGGGGTGAAGCCGTGACCGAGCCGAACCTCTGGACGGCGCTGGCTTTGGGGGCAGGCTACTTCGGCTCGTCCTTCCAGCTGGTGGCCCGCTCGAGCCGCCCCCAGCGCGAGCGCACCGGGCTTTTGCCCGCCGCCTACGGCCTGGACTACAGCGAGGTGAGCGTGCGCAGCCGCGACGGGCTCGAGCTTTCCGGCTGGTGGATCCCCGGCGGCCGCGAGCGCAAGGCGGCACTCCTGGTCCACGGCCTCAACGCCAGCAAGGCGAGCCCTTACGTGCTGCCCGCGCTGCCCGTCTACGCCGAGCTGGGCTGGAACGTGCTGATGATCGACCTGCGCGCCCACGGCGACTCCCCCGGCACCCGCACCACCCTGGGCCTCACCGAGGTGCGCGACGTCCTGGGCGGACTCGACTGGCTGGCCCAGCGCGGCTACCCCCGCGAGGCGGTGGTGCTGCACGGCTGGAGCATGGGGGCGGCCGCGGTGCTGATGGTCGCCGCCGGCGAGGCGGTGCGCGCGGTGGTGGCCGACTCGGGCTACGCCCGCCTCAGCCGCCTGCTGCGCCAGCGGGTGGGCGGGTTGCTCTACCCCGGCGTGGTGCTGGCGGCGCAGACCCTGCTGGGCGCCCACCCCCGCCGGGCCGCGCCTGAAGAGGCGGCGGCCCAGCTCCGCGCGGCCGGCACGCCCCTCTACCTGCTGCACGGCACCGCCGACCGCACCGTGCCCTACGACCACGCCCTGGCGCTGCACGCGGCCTACCCCGAGGCCCGGCTGTGGTCGCTGGAAGGCTACCCGCACGTCTCGGCCTGGCGCCATCCCGAGTACGCCCTACGCCTGCGCGCCTTTCTGGACCGGTTAGGAGGTCGCTGGTGAAGCTACGCTTTCGTGAGGACGGCCCGATCGTGATCGACCTGCCCGAGGGAACGCGCTTCGCGCTCGACGGCGAGGAACACGTGCTCGAGCGCCCCAAGCTGGCGCTCTGCCGCTGCGGGGGTTCGCAGAACAAGCCCTTCTGCGACGGCACCCACAAGCGCAACGGCTTCCGCGCCCCCGCAGGGCTGCTCGAGGTGGAGGACTAGTCGAGCTCCTTCACCAGCCGCAGGTGCTCCACCTCCTCGCCCACGATGGGCTTCCAGAAGGCGCTGCGCTTTCTGGCGTAGACGTGAAAGCCGAACTTTTCGTACAGGTGTAACGCCGCGGCGTTGCGTGCGGTCGTGCCCAGCTGCACCCCCGCTACCCCCTGCGCGCGCAGGCAGTCGAGAAAGCGCTCCATCAGCGTGCTGCCCACCCCGTGGCCGCGCGCTTCCGGCAGGGCGTTGATGTGCAGCTGGGCGGGGTAACGAGACCACGGCGCCTCGGGGCCGGCCATCCGCCAGGCGCGCCAGAGGTAGGGCAGGTCGCGCCACCAGCGGGGGTAGGCGCCCGCGAACCAGCGCCCCAGCAGCAGGCCCGGCAGGCGCCGCCGCAGCCAGCGGCCGAAGGCCTCCGGGTCGCAGCTACCGATGATGTAGGCCACCACCTCGCCCTCCACCTCGGCCACGAAGTTGCAGCAGCCCGCCTCCAGGAAGGGGCGGACGAAGACGTCGGTCCACAGGGCGGCGTCGGGAAAGTGGGGCCCGATGGGCTCGCCCAGCAGGCCGGTGCGGTGCGAGATCCGGCCCACGGCCTCGAGGTCGTCCGGGGTGGCCGGACGCACCACGGCGGTCTCGGTGGGTTGGGCCATGACGCTGGCCTTAGTATAGGGCCATGTCCGCCGGACGACGCTGGCTCTGGTTGGTGGCGCTCTTCGCGCTCGTGCTCGGCCTCAACGAGGCGCTGAGGCTGTGGTGGCGGCTCGACACGCTCGAGCGCCTGCTGGCCGCGCTGCTGGCGCTCACCCTCTGGGCCTTCATCAACGGGCGCTGGATCTTCGCCCACTACCACGCGCTGCGCTCGGCCTGGCTCGTGCGCAACCTTCCCGACGCCAGCCTGCCGGGCCCCGGCGACCGCCTGCTCGTCCTCGCCCCGCACCCCGACGACGAGGTGCTGGCCGCGGCGGGTCAGATCCAGCGGGCGCTCGCGGCCGGCGCGCGGGTGCGCATCGTCTGGCTCACCTCGGGCGACGGCTTCGACCTCGCCAGCGGCCGCCCCGCCCCCAAGCCCGAGGCGCTGCGCAAGCTGGCGCTGCGGCGCATGGACGAGGCGCGCACGGCCGCGCGCGTGCTGGGCGTGGCCGAGGAGGACTGCGTCTTTCTGGGCTTTCCGGACCAGGGGCTGTTGCGCCTCTTCCTCACCCACTACTACCTGCCCTACACCAGTCCGCACACCGCGCTCGAGCGGGTGGACTACCCGGGCTGCCGCAGCCCCGGCGCCCCCTACACCGGCCAGGCGCTCGAGCGCGACCTCGAGGAGGAGGTGCGCGCCTTCGCCCCCACCCGACTACTCGCCCCCAGCCCGCTCGACGCCCATCCCGACCACCAGGCCACGGCCTACTTCGCCATGCGCGTCCTCGGCAAGCTGGGCTGGGAGGAACGCCTGCGCTACTACATCGTTCACGGCGGGTACGAATACCCGCTGCCCAAGGGGCTGCACCCGCAGCTGCCGCTCTACCCCGCGCCCCGGGGCCGGCGCCTGCCCTGGCGCAAGGTGGAGCTGACGGACGAGCAGATCAAGCGCAAGCTAGCGGCGACGCGCGCGCACGCCTCGCAGCTGCGCCTGATTGGCAACTTCATGCTGGCCTTCGTGCGCCGCACCGAGCTGATCAGCCCGCTGCCCATCCCGGTGCGGACGCTTCCCGAAGACCTCGAGCTCGACTAGCGCGGCAGCAGCGGCGCAAGCTCGTCCATAGCGGCGCGCCACTCGAACTCGTAGACGCTGCCCGAGGGGGTGGTGAACTCGAGCAAGTCGGGACCCGGCACCCGCACCTTGCGCAGGTAGAGCAGACCCTCGGGCTCGACGAGCTCGACCGCGGCGGTGGTGTAGTTGGGCACGTCGTCGGGCTCGTCTTCGAGCTCCTCGGGGTCCATGGTGGGGTAGCCGGGGGCCTCAAGGCGGGCCAGCGCCTCGGCCAGCTCGACCGCGAGCATGCGCAGGCGCTCCTCGGCGGTACCGTCGTTCAACACCAGTTCGATGTGTTCGCCATCGCGTTTGGCGGAAAGACCTAGCGGCATCGTGCACCTCCTTCCTTGTGCATTATACACTCAAATTTTATTACTTGCTTGGTGAAGGTTGACTACGTCACTTCCGCGATAGAATACGTGGCGATGGCGCGAACCCTCTCCTGGCTCCTCGGCCTGACCCTGCTCCTTCTCGCTGGCTGCCGTACCGAAGCCCCCAGCTACGAGGTCGTACGCAAGGGGGGCTGGGGTGGGACGCCGCCCGCGCCCACGGGCGAGGTGCTGCTCACCCTGATCACCCCCGAAGGGCGCAGCTACGACCTCGACCGCGCCGGGCTCGAGCGCCTCACCTGGGTGCGCCGCGTCACCCGCCACCACCCGCGTGAGGACGACCCGCCGGCGAGCTTCGAAGGCGTGCTCCTGGCCCAGATCGTCGACGAGCTGGACCTCGACCCCAAGGGGCTCAAGCTTCGCTTCATCGCGCTCGACGACTACCAGCTCGAGCGCCCCTGGCGTGACCTCAAGCCGCTCGAGCCCATGCTGGCCCTCGTCCAGGACGGCCGTCCGCTCGACCTCGACGACTTCGGGCCGGTGCGCGTGGTGCTGCCCTATGACCGCTTGAAGCCCGACCCCACCCGGTACAATGCCCTGTGGGTGTGGCACGTCCGGGTCATCGAGTTCCGCTACTGAGGCCGCGCTTCCTCGCCGCGCTTCTCATCACCGCGCTGCTGCTGCTCGCCTCGGTGCTCTTCTACGAGCAGGTGCAGCTGGAGCGCGCCATTGGCGACGCCCGCGCGGCCAACTCCGCCTACCAGTACTCCCAGCTCGAGCGCGACCTGCTCAAGGCGGCGCTCGAGTGCCGCGAGGGCGGGCTCAGCTCGCTGCGCGAGATGAACCTGATCAACCGGGCGGAGACCGCCATCGAAAGCTACAACTTTCCCTTTCTCAGCCCCGAGAGCGCCCAGACCCTGCGCGAGCTGGTCGAGCGCCTCCGCACCGAGCCGGCCACGAGCTGGAGCTGCGACCGGCTCGAGTCGTGGGCCGACCGGGTGCACCCGGTGGTCATCGAGGCCACCGCGATCTCCAACCGCCTGCGCTCCGACCTGCTCGTACAGCTGCGTACCTACCGCAAGGACACGATCGTGGGGTTCTTGCTGGTGCTGCTCTTCGCCCTCGCCTACCTCTTCCAGCAATGGCGCGAGGGGCAGGCACAGCGCGAGCGCATCGCCAGCCTGGAAAGCGAGGGCGCCTTCAAGACCCGCCTCATCGGGATGGTGGCCCACGAGCTGCGCACGCCCATCGCTACCATCCTGGGCTTCAGCGAGCTGCTCACCCGCCCGGAAGGACGGCACGAACAGCACCTGGCGCGCATCCAGGGCGCCGCCCGACGGCTGAGCCAGACCCTGGCCACCTTCCTCGACCTGCACCGGCTCGAGTCGGGCCAGGCGCTCGAGCTCAAGAAGACGCCGGTGCAGCTGGACGCGCTCGCCCGCGAGGCGCTCGAGATGGTGCGCCCCCAGTACCCCGACCACCCCTTCCGCGTCGAGCTCCCCGAAGAGCCGGTCTGGGTCGAGGGCGACGAGGCCCGGCTCTTCTCGACGCTGCTCAACCTGCTCACCAACGCCGCCAAGTACGGCCCCGAAGGGGGCGAGGTGCGGCTGAGCCTGCGCCCGGAGGGCGGCCGTGTCCGCGTCGAGGTCTACGACGCCGGCCCGCCCCTGGGCTCAGAGGAGGCCGAGGCCATCTTCCGCCCCTGGGTGCGGCTCGCCCGCCACCACGGGCGCGAGGGCTACGGCCTGGGGCTCTCGGTAGCCCGCGAGGTCATCGCCGCCCACGGCGGCGAGATCGGCTGGGAGGCGCGCCCGCCGGGGCAGGTCTTCTGGTTCGAGCTTCCGCTGAAAAAGGGTTAGTCGGTCAACAGCTCGGCCGAGCGCAGGCGCTCGAGCAGCTCGAGCGGGCTGAAAGGCTTGCTCATGTAGATGTCGGCGCCCGCCTCGCGCGCGCGCCGCTCGTACTCCTCGCCCACGAGCGCCGTGAGCACCACCACCAGCGTGCGCTCGTGGCCCGGCGTGGCGCGGATGCGCCGCACCACCTCGAAGCCGTCGGCGCGGCTGCCGAAGAGCAGCACGTCCACGATCACCACCTGGGGGTCGTGGCGCTCGAGCATCTGCTCGATCGCGTCCCCGCCGCGTTCGGTGTGCACCTCGAAGCCCGCGGGCGCCAGCGTGGCCTCGAGAAGGGCCACCATGTCGGGCTCGTCTTCGATCACCAGGACCGTCACCGCGCCGCCTCCTCTTCCAGCCACAGCCGGTTGGCCCACAACGCCTCGAGCGGCATGGCCAAAAAGGCCGCCGTGAGCTCGGGGTCGAGGCCGCCGCCCGCCTCCTGCTCGAGCCAGGCCGTGGTCCCGGCCAGGGTGTAAGCGGGCTCGCCGCCGTAGCCGTGCATCCGGTAGTCGAAGGCGTTGGCGAGGGCGATCATCCGCGCCCCCAGCGGGATGGTTTCACCAGCGAGCCCGTCCGGGAAGCCGCGGCCATCCCAGCGCTCGTGGTGGTGGCGCACCCAGGGAATCCAGGGTTCGAAGGCGGCCACGTGACCCAGCAGCATCGCCCCAATTCCCGGGTGGGCCTCGATGAGCTCGCGGTCCTCCTCATCGTGGGCTACCCAGCCCTCGATGAGCCGGTCGGGCAGGCCCAGCTTGCCCACGTCGTGGGCCAGGGCCGCCGAGCGCAGATCCTCGGCGGGCAGGGGCCGGCCCAGCGCATCGTTGAGGCGCAGCGCCCAGAAGGTCACCCTCCGGGCGTGCCCGCGCACCGCCGGCGCCTTGAGCTCCACCAGCGCCACCAGCACGCTCAGGAAGTCGCTGCGGCTCTCGCGAATCTCGCGGTAGGCCCGCGCCAGGTCCTGCGCGTACTCCATCAGCTGGCGTTGGTAAAGTCCCTCGCTCTCCACGCCTACCTCTAGGAATCAGCCTAACAGCAAACGCACGTTCGAGCCGGTCATTTCCGCTCAAAGCCGCTTCCAGGGCGGGTTGCTAGGGGCGAAGAGCCCGTAACGCAGGGCCGCCCAGCCCCAAACGAAGCCGCCCAAGTGCGCCCAGAAGGCCACGTTCGACCCGCCGATGAGGGCGTAGAGGAACTGAAGCAGCGCCCAATAGCCCAGGTAGAAGGCCGCGGGCAGGTAGAAGGTGATGGGGATGATGAGCCAGACCAGGGTGAGGATCTGGGCGCCGGGGAAAAGGACGAAGTACGCTCCCAACACCGCGGAGATCGCCCCCGAGGCCCCGATCATGGGGCTGGTGGAGGCGGGGTCGAAGACGCCCTGGGCCAGCGCCGCCAGCGCACCGCCCAGCAAGTAGAAGAGCAGGAAGCGCCCCCGCCCCAGGCGGTCCTCGACGTTGTCGCCAAAGACCCAGAGGAACCACATGTTGCCGAGGATGTGGCTGAAGCCGCCGTGCAAGAACTGGCTGGTGATGAGCCGGTAGGACTCGCCCAGCGGATCGGCCCAGAAGCGCGCGGGGATGAAGCCGTAGGTGTAGATCATAGCCTCGCGCTGCGCCGGTCCAGCCAGCCACTCGATCAGGAAAACCGCCACGTTGACCGCCACCAACGCCTTGACCATGACGGGCGCACGCAGGGGGCGGTTGATGTCGGCCAGCGGAAACATACCCAAAGCTTACCGGGTGTAGGCTTAGGGATATGAAGATCCTCGTCACCAACGACGATGGGATTTTTTCCCCTGGCATCAAGGTGTTGGCCCGGGCGATGAGCGAGCTCGGCGAGGTCTACGTAGTGGCCCCCGACGTGGAGCAGTCGGCGGTGGGCCACGGCATCACCGTGCGCCGCCCGCTGCGCTTCAAGCACACCGCCGCCGCGGGTCTCGACCCCATCCCCGCCTACCGCGTGGACGGCACCCCGGCCGACTGCGTGGTGCTGGGCGTGCACCTGCTCGGCAAGCCCGACTTGGTGGTGAGCGGCATCAACCTCGGCGTCAACCTGGGCCTCGACCTCACCCACTCCGGCACCGTGGCCGGCGCCATCGAAGGCACCTCGATGGGCGTGCCCTCGATCGCCTTCAGCCTCGACATCGGAAACCGCGAGGAGATGGACTTCGCCCCCGGCGCGGCCGAGGCCGTGCGCATCGCCCGCTGGGTCGCCGAGCACGGTCTGCCCGAGAAGGTGTTCCTAAACGTCAACTTTCCGGTGGGTGCGCCCCGCGGCGTGCGCGTGACCGAGCTCTCCACCCACCACTACGAGGACGCCGTGGTCAAGCGCGAAGACCCCAACGGCGTGCCCTACTACTGGATCGCCGGCAAGCCCACGGGCAGCGAGGACCCGGGCACCGACCTCTGGGCGGTGCGCCGGGGCTACACCTCGATCACGCCCATTAGCCTCGACCTGGCGGCGCACGACTTCATGCCCGAGCTGCGCGCCGCCTTCGAGGGCTAAGGCTCGAGCCGTACCGCCGCGCCCTCCACAAGACCCAGTGCCCCACGCGCCGAGCCGCGGTTCACGGCGATCTCGAGCAGCCCCGACGAGCCGCGGTAGGCCAGTGCCTCCCCCGGCGGCACGTCGGCGAAGGTGCGGCCCACCGGCAGGCGGTGACCGGAAACCAAGACCGCCTCCGGCAACGCCTCGGGCTCCAGGTTGGTGATGGCGTTGCCGAAGCGGTCGAAGGTGAGGACCTCACCCTCCGAACCCGGCACGACGTCCACCTCCAGCTGCGCCAGGCCGCCCGCGTCCACCTCGGGCCCCAGCGCCGCCGGCGGCCGCCCCGCAGCCAGGTGGGCCGCGGCGGGGGCGAAGACGTCGCGGCCGTGGAAGGTGGCGCTCACCAGACCCGCGGCCCAGCGCTCGGGCTCGAGCCGCCAAACCCGCTGCGGCGGGTCACGCTGCGCAGCCAGCGAGATCAGGCCGTTGTCGGGCAGCACGTAAAGGAGCCGCTCGGCGCGCACCGCCAATGCCCGGCGGGCGGTGCCCACGCCCGGATCCACCACCGCGAGCACCACGCCTCCGGGCTCGAGGTAGGGCACGGCGGCGTAGAGTTGGAAGGCGGCGTGGCGCAGGTCGCCGGGCGGAAGGTCGTGGGCCAGGTCCACCACCCCCGCGCCGGGCGCGCGCTGGCGCAACACCGCGCGCACGACGCCGGCGTAGACGTCGCGCACGCCAAAGTCGGAGAGGAAATAGACCGTCCGCACGGCTCAGAAGAGCGCGCGCACCCAGGGGAAGAACCCGGCCAGCCAGGCCAGCACCCCCAGGACGAGCCAGCCCACGATCACCGGCCACAGCCCGGCGAAGCGGTTCTTTACCGCCAGGAGCACGGCTGCGGCGGCCCACCAGAAGAGCACCGGCGAGAACCAGACGAGACCGCCCAGGAGCACGGTAAAGGCGGGAGCCAGGCCAGCACCGTAGCGCAGCCGGTAGCTCTCGAAGGCGCGCAGGCGCAACATCGGCTCGGCCAGGGCCACAGCGGCCAGCGTCAGCGCGCCCAGCGGCGCGAGCGGGTTGAAGGGGAAAGCGTTCAGTGGCAGCGCCCGACCGAGCCAAACGTAGCCCAGCAGCAGCGCAAGCAACAGCAAGCCCACCCACAACCCCTCGATGCGGTTCTCCTCGCGCCCCAGCGGCGAGGGCGCGTCCTCGCTTTCGGGATTGAGGGCGCTCCAGCCGACCACGCCCATCCCCAGCGCCAGGGACAGGTAGAAGACAGGGCGCACCACGTCGCGCTGCACCGGCGTAAAGGCCGCCAGCCAGTTGTGGTAGAGGTACCAGCCCGTGGCCGCAGCCACGGCGGCAGCTAGGATCCAGACCAGGAGGACCGCCCCATAGACGCGCCCCACCCCCCAGGTGGTGTCGGCGCTCAGCTCAAGCGTGCTAATCGGCTCGATGCGGCTCTCGCCGTAGCGGTGCAGCCCCACGAACACGACCAGACCCAGCAGCCACAGCCAGGAGGCGCGCAGGAAGGCGCCCAGGAGGTTGACCCGGCCCGAAAGCTGCGCGAGCGCCAGCCCGCCGCGGCGGGTGTCGCCCATGCCGTAGTAGACCGCAGCCAAAGTCGAGAGGGCCTCGTCGTAGCGAGGGTCGGTGCTAGGTAGCTCGTCGAGCGACCGCTCGAGCACCGCGGCCGCCTCGGGCAGACGCCCCGCGCTCCACAACAGGCGGCCCTTCAGGGGGAGCAGGCGCGGGTCCTCGACCTCGCCCAGCTCCTCGAGCGCCTGCCGCGGCCGGCCCAGGCGCTCGAGCAGAAGCACCGCGTCGAAACGGGCCTCGTCCACGCCCAGGAGCGCGGCCTCGCGGTAGGCCTCCAGCGCCTCGTTGAAGCGCCCCAGTTGTTCCAGGGCACGCCCCTTGATCCACACCGCCTCGGGTCCGGGAGTGTGGGCCACCCGGGCGAGCGCCTCCGCGGGGCGGCCCCGGGCGAGCAGGTAGCGCGCCTCGAGCGTGCGGGTGGTCAGGTCGTCGGGGGCAAGCTGCCCCAGGCGCTCGAGCAGGTCGGCGGCGGCTTCGAGGTCCCCCTGGTCCAGGTGGATGCGCAACAGCAGCTTGAGCGCCGGCACGTACTTGGGATCGGCCACCAGGGAAAGCTCGCAGGCCGCACGGGCGCCGTCGAGCACCTGTTCCTGGTAGAGGGTGCGGCACTGATCGTAGTACCCCACGGGGCCGGGGTTGAACTGCGCCCAGCCGATGGCCAGCAAGAACCCCAGCGTACCCAGGATCCAACGCAAACGCATACATAAACTCTAGCACGCCCCCGCCCGCGGGCCAGGGCAGGCCCCCTGCTAGAATGAGCGCGTCGAACCCTGGAGGTGACCATGAAAAACCTGTTCGTCGTTGCGCTCGCCCTCCTCACCGCCGTGGCCCTGGCGAACCCCGCGACCCTGATCGACGAGGGGCGCTTCCAAGAGGCCTATCAGGAAGCGCTCGACCTCGGCACGCCCGAAGGCTACGCCCTCGCCGCCAAGGCCGCCAGCTACTTCGCCGGCTACAAGGCCACGACTGACAAGGACAAGGAAACCTGGTACACCAAGGCCGAGCAGGCCGCCAAGAAGGCGATCGAGGCCGACCCGAACTATCCCGAAGGCTACTTCGAACTCGCCCGCGCCCAGGGGCGGCTGGCCCAGTTCCGCGGCATCCTCGCCAGCCTCAACCTGGCCAGCTCGGTGCGCGACAACCTCAAGAAGACCCTGGCGCTCGACCCCAACCACGACGCCGCCATGGTGGCCCTAGCCATCTGGAACCTCGAGCTCGCGCAGAAGGGCGTGGGCTGGATGTACGGCGCCAGCATCAAGCGGGTGGAGCCGCTCTTCCAGAAGGCGATCGCCCTCAACCCCACGGCCATCGCCCACAGGCTCGAGTACGGCTCGGCGCTGATCCGGCTCAAAAAGCCCGACGCCGCCCGCGAGCAGCTACAAAAGGCGCTGGAGCTCCCCGCCAAGACCTGGGTGGACCGCGCCGACCAGGAAAAGGCGCGCAAGCTCCTCACCGAACTGCGCTAACCCCGCGAACTCCGGCCGAGGCGCTCGATCCGGCCCGCGACCGCCAGCACACGGTCGAGGCTGATCTCGGGCACCTCGGCAAAGTTTTGCAGGTAGCCGCGCACGAAGGCCCCGGCCTCGGTGGGCACCCCAGCGCGACCGCAAACGATGGCCGCCACCGCGCCGGCCTCGAAGCGGCCGCTGATGTCGTCGGCGGGCGGACGCGCCTCCGCCCCGCAAGCGTCGCAGGGACCCAGGTGGCCGAGCAGGAAGCGCGCCAGCTCGTAGATCAGCGTGGCGTACTGGCCCTCCAGCGTCCCCGCCTCCAAACTCAGCGTAAAGACGGCGTCCCCCTCACCCCGGCGCAGCCGCCCCCGCGGCTCGGGGCCGAAGAGCGGCCCCACCACCTCCACCCCCAGCCGCCGGGCCTGTTCCACGGTGGCGCGCAGCCGCGCGGCCGGCGAATCCACCTCGTGCTCCACCGCTGCGACCGGGGCCCCCTCGGTCTCGGCCACGTCGAAGACGAACCTCAACGGTCCACCGGGGTGCAACAGCAGCGCCGGCTGCGCCCCCTCGCGCACCCTTCGGCCCAGCGCCTGCCACTCCGCGGCGGTGCGCACCTCGTGGGCGCCGGGTTTTTGCAGGTGCAAGAGCGCGGCGTTGTAGGGCGAAAGCCCGCGCATGCGAATCACGAAGTCGAGCAGACGCCCGAAAGCCGCGCTCGCGCGGTAACGGCGCGCCACCGCGCCCAGCTCGTCGAAGGCGCGCAGCTCGGCCAGCCGATCGGGGTACTCACCCGCGCTCGGCGACCACTCGGGAAACAACGGACTCTGGTGCACGGCGACGGTTCCTCTCCGTCATTCTACGTCCGCCGCCCTCAGCAGCTCGGCCTCACCGGGCCAGCGCCCCGCCGCCAGCGCCAGCGTCAGCGCCATGCTCACGCGCCCCGCGGCGTCGCGCACCCGCCGCCACTCGGCCAGCTCCCGGCCTGACGGGTCGGGCAGCCCCACGTGCAGCCGGCGCGTGCGCGCCGGGTAGGCCGGGCAGGCCTCCGCGGCGGCGTCGCAAACGGTGAGCACCAGGTCGAAGTTCCAGGGGTCGGACAGCTCGAAGAGCGCCTTGGAGCGGTGGCCGGTGAGGTCCACGCCCACCTCGGCCATCACCCGCACGGCCTCGGGCTTGACCCGGGTGCGCTCGGTGCCCGCCGACCAGACCTCGGCCGCCACGCCCGCCTCGGCCAGGTGCCGCCGCAACCAGCCCTCCATCATCTGGCTGCGTGCGGAGTTGTGGGTGCAGAGTACGAGCAGGCGCAGGGCGGGCTTCACGCCCTCATCATCGCAGAGCCGCGTCAGGAAAGTTTCACGAAAAGGAAAGGACGGCCGCAGCCGTCCGGATTTGGAGCCAGCGGCCGGATTTGAACCGGCGACCTACCGCTTACGAGGCGGTTGCTCTACCGCTGAGCTACGCTGGCGCGCAGCAAGCCTAAGTATAGGCAATCGCGCCGCCGACTGTCCACAAACTGTAATCGGTCAACACATCTGAGACTCTTTGGGGGACCGACTCCTCTTGCATCATAGCCAGGAACTCCAGGGGCGACAGGCCGTTCAGGGCTCGGTGCGGCCTCCT
>Ga0256833_1001527_pt1 | contig 16943 bp, 25 predicted proteins | sample 356284metaG_FD_190535 | JGI IMG/M metagenome (GOLD analysis project Ga0256833, IMG submission 190535) | Hydrothermal vent microbial communities from Mid Atlantic Ridge, Atlantic Ocean - 356-284 | ecosystem: Environmental > Aquatic > Marine > Hydrothermal vents | place: Atlantic Ocean: Mid...
CATGTTATGATCTCTAGTGCCTCAACGTATAGTCCACTCTTATAGTATGCTCTTACACCATATATTACTGATAGGAACGTGTACTTACCGAGACTATTATCGTATAGTGGCTTAACCACTAGTGTTTTCTCGTATAGTATAGGCTCACTATCCATCTCCACGCAGTTCCACCAACTATCCCTACACGCCGTTGACAGTAGCTCGTGGAACAGTTGCTTTGCTGGTGTCTCCATGTACTTAGAGTATGCCTCGATCATACTACGTGTAACCAGCCCATGATCTACAAACCTATGTAGGAGCTGGGGTACGTGTTCATGTGGTACGCCCATGCTACCACCATGTATATTATGGTGTTTCAAGGATATAAAAGGTTTTACCAGAAAAAACACTAATATACATGTACTGGGCTAAACCTAACATCCACATTATAGCCACACACCAAGCACCTGTACGTGTAACTCTTATGCTCACCACCAATAACCGTGACACCATTAAGGATCATTACTCCGCCACACCTTGGACACGCCATCATGTGGTGGTACCCCTTATCGCTCAGCAATAGTGATATCGCATAACGTAGAGCTGTACTACGTGTTATGCCGTAACGTGCACAGTACCTGTCAAGCCTGTATAGTAGCTCCTCTGGTAGCTTGAAGGATATGAGTCTAAGCCTACCCATGCCTACCACATAGAAGAGTATTACGTGGTAGGTAAAAAAGTATTATTTTCTAAATGTACAGTATTACCTTACTCCCCGTACTCCTTGCTAAGCTCATACGCTGTTCCAGCAACCATTCCTATTCCGAGCCACATCAGTATGAACGCTATGGGGTTCACTACCGTTGTTCCCGCCAAGCTGTTGGTCGCCTGAGCCATGAAGTAGAAGCCGTTACCTGCTCCGAACCCTATTACTCCACCAGTCAGCAGTCCCCTTATTATCTTGCCCGCTAGTTTACGCTTTGGCTTAACAGGTGCTTGGCTCACTTGTTACCACCTCTATTGATCTTGTTTATCCTCTCATATATTATTAGCGCTACACCTACCGCTAAGCAGATAGCCGATAACACGGCTATGATTACCCCGTACATCCAGTGGTGTAGTGGGCTTGGATGACCAGGATATACCGTCTTACCTATGTCGTGTGCGTCGTCAAGAGCCATTAGTGTCCCTGCAACTATGCCTATTATCCCGAAACCTACTAGAACCATGCCAGCCGTCTCGACAGGAGTCATTGATTCTAGGTACTCCTGTAACCTGTCCCTATATTGTTCCATCACAGACCCGATGCTTGTCAAGACAGAAGCCATTCTCTCAGCCTCTCAGCCTCCTTGTTAAGCCACTCCAAGCCCTTAGGGTGACCCTCGATAATAGATGCCAGCTCTGGGTCAACCTCCCTTATCCTCCTCAACAACCATGCTCCGTCAAGCCTATAAACCATGCTTCTAGGTAGTTGCCTAGCAACCCCCCTCACCATCTGGAGCGTCATCCTAACTACTGGTCCAAGCCTGTGCCTGAGAGCCTCAAGCCTCTCAACCTCCTCCTTACTCAGCTCATCTGGGTATCTCCACTCTGGAGTGGTGAAAGCATTCAGTACTACATCCAGTATGTGCCAGTCATTATCAATAAACATGTGTACCCTTTCCTTACCTATCATGTTGAAAACACTACGTAGCATACCCTTAACCGCTCCCTTGATAGTCGCTACTACTAGTGCTGATCCACGACCGATAATTGTCTCTGCCAGTCCTTTCCTACCCATAACACACCACCTAGTCAGCGAGCAGGTACGTGTTACCAGTAACCTCTTCTATGCTCTCCCTTACAGCCTCACCCACGTTCTTACTAACAGTCTCGACTATGTTTCTCGGAATACCTACTTGGTTACCAGCCTTCCTGACCATGCTGGTTATCTCGTTGGTAAGCTCACCGATAGCCTTGACAGCCTCAGAAGCCTTCTCAGGGTTCTGGCTGAACAAGCTCTGCATTAGTGGTCCGAATATGTACTGCATACTAGTATCTATAGCCTTGCTTATAATGTTCTCCAGTACCTCCAGTTGTTTCTCGAACTGCTTAGCATCTAGTTCCTCCAAGGCTTTATCATAGCCCTTCTTGAACGCCTCCTTTATCTTCTTCCTAACAATCCTACGTAGCTTCTTCATCCTACGCATGTACTCATCCATAGGTATTGATGCGTTCTCCAGTTTCAAGCCGTACTTCTCCGCTATCTTCTTCAACTCCTCAGGTGTGAGTCCAGGAGCCTTCTCCACATGGTAACCAGCCATCTTCAATAGCTTCTCAGCCTTCTTTGCGTGTTCCTCGAAAACCTTCGCCAAGTACTCTGGATCCTGTAGCTTCTGTAGTTGTTCCTGTAAACTGTTTAGTTGCTCCATGAGCTGGTTAACCATATCATTATCTGAGCCACCAGACCTAGCCTGCTCCAGCCTCTCCTCCAGCTCCTCTATCTTCTTCTCAAGCCTCTCTATGATCTCATCCCTCTGCTTCTCCTCAAGCTTCTTCTCAAGATCTTCTATGCGTTTCTCAAGCTTCTCGATTATCTCGTAGTACTTCTTATCACCATTGCCGAACAACGTATCCATCATCATCTTGAACTTGACCATTGTCCGCATCAGTTCCTTAATATCATCGTCTAAACCATCACCATTAACCTTGTTGAAACTCTCATCTATTAGTGGTTGTATAAGGGGGGCGAGGGCAGGGTCACCTATCTTGTCGCCGAACTCCGCTATTATCCCTAATGCGTTACGAAGGTTATCGAAAAGATCTGGTTTCTTCTCCCTTATGCTCTCGAGCACCTGTAACGCCTGCTCTACAGGTATGTTGTGTTCCTCAGCATACTTCTTAGCCATTACAACTATTAGTGGATCACCACTACTTTTATCTGGCTTTATGAAGGAGTCCAGCTTTGTGTCAGGAACCATTACCACCACCCAACATGTTGTTCTCTACCATGTTTACAGGGTTAAGAATCTGTGTCTTCAACAATATGTATAGGTATGCTTGTAGCCTCTTCTCCTTCGGTAACATGCTCATCGCTATGGTGTAACCATCCCTGAGCCTCCTAACAGTATCGCTCAACATCTTAACAGTAGCCTTTAAAACCCTGTTCTCCTCCTCAAGCTCCATTATCCGTGAAGCGTCACGTCTAGCCTCAACCGTCTTGCTCAACCACCTCAATACATAGTCCCTGAGCTTCGTGTAGTCCTCCATCCACTCAGCCATGTACTCTTCAAGCTTATCCAAATGTATATCTACGGTTGTTAGGCTCAGGAGGACGGCTATCCTACCAATATCGAGTACTAGGTTGTGCCACCAAGCCTGTGTCTCCAACTGTTTCAGGAGGAGTGGTAGCTTCTCGTTCTTCTTTATCTTTAGGAACCTCTCAACATACTTTAGATCGTCTGGTACACGACTGTTAAGCGAACCAGTATCGTCCTCGGAACCAGTACCTGTATCCTCGCCTGTACTTGGTATGGTTAACCTTCCCTCACGGTAAGCCTTTACCACCTTGTGCACTGTTGCCTTACTTATGCCGAGTTCCTCCGCTATCTTGGTCATGCTGACGCCTTTCTCGTACAGGTCTATGATAGCCATCTTGGTGCTCATATCTATTGGTCTACGTGGCATTATACTACACCTATACCTATATGTGTCTAGATGATACTATAAGTGTTCACTTTGAAAACAAACAATACGTGTGAAAACAAACAGTAAGTGAACGATGAGACAGGATGAAAAACTAGACTATCATTAGTATAAACAACTTATTGTTCCCAGAATCACTTACAGCCCATATCTTGCATGGATTATCTACTGGGATTACAACGGCTTCTCCAGGCTCGAGCAGGTAGCCATCGCTTGTCCCCTGTAGGTCTTCGCCTCCAATATATATGTTGCCATTGTTCTTGCTATAGCTCTTCACTATGACAGCTATGCAGTTGTACTCTTCCCTACACGGTAGTATGTTTACTGGGTTGGTATCCCCTACCACTACTTGTCTCGCTACTGGTTTTGAGCCGACGTATCCCCGCTCATAGCTTGCAGGGTGTAGGCTCATGGCTACTCTCCCTTCTCGAACTCCAGTATATATACTTCCCCGCTCGTGCTTATAGCCCTCATGTATATTGTCCTCTGGTCACGGCTAGGACGTAGCGTTAGTAGTGTACCACTAGTAACTGGGAACGGTGTCCCGTTACTTGTAGGTACGTTACTAATGTATATGTCTGTGTTCCAAGGCATTATCCACGCCAGTATAGTTGTGTCACCGAATGTGTACTCTGTATCGTACTGCGTGAAGACACTCAGCTTCTGTGGTGGAAGCATACGTAACGGGGCATCTATTGTTGCTACCAAGCCTATGCTCAGCTCTCCAGAACTAGTGTTTATTGTTACCTTCGGTTGCGCTGTAATGCCTATGTGGGGTGCTAGTGTCTCGGATATGCTTACTGGCACAGTTATCTTTGGCGATACTATGGTCTTGACTGCCTCGGATACGCTGGTGCTCTGACCACTAACTATCTGCTCTATAGCCTTCTTGACTGTCTCCACTGGTACACCACTGAGAAGGCTCATGTACGCTATCAGTATGTCGAGCTGACGTATTATTACCGCTAACTCCTCGTCAATCCTTGTGAAAAGATCCGATATCTCGTACCACTTGCTCCTAGGTGGCTTGTAGGGGTACGTCATAGCCTATCACTGCCACTGAGCAATATTGTCTACCGTGTACTCGTATGTAAGCTCCACCACCACGTAGTCTATATTATAGGTAGCAGTAGTCGTAGCTGAAGCCGTGACTACTGCGCTGTATACTTGCCATAGACCACCATCTGTTATGCTTGACAGGTCTGTTGTGCTCTCCTCCTGATCAGAGCCGTTATTACCCTGTAGGCACACAACATCCTTACCACTCTGTATATCCTTTACACATATCTTCTCGACACTATCGGTGGCGGAGGCGCTCCAAGAAGCCCTTATAGTAACTGTCTTGAGCAGTGTCTTGTACCACTTGAACTTGAAGCTTGACGTCCACTTAACACCAGTTGATGCCGCGTTAAGCCCTGTCTGGTGACTGTCTGGTATTGGTACGTGCTCGTATAACTGGTGGTCAATAGTAGTTGATCCTAGTGTTAAGCCGTTAGGCTCTACAACCTCTCCACCGATAACCTTTAGTGGTATCCTACGCCTGACGATTATGCGTACCAATCCCGTGCACCCTCTAGCGTTTTAGCGGGGGTATAGGTTGTACTGGTAGTACGTTCACCACAGTGTACTTCTCAGGGATATTAGCCAGTTTCTCCACTATGTACCTGTAACCATACGTTATCATCTCTACATCAGAGTAGTTGTGACCATCTGGTAACTGGTTCGACAGTATGTTCCTTACACGTAGTACTATGTTGTAGTCGGGTACCTTCCAGAACTCGGTAAGGTAGTCGTCCTCGACAACTGGTACTATCTTAGCCACACCACTAACATATACTCCCGTAGCGCTTGACTGCACAGCTATCTTTGTCCACGTCATTGTAACCCTTAGGTCGTCCATGTACAGGCTCGTAGTGTCACTAGGGAGAACCGTGACGGTCTTTACAGGCACGTAGTTACCGCTAACGTTGTCGTACTTGTATATTGTCAGGGATGCCTGTGACGTCCCACTATTGTATATCTCTAGCTCCTCCAACACTACCTTGTAGTTCTCTGGGGCAACAACTATGTCTACGGGATTAGTTGTCCCAGCCTCAACGTTCTCCACGTACAGCTTGTCGTCAACCACGTTGTTACCAGGACCAATGTATAGCCAGCTCTGCAGGTAGTTCCAGAGTATGCTTCTCTGACCACCTACTCCTAGTGTAAGCTCTACTGGAGCCGTTATCCTCGCTATGCGTAACTGTAGTATCTCGTTCATACCAATACGTAGCTCACGTGGATCATCAATAACTATTTCTTGCCCAGGACTTATAGACGTGTATGTAGGGTCGTTCCTCGGAACTAACGGTACTATAAGCCTAGGTATTGCCGTGATCGTCTTTACACGGTAGTAGTCGAACACGCTATAGTCTGGAGTCTTTGGAACTGCTATGTTGTCTAGGGGCTTAACTATGGGTGGGAACAACCTGTTGTAGAACGGGGTGTAGCTCATGCATACCACCTCTCTCTATCTAATAGTATAGTATGTTATAGTAAACTATATTGTTTACCCATCACCAGTACCCGAGCCTCTTAAGCCTATCAACTACTATCCCGTACTCCCTACTACCAGTACCTATTATACCGTTACGTACCAGCTCGTGCCTCAACACACGCCCGTGAAGACTACTACTACGTAGAGCCTCCCTATCCATAGCACTATATGTTGATACACCGAAAGACACGACGTGCTCACATACTGGGCACTTAAGCTGTACGTCTACATGGTTGAAGCCATCACCAACTGGGACGAAGAAGTAGTGTATAATAAGCTCCGAGTCACCACAGAACGGGCAGTACAACGGCTCAGAATAACACGGATAAGCATTACCCATCCTGTCCCTACAAACCCTCCACTCACCCATAACAACCACCAACTAAAAATACTGCATTACTACTTATCAAGATAGTCTTGGAAACACCTGTGCCTGTGGAAGGCAAAAACTAGAATGTATTACATTATTATACCATAGTATATTGTTCCCTTATTTCTCATAAATACTATGTTGTGCTTTACAAGTACAGTAGTCCCTGTGATAGGTTCTTTGTAGCGGTAAATAAGTGGTACACCATAGTGTTCCCTAAGCCTTAGTGCACTACGTATTATATCAATACTATTGACTCCACGCTGGTGGTACGGCATACTACTTATACCAGTATATCGTGGGAACACACCTCTCTTCTCATGGCTCCAAGGAGGATCCACCACTATAACATTAACGTCTGGCGCAGTAGAGCCGCCACCATGTATAATACTATCTACATACTCGGCAGCCGTTACTTGGTGGTACTCGTCTGGCTCTACCTCCCATTCATGCCTATAGGGATCAACGGCAACAATATAGAGCTTACCACGGGGAAAACGACGGTAAAACCTGCCCCTACCATACGTTAGATCAACAAGCCTCATCATACCATTAATACCTAGATCACGGTAAACCCTATACAAGAGCATATACATTATATTATAGCTCTTATAACGCATACCAAGACTAAAAACATACATCACATGTTCACCTCTTCATTTTTTCCCAGATTGATACACAAACCCCAGTTGGTTTTCGTGAAGTTTCAGGAACATACCTAGCCCCTCCACTATTCTAAGGTCGTCGTCCACTATCATGTCTAGTACTACGTCGTATAGTGCCTTGGCGAATCTCAGCATGTCCATGTTGTCCCTGAACTTAAGCCTGACCTCTCCATCCCTGAACATTATCTTGACATAATTGTTATCTAGGTTAACAATAGCTCTTCTAGCATCGCTATGCTTGATCCTGTACATGTACGTGCTGACAATCTGGTCACCCAGCCTTATAGTGTCATCAAGCTCCAATACAACATCAAAGAATATATTACACATCTTCACGTGTGATCACCCCACATATGTATGGGTCATTATACACCTCCATGCAGACATCATAGTGTCACCTTTGCTAGTTCCTCTTTACCAGTAGTTTCTCTAGTTGTTTGAGCTTACCGTATGCGTTACCGTAGGCGGCACGTGGTATTAGTCCGCTCCTGTGCCAGTTGTATATCAGTTGCTTAATATCTCTGAGCAGGGATACTGCTTCGCCCAAGTCCACGTGTACATCCACGTTGTTGTTGTTATGTATCGTGTTAACTATGATTGGTGGTGTCTGCACGTTCACCACAACGTTTGCGTTACTCGGTATCTCTGGTATGTTGTCGTTGGCGTACTGGGTGAATATATCCACTACCATGTTCATGAACGCCTCCCTAACAGCCTTCTTTAGTGCTGGGGGGAGTTTCCTGTAGAACTCCTTGACATGTACTGGTACACGCATGGTTATCCACTCCGTCCTACTAGGGTTACGTATGCTCTCCTCCAAGAAACGCTTATCTATCTCAACATACTTGTCAAGTACATCCTTAATCTCCACTACTACCACCCGATAGGAGAGTGTCAACATCTACCCCGTAGTGCTTGGAAAGGTACTCCACCAGTATACGCCTTATAGCGTGGCTACAGTACTCGTATCCACGCTCACGCATGAACTTTTCAAGATAAGGTATAGTCGCTCTAGGTATGAGTACCTGTATCTTGACATACCCATTGTTACGCATGGATACACACCATCTATAACATATATAATAAGATGTATTAAAGAATAGTGTAAACCAATGGTTTACAACAATTATTTCACATGGCTAAAGCGGGAGTAATAGAATATATTTGAGAGAAAAAGAGTGTGTGTAACACGTGTGTAACACGTCCTCTCTAAAAAATAAACAATACATAGAGTCCCGTTCTCCAGATGAAAAAACTATAACCAGTGGTTGTTAACTAGTGGTTTACAGTTGATGGTCTACTATACTTCTTCATCGCTTCAACCCACTTGTCTATGCATTCACGGTTGTCCCGACACGCTCTCGCCAAGCCTATTGCTTTCCTGACGCTCACCATCCCTATCCCGTATAGTTTCTCCCCTATGTATCTCGCAGTATCCTTGCCTACTCCTTCCTGCTCTGGAAGAACTATCTCGAGCACCTCTATGTACTCGTCCCTAGTGTATGGTCGTATATAGAACCTGAAGTGGAACCTGTCTAGTAGCTCTGGGGGTAGCTTGTCTTCACGGTTTACAGCGGCGTATACGTGGCACGCACTATATGGGCATCTAACCGTCTTGTGGTATCCCTTCATGTGTACTACTAGCTTGTTATCCTCCATCCACATCAGTAGGTTGCCCAGCTCCTTGCTACTACGTATCTTGTCCAGCTCGTCTATAACCAGTATCCAAGGGGTATGCTCTACTATTACCTCCCTTATACCCGCCTTGGTTGTCTCTCCCCCTAATAGTAGCGTTGTGTCTGGTAGGCTCAGTATGTCCTCCAAGAACAATGTCTTCCCAACCCCTGGTGGTCCCACCAACAGTATGTGTATAGGCTTACTACTACGCATACTTGTTATGAACGCCTGCTTTATCTCTTTGAACCCGACTATGTTGTGGAACAATCCATCGTCTATCCTTGTTACTGGTCTTTCCCTCTGTACCACGCCTCCTAGTGCTTGGCTCAACATACCAGGGTCTACCACCCAGTACGTCTTCACCCTACCAGTCAGTAGAGGCTCTATAACCCCAGCCTCCACTAGTTTCTTGACAATCCTCTTAGGTATGCCTAGCTCCTTGAGCGTGAACCCTGCGAAGTAGAAGCTCCTACCACAGCTACGGCACCTGAACACTAGCCTACCTATATGCGATATGTTGTTGCTCCCACAGTACGGGCACCTCTGCTTCTCAAGCACCACGAGATATGTGTTCCGCCTCCTCGGCAACGCTAAGTAACCCCATCTTTATCATTAGAACCGTGAAGAACATTATACCACTATTTATCAACGCCGCTACCAAGCACTCTATAGGCTTACTGTAGAGTACTAGCCTGAGGCTTGCAAGCGTGGTGAAGAACGTCCACCCAGACACTACTCCCGCCTGCACTATTGCCTCCCCGTATCTCTTCCCAGCAACGCTTCTCCTCCTACCCCTGTGCACTAGTGTGAAAGCCCTGTCAAGTACTCCTAGTAAATCCCTTATGCGTGACTGTATGCTCACGGCTATCACCCCCTAAGCATCTCCCATATTATCCTAGCCTCCTCCACTAGACCGTACTCTCTAAGCCACCCTACAGGGTCTACCACCTTCCTGTGTTTCGGCGCTATAACTGATGCCTCCTTCTCACTCTTAACTGGCGTAAGCAACCCTACGAGGAACGTGTCGCTCGACGGCTTACCAGTCCTCCTGTCTAGCGGGGCTATGCACGTGTGCGCCACGTCCTTGCTAGGTACTGCCACTGGGTATGCCGTGTGGAAAAGCATCCCAACCTCCTCCTCAGTGAGACCCAGTGCCTTGCCAGCCTTCACAGCCACCCTGTGCCTCTCGGGATCAATTATCTCCAGCTTCTTCTTTGACACGGGTATGTTTATGGCTGGTCTGTACGGGTCACGCTCCACAGTTCCAGAACCAGTTACTGGTACCTCTAGCCACTGCTTAGGCACTGGTACGGGTGAGCTGGTGGGAAGCGTCTCAACCCATGATCCAGACAAGCCATGGATACCCTCTCCCCACTGACCACAACCAGCGTATCCAGGCTCTGTGAACGTTGTATCTGTAGCCGTCAACTCAACGGTGAGTGGTAGCTCTGTGCCCCACAACATGTTGAGCGTCGAGCCAACGCACTCTCCCTCAATGTACAGTAACACGTTACTTGTTATTGCCGTGCTTGCAAGCACTGTCTCAACACCCTTGACCATCCTCGATATCCTCATCAACTTGGTACTGGTCGCCGAGTCGTAGTAGTAGTACATGTGGTAGAAGTTAGCCCTGTCGACACGTCTCAGGAAGACACCTATGCTGCCGTTTGGGAGGGGGTATAACATCATCCTTACACGGTAGTCTGGAACACTCATCTTCCTGAAAACACCTGGTGTACTACCACCAGTGTAGCGCCAGTCCATGAAGTACCCGCTCCACAGGCTATTACTGTACACGCTGGTGTGCTCACCACTTGGTAGGTCAAGGTATGTTCTACCCTTCCCGAGACGTATTATGTCTGGCAACACGTATCACCACACATTATATACTGTGTTTTCACCAGTTACAACTATTTTCTCCACAGCATCCACTATGTTGTCAACTATCACGTTGTAGTCGCCGACAGCTTCATATATACCTCTCCTAGGCAACAGGTCTGCTGGTGCGTGGCACGTGTTACCTATTACCCTAGAGTAAGTTGTAGGTGGTTGTGGCGTGAAACCGTATGCGCTCCTGAGAAGTATGTATGCTGAGGGCGCTACTGATCCCCCGCTCATATTATTGTACAGTACGTTTACCATGTAGCTACTCTCAAGCACTACCATGTACTGGAAGCCTATTATGTAGTTGTTCTCTATGTGCACCGACTGGGAGTATATCGTCCTTACACCTACACCTACACCCTGCCTAGTGGCACCTATAGTGTTCAGCGTTACTAGTGACTGCGCACTATTATCTATGCTTACACCATACTCTGACGACACGTTGTTAGCCAACACCATGTTGTTCATTGATCCCAGAACCCTTACCCCTGTCTCGAAACCCCTTATGTCTACACCATAGACTATCTGTCCATATCCTGGCTTACCAGTCTCCTTAGGAGCCAGTACTACTCCGAAACCATTGCTTGTGTTGCCACGTATGCTGACCCCAGCCAAGAAGCTACCGTATCCCTCCAGCCTTACAGCCTCCCCCACACTACTGTTGAACACTAGTACTGCGTCCCTACCACCTACTATGCCAGCGTGATCCCTGTCAACAACTAGTGTTTCATCAATATAATATGTTCCAGGCTCCAAGAAAACAGATTCGCCGTCCCTAAGCCTGTCTAGAGCGCCCAGTAGTTCATCGGTGGATGACACCCTGTACCTCCACGCTACTGGTATTTTGTCAACAATAATGTCGTGGACATCTACTGTACCGTATTGATCAACTATTCTGAGTGAGCCGAGTATCTGTAGTAGGGAATGTATGTTGTACTTGTTCTCAATCATGGTCGTTAATCACCTCAGCCAACGGTATAAGTAACGCTGATGAACCCAGTACTAGGAGCGCTGTCCTGACGAGAAACTCTTTCTGCGGGGTATTCCTAGGCATGGACGGTATCTTTGGCAACGGTATAACTGGCACGGTCATCCCTGGCTTTGCTCCAGCCCCGTGTCTAGGGGGTACTGGCTTACCAGAGACTATGTTTTTCTCCAAGCACAGTGTCTTACCAGTGCTTGTAACACATATCTTTACATTGCCAGACACATAGCCTATACTGTGGTAGACTATAAGTGATCCAGAAGGCACAAGTATCTTTTTCCTACCCAAGTACTTTTCGTCAACCCACGTATCTATGACGGCGTAGGTGTCGCTTGGAACCTTCGACCCATACGCTATCTCTAGGACGTACCCGCTACTACCACGTACTAGTGAAAGATCGTACAGGTACGGCTTACTCCTACCAGAAACCACCCTGTACAACATCTTCTCCCCGCACGACTCAATATATAGGCTTGAAGACTCTAGGGGGACATATAGTTGGAGCGTTGACAAGCCACTACACGTTGTGCTTACAGTTCCAGAGGCTTTGACGTAGCCAGTATCTGTACTGCTCGACACAAGCCTGTAGATAACGTATGGGTAGTCACCGCCAATAACTAGTCTTCCACAACACCTTATCATCAGCGTGTTGAACACGTCTCCATATATGTTTCCAACAACTGGTGTTTTCTCCTCCCCCGTAAATACTACGTGTGTGCTCCACCTACCCCAAGCAGTGTTGTCCCACCATAGATAGCTGGCGAACACGACTAGTGGCGATGTCTTCTCCCCTACGGATACGTGTGTGTCCAGCCTGTCACTACCAGCTGGTACCTCAACCGTCTCCTCAGAAACTAGTACTGGCTTGACAGTACTGTATGCCCCCATTCCAGGCCTCCACCCCTCGTCCCTGAACACCATTATGCGTACTGGGAATCCCTTGGATGCTTTGCCAGAAAACACTATGTGTACTGGTATCCTTAAACCACCACTATATCCTCTACACAACCAGTAGTCACCAGCTAGTCTACACGAGTCTACCGTTGCCAACCGTAGCCCGACATACTCTATGCTGGGAAAACGTGGTGGAGGCGTGTCATCATATGTTATAGTTATTTTTCCAGTGAAAGGCGTTATCTCAACGTTGTTCCTAACACATATTGTTGCTAACAACCTGTTGTACCCGTATACTAGCTCTGGCTTTATGAACTCGAGCTTCTCCTCCTCGCCTCCACCCCTATATACATAGTATAGCCTGCCGTCACGTACCCGTATCCCTGAGAGGAGTGATAGTTTCTCCCAGCCAACGTGTTCCTCCCCGCTTGGGAAACCCCTCCTAGGATAAACCGATACGTCAACTAATGCGTCGCCGTCTCCCGTGAACCTTATAGTTATCCTGAGTACACCCTCATCTGTAACCGTGTGGTCTAACGGTATCGTTCCTGGGAAGCCAGCCTTTAACAGTATCTCTGCGTCCCAGTGGCTCAGCCCTCCAAGGCTCCCCGTAGGCTTTACGCCTTCTAGGTCAACATACATTGTGTTCTCTGGAGTATATGTTATTGGTTCATCGTACCTACACCTCTCCCGTGGATCTAGTACTGCCTGTTTCAAGCACACCACCACTACATATTATGTGTATGTTATGGAATAATGGTTATTCCCACGCATACACATATTATTAACAGGTGTTGCGTCGTGGAGAACATATATGTTGTCAAGCAGAAGTACGAGAACTGGCTTCTAAGCCTACCAGGAGTTATAGGTGTAGGTGTTAGTGACGACCACATAGTAGTGTATCTCTCCAGCGAGGAGTATGCCAAGTTGTTGCCAGAAACTATTGAGGGTTACCGTGTAGAGCCAGTAGTGGTTGGTACCACGAGGATATTCTAGTGGTGGATATGCATGGGTGTACCAAGCATAGTGAGGGATGCTGAGAAGCTGTTTCTCGGGCAAGAAGGAGTTGTGGGTGTGGGCGTATCTGATCCTGAGGGTTACGGGGAGATAATAGTATATGTTGAATCGCCAGAGAAGGCTATGGCACTGCCACGAGTGTTCGACGGAGTACCAGTAAGGGTTATAGTCGCTGGTAAGCCGAGGATTTTCCCGCTCAGGGCTGACCTGTACAGCCTTGAGGCGTTCAGAACCAGTAACAGGGATCTTGTCAGACCAGCTGTCGGGGGAGTATCTATAAGTGACCCCACGGGAACCGCTGGTACTCTAAGCATGGTTACTGGTGCGTTACAGATATTCAGTAACGCTCATGTTTTCGGCATAGACTGGGAGAAGGGTGAGCCGTACCCCCCATTCTCTGGTACTCCAGTACTACAGCCTGGAAGATATGATGGTGGGACTGACAGGGACGTTATAGGTAAGCATGTAAGCACGGTTCTGGACGAGCACGTCGACCTAGCAGTTGCCATTGGTTTCCCAGACAGGGTTAAGCCAGAATATATATGGGGTGGTGTAAGGATAGATGGGTGGACTCTACCGTATAGGGGTATGGCTGTAAGCAAGGTAGGACGTACCACTGGGATGACCAGTAGCGTGGTAATAGATGTGCATGGAACCGTGAAGGTTTGGGGGTACCCTGGGGGTCCAAGGGTTTTCAGGGATCAAGTAGTTGTGGCAAACCCGTTGATGCAGTTAATGGCTCCAGGCGATAGTGGTAGCCTACTATACACCATATATGGTGGTAGGGCTTTAGCAGTGGGACTGTGCTTCGCTGGGTCAGAGTTCATAGCTCTGGCTAACAAGATAGAGTACGTTGTGGCAAAGGGGCTGGTGATTGGTGGTTACGTGCCAGTGAAGCCTCCGAGCTGGGGTGGACTGATCGGTAACCTAGGAGCGTCTCTAACCCCTGTTAGTGTCGCTGTAGGAATGCTTATGGTTGGGCTTAGACAACATTATTAGCGGGTGCTAGTATGGCTAGGAGCAAGTCTGTTACACTAGTTGTACAGCCTGGAGCGTTAACGCTTAAGGCTCAGAGCCTGAGTATAAGCCTTACACGTACAACTATAAGGGCTGGGGAGAAGGTTGGTCTACTATACTATTTCCTGTACGACTCTGCCACGTCTGGTGTCGAGGGGTTACCAGACACTATAAGTGTCCCGTTGAAAATATATGTCAACGGGAGCCTAGCCAAGCAGGTGGAGGCAAACCTGTACCTTACAGGTGTTGGCTATGCACCACCAGGGAACGCGGAGGTAGATCTATCGTTCAGTAAGCCTGGAACATACCAGATATGGTACGAGGTACCAGACACGGTAACCATTACTCCAAGCTCTGGCACGGAGAGCTATGGATCTATTCGTAGCTCATCTATAACTCTCACTGTAAGTGGTGCAGAGGAGAAGAGGTCTAAGGGTGTAGCTGTAAGCCCACTATACCTGTTAGCCTTGGGACTCGCAGGGGCTAGCTTGGCTGGAATAGTTGGTTACATGGTGTACCACGAGCTGAAGAGACCTGGTGGGAGAACCCCGTTCTAGGAACCAATAGCTACCACGTACACTACAGTATCTGCTGGTACATGTACTGTGCAGTAATCCCTTGTTACCTCTAGGACAGGCGCTGGGCTTGCACCATATAGTGGTAGTCTTAGTAGTTCCTCCCTAACCCACCTACCCATGTCCACTGCATACTTGAACATTGCTTGGTTCATGTTATCCTGTATCTGCTCAACCAGCTTGTTGCTCGTGTTCACTATTTCCTGTACTGTATTGTTTACCTTGTTGCTTATCTCCTCTATGGTGTAGGACAACGTGTTGTTGAAGTCTGTTATCATCTTGTTCCACTTGTCGGCGTACGGCTTTATGAAGACATCCCACACCCAGTTGAGTATGTATCCTACAGCGTAACCTATATAGTAGAATATGTCTGAGAACTTGTCCCTCAACCAGTTGAGCACCCCCCAGTCACCAGCAACCTTGTTGAACGTCTCACGTAGCTTCTCTCCAGCGTACTCCCTGTAGTCCTGCCTCCTCCACTCTGGTAGTCCCTTGAACCTTGGTAGGCTTATCCTAGGGATGCTCAGCCTAGGCATACCTATGAACGATATGCTTGGGAGGGGAGGTACATTGTACCTGTAACCCTTTGTTAGAGCCAGTACTACTGGTGGCTCACTATACTCTTTACTCCACGTTATCCTAACATCAGCATCTACTGGGCTGTACACTTCAACATACTCTATGTGTGGAATACCAGATAGTAGTTGCTCCAACTCCCTACGTATCCTGCCCAGCTCCTCTCCAATATTCATAGCCATCCCTTCTTCCTAGCCTCCTCGAGCACCTTTTCAGCCACAGGTAACGCTATGCTTACAAGTAGTGGTGCTAGAGCCATAGTAGTGGCTACGTACATGTATATGTCTGCCCTGTACTCCACGCTACACCACCAAGTATAATACTATGTGTTGGACATGAATAAATATTAACACACTCTATTAACGTCAACTCTTTCTGTAATCTTTTTTAAAGTATATATATTATTACCAAGACTACTTGGCGATAGAGTAACACTACTATACTCATATATTGGTGGAACACCATCACCTACTAACTCAATATATGCATAATCTGGCTCAACCTCTAAACATGAACACTCATACACTTTTTCACCATCATAATATATGTCACAACACGATCTTATAGGTTCTACTGGAGACACATCAATAGACAAGTTACCTATACCAATAAGCTCATCATTACTATATAATAGATAAACCATTGGAATATATATAAACCCTTCTGGATTGACTGTAGTGACTGCAGATTTCATTCCACATATTATGTTATTACTCATTATTCCCTGTGTTACTTCTGGTATTTTACCAAATACTACACCATACATGGTATTTTCTCCAAGTGGTAACAGATAGGTAAGTATATTATTAAGTTCATAGTAATAGTATATGTCTATTCTATTATTATTAACTACTGCATCAATATTAGTTGCTATTGGTGGATTAAATGTAGTACCAAGTAAAGTTATTGAAGAAGATACACCATTATAATGTGATATACCACCAAATGCTATTATGTTTGAATCTATATGTGGTACTAACGTGTATGCTTTGTCAGGTACTAGTGTTCCATCACTTTTTACTATATATGAGTATAATTGTTTGCCATTAGCCGTAGTATATATTTTCTTTTTATCCTTATCTAC
>Ga0256833_1001528_pt1 | contig 16937 bp, 15 predicted proteins | sample 356284metaG_FD_190535 | JGI IMG/M metagenome (GOLD analysis project Ga0256833, IMG submission 190535) | Hydrothermal vent microbial communities from Mid Atlantic Ridge, Atlantic Ocean - 356-284 | ecosystem: Environmental > Aquatic > Marine > Hydrothermal vents | place: Atlantic Ocean: Mid...
TAGGTAGAGGTAGGATAGGAGAACCATGAGGGCGAAGCCCTCCATCCTCCTAGCCAGGAAGAGGGCGAGGAACCTCGGCCCCGTGTACTCTAGGCTCCAGCCCCCCACCACCTCGGTGGGTGCCTCTGGGGCGTCGAAGGGTATCGCCTCTAGCTCGGCTAGTACCCCTATGAGCGCCGTCACGAAACCGAGTGGGAGGAGGAACACGTACCAGACACCGTGTATCCCGTGGGAGGCCTGGGCTATGCTCGTCGTGCCCGAGGCTATCCCGGGCGCCAGTATGCTCATGGCCAGTACGGCGTCGTAGCTAAGGGACTGGGCGAGGGCGCGGTAGGAGCCTAGGAAGGCGTACTTGCTGCTGAGGTACCACGTGGCGGCTATCATGACCACTATGTCGAGTGATACTAGGAAGAGGATCCATATGAGCCCGTTATCCACGGGGAGCGTGCTGAGAGCCTCATAGGGGAGGGGTGTCGCGGCGACTATTGAGAGGCTTAGTCCTAGGAGTATGAAGGGCGCAACCCCGTACACTATGCGCATGAATCTCGGCTCTATATCGGGCACTATGTCCTCCTTGAACATGAGCTTGAATATGTCTGCTAGGACCTGGAGGATCCCCGCGGGGCCAACGTATTTTGGCCCTATCCTCCAAGACACCCTGGCCATGAGCTTCCTCATGGTGTAGAAGCAGAAGTATATGAAGAGTATCGATAACCCGAGCCCTACTTGGGCTATTTCGAGGTAGTTGGTGAATGTGGTCATCTCTCTGTGCCCCCTATGCACATATCCATCGAGTTTATGAACGCCACTGCCTCGGAGAGGGTCATGCCTCTAAGCTTCTCGGCAATAAAGTATATGAGCTGTATGCACGGATTATTTATCTTGACGCGATAGGGCTTAGAGCCCCCGCGGGTAAACCCCCCGGTTGATACTATGAAGAACTGGAACCAGCCGCGAGAGCCCTCGACTATTGAGTAGGAGTAGCCTCTTCGTAGACTGATTACTGGCTGCTCTACCCCGAGCACCGGGCCCGGCGGGAGCGTCTCAAGCAATTCCTCGACGATTCTTATCGACTCCTCTATCTCCTTAAGCCTCACCAATACCCTTGCGTAGCTGTCGCCATCCTTCTCGGTAGCTGGCTCCACGCCAGTCCTCTCATAGGCCTCGAGGTAGGGGGACGATGCGCGCAGATCCAGGGGGAGCCCCGTGGCTCGTAGATTGGGGCCCGTTATACCCCATTCGAGTAGCTCCTCGGTACTGGTTTTACCCACTCCACGGGTTCTCTCGTTGAACACCTCGCTGTAGATGTAGAGGTCGTAGTACCTCTCTAGCCTCTTTCTCAGCTCCTTCATGCTCCTCTTCGCGTCGTTTATCCACGATGGTGTAGCGTCTCTCGCGACACCCCCTATTCTTAGATAGTTGTAGGTTATCCTGTGCCCCGTCAGCTTGTCGAGGAGGTTTATCGCTATATCTCTCTCCCGGAAAGCTATAACGGGTGCAAGCATGAGCCCGAGATCGTGACCATAGGTTGCGAGGAAGAGGAAGTGACTAGCTATCCTGTTAAGCTCCGCCGCTATGGCTCGGAGCCAGTCAGCCCTCCTCGGCACAGCGTCGCGCAGGCCGAGGAGGTTCTCGACGGCGAACACGTAGGATAGCTGCCAGTTAATATTATCCATGAAGCAGACACGCTCGGCGAGGATTAGGCCCTGCTGGGGGTTACGGTTCTCCATGAGCTTCTCTACGCCTCTGTGAATGAACCCTGTGACGGGCTCGGCCCACGTTATGACCTCGCCTTCGAGCCTTACCCGGAACCCCCAGGGCCCGTGCATGGCTGGGTGCTGGGGACCCATGCTGAGGTAGAGCCCCGTGTCGGCGTCCTCTAGGAAGAGTGTCGGCGGTGTCTCCTTCACCCACTTAGCCTCAGTCACCAGCGCCACCCCCCTATCGGTGTCTCCTGTAACTCGTACTCCTTGCGCAGTGGGTGGCCTAGCTCCTCTGGGGTGAAGTGGCGGCGGAGCCTAGGGTTGCCTCGGAAGCGTACACCTAGTAGCTCGTAGGCCTCTGCCTCGTACATGTAGGCCCCGGGGAAGATGTCCACAATGCTGTCTATCTCCTCGTTCTCCGGTATTATGGTCGAGACCAGTACTGGGCCCTCCTCGACGCTGTAGAGGAGAACAACTATCTCGAAGAGGCGGCGCCAATGAATAGCGGAGAGCGATACGAAGAAGAAGCCCCGCTTCTTAAGCTCCGCTATGAACTCGTGATAAGCATCCGGGTACACCCTGAGCATGGGTATCCCGGAGGCCTCGTAGCCCCTCTCGTACACGGGCTCCTCTCTCATAGCCTAGTCAGCCTCCTTGCCGTAGATCCTTCTCTGGAGAAGCCTAATGGCCTCGACAACGGCCTCTGCTCTAACAGGGCAGCCGGGTACATAGATATCCACGGGCACTACCTCGTCGGCGCGCTTAGCAGTGGAGTAGGAGTCGTGGTAGGGGCCGCCGCCCATGGAGCAGGCGCCCACAGCTATCACGTATTTAGGCTCTGGCATCTGATCATAGATCCTCCTAATAACCTCGGCTACCCTCGCGTTTATCAACCCGGTAACTATGAGCACGTCTGCGCGCCGAGGAGACTCCGCCATCATCGCGCCGAAGCGCTCAAGATCAAACCTGGTCGTGAAAGCCTCCATTACCTCGAGGGCGCAGCAACCAGTACCAAACACCATGACCCAGAGACTCCTGCTTATAGCCCACTTCGCGATAAGGGGTATGGTCTCCCTCCTAGCCTCCTCGTCGCCTGGGCGCCGCAGCCTGGGCCTGGGTACTGGTAGCCTCTGCCTCGCCTCGACACGGGACACGCTTATCCCTCCTCACCGCATGGTATGCGTATACGACGTGACTAGCGGCCGAGCAGGGGGCGCCTAAGAGGCCCTACCCCCACTTGGCCAGCCCAGCCGCCTCGGCGGCAACCAAGGCGGCGAAGACGAAGACCGAGAAAATCATCACGGGCATGATGCTCGTGGATGAGTAGTAGAGAGTGGATACGAGGAAGGCCGTGAAAGCGTCGAAAGCCACGTAGATTATTATGAAGGGGAAGTACTTCTCGGCTAAGTAGTGGAGCCTGCTCGGGAGCGGGCGCACACCCGACTCGTAGACAATGTTCTTGTCCCCGACCCGGCGGGGCGGGGCAACGAGCCTCGATACGAGTAGGAAGATGAGGCCCAGTACGAGGCCTACGAGGAAGGCTGTGAAAAAAACCATGGGTGGGCTAGGGCTCTGCAACACATTAGCACCCGAGAGGCCCGCCTGGTTATCTTCCTTAGATGCCTAGTTTGCGGCGCTTCTCCTCTATGATGTCCATCATTATCTTGGCTGCTGCGTGTGGATCAGTCTCGACTATTAGTCTACCGAAGCCGTATTCTGCGGCCTTCTTTGTCAGAATCTCGGTCACGACATCGCTTCCATAGACTGGCGGTATTACTCCGATGTGTACATCGACTCCCGCGGCGAGGAAGTACGTGCCTATGCTCACCGCCTTCTCGCTATAAGCCTCGGGCGCGCTCCCGACCACTGGTAGCTGGTTTATGTCCACTCCAAGCGCGTCCGCCACAGCGCCTAGGAGTACTAGTATGCGGCTATTATCGACGCAGCTACCCATGTGTATTACTGGTGGCAGCTTGAGTTCCTCGTATACTCTGCGGAGCCCTGGCCCAGCCATCTCCACGGCCTTCTCGGGTACTAGGAGCCCTGCTTTACCAGCGGCTGTCGCCCAGCAACCAGTACCGACAACCAGTACATCGTTCTTGATGAGTTCCTTTGTTATCGTGACGTGGCTGTAGTCGTGCTTCACCTTCGGGTTGTTACAACCAACTATGCCGACCACTCCCTTTATGTCTCCTCTCTTCACCGCCTCTAGGAACGGGTCAAGCGTCCCGCCTAGGTGCTCGAGTAGCGCTTCTACGCTGAAGCCCGCCCAGAGCTCCATCTTCTCCTTAGGTATCATTACCCTCTCCTTCGCCCTGTTGGGGAAGTTCTCTACAGCGATTCTCACAATCTCCCTGGCTACCTCGTCGGCCTTGTCTGGCGTGAACTCCACGTAGACTGATCCAGGTATCTTGGCTATTGGTATTGTTGTTATCAGCTTGGTGTGGTAGCAGCGAGCCACATTAGCTAGTGCTGGCATTATGCACTGCACATCAACCACTGTTGCCTCGACAGCGCCTGTCACAATGGCTAGTTCTTGTTGAAGCATGTTGCCGGCCATGGGTACTCCGAGTCTCTGCAAAACCTCTATACCAGTACAGCACATCCCTACAACGTTGATACCCTTGGCGCCAAGGTCCTGGGCTAGCTTCACTAGCTCCGGGTCCCTCGCCGCCTCGACAACCTTTGCTGAGAGGAGCGGTATGTGGCCGTGGACTATTATGTTCACGTAGTCCTCCTTTAGCACGCCCAGGTTGACGACGCTCTTGATTGGCTTAGGTGTCCCGAAGAGCACGTCGCTGAACTCCGTGGCCACCATGCTGCCGCCCCAGCCATCAGCTATCGCCAGCTTTATACCTCCTAGTATCAGGTTCAGCGGATCAGCATCAACGCCCATGTGGGTGCGATGCATCACCTCTGTTACCTCGCGGTCATATGCGCGCGGCATTACTCCTAGCTTCTCCCATAGCTCTAGCCTCCTCTTGGTAGCGTAGGCCTTGACGAAGGCTGGTGGCTCGCTATCCTGTTTACCGAAGTCTCGTAGCGCTATCTCGGCGACATCCTTGGCTATCTCCATTATGTCCCTGCCCTCAGTGGGTACTCCCAGCCTCTGCGCTATAGATATGAGCTTCTTCTCGTCAGCTATCTTGTAGTACTTGTTCTTACCAGTAGCCACCTCGTATAGCACTAAGGCGATCTCGCGGCCATGATCTATGTGGGCCGCTGCTCCGCCGGCAATCATCCTAATAAAGTTCCTAGCAACAATGGTGTGAGCATCGGCTCCACAGACACCCCTCTGGGGACCGTAGCCAAACGGGTCTATGCGGCACGGGCCCATGAGGCAGTTACGACAACATATACCTAGTAGGCCGAAGCCACACTGAGGCTGCTGCGCTAAGAGCCTATGCCAAGCAGTCTCTATCCCCTCTGCCTCGGCTTTCTCGAGCAACTGCCTAACAGTAGGATCAATGGATACCTCTTCCTTGTTCTCTATGTAGCGGGGCCTCTCGTATACATTACCCTTCATTGCGAACTTCTTGTTACGAGGAGGCCACTTATCATCTATCCAGGAGCTCTTCTCACCCATACATAGGCACCTCAACTAAGACGCATACACGCGACCAAAAACCATGAGGCCTCGATCACCACCACCTGGACGAGGGAGATGGGACAACATCCTTGTAGCTCGGCTTCTTCTTACCAGTCCCGGGCTCTATGAGCTTCCTCCAAGCCTCGTAGAACGTCTTGCCAACCTCCTTCTCCCTGCCCTTCACAAGCTCCTCCAGCTTACCATACCTCAGAGCCCCAGTGGGGCAAGCCTCCACGCATGCTGGTGGCAACCCCTCTCGGAGCCTATCCTCGCACATGTCACACTTCAGCGCTACTCCACGCTCGTTGTCAAAGAGCATTGCTCCGAAGGGGCACGCTCTTACGCACTGCTTGCACCCAATGCACGCCTGCTCATCTATCCTCACAATGCCGTCCGGCCCCCTATAGATGGCGCCGACGGGGCACACGTTCATACAGGGCGGGTTCTCGCAGTGCATGCACTGAACAACATATGGTAGCCCGACGCGCGGGATTGATAATACTCTTAGCCTTGGCTGCGGCCTCGGCGTCTCATGGATGGCTGTGAAGAGGTCCCTTGACCTGCTGTGCTCGACCGCGCATGCGAGGTAGCAGTTCCAACAACCTAGGCACCGGTTGGGGTCGTAGAAGAGGACATAGTCCTTCGGCTTCGCGGGCTCAACGGGGAAGCTTAGCTGCGATAATGGCGGCCTTATTGGTGGTAATAGTGACTGCCTAGTTGCCACTTCTCCCTGCACCGGTTACTATTATCGGCGTTGTAAGGGGATAGGGTTATCCCATTTAGATTCCCTTCAACACCGGTTACATGGCTATGGTTTTTCTCTTCTTCGCATATTTATCTAGTCTATGAACAGTGTTTATTCTGCTCCTAGGAGGCCTTGCCTAAGTAGATACTGGGGCTGAGTTACCAAGTATTTTGGGGGTTTCTCTGAGAAGCGTGCGTGGTTAGCTTTTAAAAGCCTTGTGTGGTGCACTACTCGTGGTGCACTAGTGCATAATATGGGGTGTAACGTGGTGAGGGTTCTCCAAGCAACAATCCTCGTAGCAGTGATACTCGTAGCCCTTGTAGCAGGCCTCTACGCGGCATCTCATCACGGTAAAGCAACCAGTACGAAACAATACGGGCCCGCCACGAGCCCCTCCACGAGCGCCGAGAGCAGCACAGCCTCCTTGACATCGACGCGGTCGGCGCCGCCCAAGAGCGGGGCAAAGACCCTCGTAATAGCCATGGGTGACTGGGGGCCGCCTAGCCCCTTCCTCTTCTACCCCAGGGGCCCTGGCTACGTATTGACAAGCCTGGTTTTCGACACTCTCGTCTGGAAGGACGAGCACGGCATAGTACCGTGGCTAGCGACTAGCTGGGAGCACCCAGACCCCTACACCTGGGTATTCCACCTACGCCACGGCGTGTACTGGCAGGACGGCGAGCCCTTCACCGCTAGAGACGTGGTGTTCACGCTCAAGTACTTGATGAGGCATCACTGGGCCTGGAAGAACATAAACCCCTCACTGATAAAGAGCGTCTACGCCCCCGACAACTACACCGTGGTAATAAAGCTGGCTAAGCCCTACGCGTTCTTCCTACAAGACTACGCCTCCACTGTGTTCATACTACCGGAGCACATTTGGAGAAACGTGACAAACCCCTACACCTTTAGGAGCAGGGAGGCCTTCATAGGAACGGGCCCCTATATGCTGAAAAGCTATGAGCCTCAACAAGGCTACGTGTTCGTAGCCAATCCCCGGTTCTGGGGAGGCAAGCCATTATTCAAGGAGATAAGAGTAGTGGCTATCGGGTTCAATAACCCCCAGCAAGCAGCCCTAGCGCTCATAAACGGTAAAGTAGACACAGCAACGTTCATGGGGAAGGCCTACCGCCTAGTAGAGATGATAAAGAAGAGGCTACCCGGGGCAAGGATCCAGAGCGGGCCAATGTACTGGGTCCTCTTCCTCGGATTCAACCTGGACAAGTGGCCCTACAACGAGACAATGTTCCGGAGAGCTGTAGCCTATGCACTGAACCTCACAGAGCTAGTGCTAAGAGTCACTGGTAGCACCAATGCAGCGGTACCGGGCTCGCCGGGCTACATACCGCCCTACAGCAAGTTCTACAACCCAGACACGCCAAGATACCCCTACAACCCATCCAGGGCCGAGAAGCTACTAGACCGCCTAGGCCTAGTTGATAGGAACGGTGACGGCTGCCGAGACCTACCAGGCGGGAAGCCCTGGCACCCCCTACTAGTGGCGCCGAGCTGGTACACACAGGAGGCAATAGTTGTCAAGAACATGTTGAAGAAGGTCGGCATATGCGTGACAGTGAAGACCGTTAACTCCTTCAACCAGCTAGACGCGCTGATAAGGAGAGGAGCCTACGACCTAGAGATAAACGGGCACGGCGCAACCGGGAACACGCCAACAGCCTTCACGTGGTACTTCAGCGGGAGATTCGGCGCAAAGTGGAACAACGAGACCTACTGGCGCCTAGTAGAGAAACTAGTATCAGCAAAGACCCCGGAGGAAGCCTACAAATACGCCAAGGAGATCCAAGTAGTGATAGCGGAGCAGCTACCCAGGATAGCCCTCTACTACCCCAACATCTTCGTAGTGACGAGGCCAGGTGTGCCGGTGCACTGGTTCTTCACCGCCGGGGGAATAGACGGCGGGATACCAATGCCCTACAACAAGCTAGCCCTGGTAAAGCCCTAGCATATGCTAGGGAGTTTAGCCCATCTAGTTGCTTGTTTTCTTTCTCCTTTTTTGCTCTCCACTCTCTGCTTACCTATTGCTTGGGGACTATTCTCTACCAGTGCCTGCTTCACTGGAATAAAGCCAGCACCTAACAGTTCTTCGTCCCCCGATACTTATGGGCGGCGGGTCTTTCTTAGAGCATATGTGTAGTGCGTACGGGCACCGATCCCTGTAGCGACAGCCGGGCGGCGGGTCTATGGGTAGCCGTGGCTCAGCTACCTCCATTACTTCTGGTAGTTTTTCTCGCGGGTCTGGCTTGGGTACAGAGCTTATCAGCATCCTCGTGTATGGGTGCTTTGGGTTATTGATCACCGTGTCTGTGGGCCCTTTCTCTACCACTACGCCGCTGTACATCACCATGACCTCGTCGCTCATATAGCTTACAACGGATATGTCGTGGCTTATGAATATGTAGGACGTCTTATGCGTTCTCTGAATACTTTTTAGGAGATTGAGTATCTGGGCCTGCACAGATACATCAAGCGCGGAGGTAGGTTCATCAAGCACTATTAGCTCTGGCTCCGTGGCCAGCGCCCTGGCTATTGCTACTCTCTGCCTCTGCCCCCCGCTTAGCTCATGGGGGTACCTATACATTACGTTGATCGGTAGCTCTACCTCTTCCAGTAGCTCCCTTATCCTATTATCTAGTTCTTCGCGGCTACTAACGAGCCGGTGTATAAGGAGAGGCCTTGCTATTATGTCGCGTATCCTCATACGCGGGTTGAGACTCGAGTACGGGTCCTGGTATACTATCTGCATATATTTTCTCAGGGGGCGTAGCCTCTTCTCCGGCAGAGATGTTATATCGGTGCCGCGGAAAATTATCCTGCCCTTACTGGGCTTGTAGAGACGGATAACCGTTTTGCCGAGGGTTGTCTTACCGCTCCCCGTCTCGCCTATGACGCCTATTGTCTTCCCCTTCTCTAGCACGAAGCTCACATCCTCTACTGCGTGGAGATACCTTGTCCTAAGTAAGCCTTCTCTTATAGGGAAGTATTTTGATAACCCCTCTACCTCTAGTATCGCCTCCGCCAAGGGGGGAGTCCGCCTCCACCGTTATTCTCTTCTATGACTTTTCTTACCAGAGTATAGCCAGCAGTACACGAGAGCATTACCTAGACGAGTGGCTGGTGGCTCGCTTCTCTTGCAGACTGGTTTCGCCGAGGGGCATCTATCATAGAATATGCAGCCTTGGGGCCTTCTGCGTAGATCGGGTATGGTTCCTGGGAGCGGTGTTAGTTCCCTCTTGTCGCCGAGCCTGGGGATGGCTTTTATCAGCATCCTTGTGTACGGGTGTAGGGGCTTGTAGAAGATATCCTCTGTTGGGGCTATTTCGAGCACCTTGCCAGCGTACATTACTGCTATTCTATCAGCTATCTGGGCTGCTACGGCCATGTTATGGGTGATAAAGAGTATGCTCATTCTTCTCTCTCTTTGTAGTCTTCTGAGAAGGGTGAGTATCTGCGCCTGTACAGAGACGTCAAGGGCGGAGGTAGGCTCATCAGCTATGAGGAGGCTTGGTTCGTTTAGGAGCGCTGTTGCTATGAGGACTCGTTGCTTCATGCCGCCGCTTAGCTCGTGGGGGTATCTTTTGAGCGTTTTCTCGGGGCTGGGTATTCTTACTGCTCTGAGTAGCTCTGCCGCCTTTTTTAGCGCCTCCTCGGGCTTAGCGCCTGGGTGGTGTGCGAGGTACACGTCTTTCATGAATTCCCCGATAGTGAATACGGGGTTGAGCGCGATGTTGGGCTCTTGGAATATCATTGAGATGTCTCTACCCCTTATCTTATTCATTTCCTCATCGGTGAGGGATAACAAGTCAACACCGTCGAACATTATCCTACCCGAGGCTATCTCAGCATACTCTGGTAGAAGCCTCATCACTGCATGAGCTAGTGTGCTCTTACCACTCCCAGACTCACCCACCAGCGCTACTACCTCGCCTCTCCCAATACTCAGACTAACCTTATCAACAGCGTACACAACCCCCTCATCAGTATAGTAGTTAACACTGAGATTCACCACCTCTAGGAGCGGCATGGCCTCCTCTCCCTACTCCTTTATCCGCGGGTTGAGAACATCGTTAAGCCCGTCACCCATCAGGTTAAACCCTAGGACGGTAATGATTAGGAAGAGTGAGGGGAACACCCACATTTGGGGAGCGATATCCAGGTACTTCATGGCCTCGTTTATCATGGCTCCCCACTCGGGGGTAGGCGGCTGAACGCCTAGGCCGAGGAAGCTAAGCGCTGCAGCCGTCAGTATGCTGGCACCGCTTCGAAGAGTACCGTGCACTACGACAGGGTAGAGGCTATTGGGGAGAATATAGCGCAGCAGTATAGAGACCCTGGACTCTCCTATAGCTCTAGCAGCCTCCACGTAATCGCTCTCCTTGACGGCTAGTACCGCTCCTCTCATAATCCTAGCGAACTGGGGGAAGTTGTAAACACCTATGGCTATGATCACGTTCATTAACCCGGGGCCAACTATGCTAGCAACCAGTATTGCTAATAGTATGTCTGGAAACGCTAGGAGTATGTCAATAATCCTCATTAAGGCCTCGTCAACCCATCCACCGATGAAGCCGGATATCGAGCCATAGATTACGCCCGCGATTATAGCTATGAGTATCCCGGCTACGGCCACGATAAGGCTTATACGAGCACCATAGACTATGCGACTAAATATATCCCTGCCCAGTTGATCGGTTCCGAACCAGTGGCGGGTAGAAGGAGGCTCAAGCGCATGAGAAAGCTCGCCTTTAACCGGGTTATATGGAGCAATAAGTGGCGCGAGAAGCCCAAGAAGCACGAACACTGCTACAAGGGGAGCGCCTACCCGAAAGCTTCTATTCCTCTTAAGCTTTCTAAGCAATAGCCTAGTCTGAGGGCTTAGCCAAGCCCTCTCGCCGAGCAAGCGTGTAAACACCTGCAACATGTTCTCCCCTTATCCCCTATGCTGTCTCCCCTCTAGGCGAGCGAAGCCTAGGATCAATGACCATGTAGAGTATATCAACAGCGGTGTTGACAAGGGCGAATGTCGCTGCTATGAATAGTATACCTATCTGTATCAATGGATAGTCTCGGGAAAATATGGCATCTATTAATAAGCGGCCAAGCCCCGGATAGGAGAACACAGTCTCAGTTATCACAGCCCCTGCAAGCATATAGCCAAATATAAGCCCAGTAACCGTGACAACAGGTATTAGTGCATTTTTCAAAGCATACTTGTATATAACGATGCGGCGTGGGAGACCAAAGGAGAAAGCCACCTTTATGTACTCTTTGCCTAAGACTTCCACCATGCTGGCCCTCGTCATCCTTGCAATAGGCGCTGCCCCGTAAAGCGCCAATGCGAGACCCGGTAGTATTAGGTGACGTAGCGTTATCTCTCCCGTAACACTCGTGGCAGGTAGCAAGTGAAGCTTCACACTAAATACCAGCATAAGGAATATAGCTATGACGAATATCGGGGTTGAGACACCTATCACAGCGAACCCCATTACCAACTGGTCTATCCTACTATTTCGGTGAAGAGCGGCCAGGATCCCCAAGGGGATCCCTATAATCATCGATAACAAGATACCCACTATGGATAGCTTCAACGTGTTTACAAACCTATACTCTATTAGTGCTGATATGGGCTTACCCGTTACAATGCTTTTACCGAAGTCGCCGCGCAGTATCCTAGCCATGAACTCAGCATATTGAACCACAAGTGGCTTATCAAGGCCGAGGCGGTGGCGTAGAGCCTCTACTTCCTGCTGAGTCGCCTCTGGGCCAGCCAGTATACGTGCAGGATCACCTGGGAGGAGATGAATAATCATGAAAACTATGAAGGATGCTCCCAACAGTGTTATGAATAGGAATAAAAACCTTTTAGCCAAGTACGGTGCGAGCCTCGACATCGAGACACCCCAAGGAGCCTAGGGTTGGGATGACCTAGTAGTCGCTCTAGCCTTGCTCCCAGTAAGCGTATTTCAGCAATACTATCTCTGTTGGTAGGTATACTACTCCCTTCACTTGTTTCTTGAGCCCAAGCGTGTCATACATTACTACCATGAATATAGTGGGCGCGTCATTGAATATTATCTTCTGGAGCTTGCATAGGGCTTGCATCCTCTTCTCGCCGAGCAGCACCATTTGTTGCTCTATCAGCTTATCGGCCTCCGGGTTCTTGTAGAACCAGAGATTAGCGCCCTTGGGTGCCCACATCTTGGAGTAGAATAGGGGCCTTATCCCCCAGTCAGCATCACCCGTGCTCGGCGCCCACCCTATTAGGAACAATTGTCTCTTCGTCTGGCTCGGAGGCTTGAATAACTCTTTCACATAGCTCGCCCACTCCCACACCTGTAGCTTGACCTTGATACCTATGTTTTGCAGGTACTGCTGAACTGCTTGAGCCATGTCGTAGTCTCCTACATATCTACCTCTAGGAGTCCATAGTGTCAGTGAGAGCTCCTTCCCATTAGCGTCTTCTAGTACTCCGTCACCGTCACGGTCCTTCCACCCAGCCTTTGCTAATAGCTCCTTAGCCTTCTTCGGGTCATATGGGTATGGGCCCACTTTGCAATGACCATGTGTTAGAGGAGCTATTGGTGAGTCAGCTGGCTCGCCTAGTCCGAATAACACGTTCTTCACTATGGCTTCTTTGTCCACAGCGTAGTTGAGAGCCTGTCTAACGAGTACATTGTTTAGAGGAGGTACCAGGTTATTCATCCCTATGAATATTACGCGGTTTGTTGGCCGCACTAGAACCACTATTCCCTTAGTCTTGTTAAGCTCCTTTACGTACTGCGGCGGTATGCGGAGAGCAACATCAACGTCACCGCTTTGGAGAAGCCTCATCCTGGTCTGGTCATCCGGCACTATCTTGAATATGACTTTCTTGAAATGAGGAGCCTTGGCCTTATTCCAGTAATTGGGGTTCGCCTTGAGCACTATCCGGTCTCCGGGAACCCATTCCTCGAGCATGTAGGGGCCTGTACCGATAGGGTTCTTTTTGGGACTATTACCGTTCTGGAAGGACTTCGGGCTCATTATTGCGGCAGCGCCGTGTGCTAAGTGGTAGAGGAATGCGCCGAAGGGCTTTTTCAGCACAAACTCGACCGTATAGTCGTCAAGCACTTTTACCTCCTTTATGAATGGTTTGAAGAGGCTACTGCGTCTAAGGTTCTGTGTTAGGAGCCTATCAAAATTGGCCTTAACAGCCTCAGCGTTGAACGGTGTACCGTCTTGGAACTTTATGCCCTTTCGTAGATGGAATATCCATACTGTGCCGTTGTTCTTTACCTCCCAGCTCTCGGCCAGCCCGGGCTTTATGTGCATATTCTCATCTAAGTCGACGAGATACTCGTATATCATCCTGCCAACCATGTATGATGGATTATCGCTCGCGTCGTGGAGGTCTAGTGTAACTATATCGGTGCCCATTGCTACTACGAGGGTGTCTTTTCCGCTTGCAGGTTTAGGTGATGTGCTCGGAGCCGTAGCGGTGGATGAAGCGGCCTGGGTACTAGTGGTAGGAGCTATTGGCGTACTCTTTGTTGCGCCCCGGTTAGCGGCCTTGTAGGCGTAGAGACCTAGCGCGGCTACTACAACAACCAATACTATTATTGATATGGCTAACTTGTTTGATAATGCTCTTAATTGTTTAGTATTAGGCAATCAATACCACCACACGTTAAGACCTCCAAGGAGCCTCTATATAAGCTTATCTAACGATTTAAAAACCGAGCACATGGCTCATAAAAAGCATAAATATGAGCAAAAATATTGTTTATAATACCTAGAAAACGGGCAACACGCTGCACTTGATAGAGAAGACGGAGAGAAAATATCGGTAAGAAGGGGAGGATAAGACACCGGGATACTAATGCACCTATGTTGTAAGCCTGTTGGCCGGGTAGTACGGGATAAACCTATTAGTGAGGAATGGCCTAGGGGGAGGGAGGAGGTTATCTCGTATAACGAGGAGATTATGAGGAAGCCGGCCAAGATACTGGTGGAGCGCAAGTACTGTGACGCGATAAGGGGGATTCATCCCGGCTCCCTTGTCTGGGTTATATGGTTTGCTCATCGCGCTCCCGGCGGCGAGGAGGCCCCCTTGACTGTTAGGCCTTTTATGGACGAGTCTCTCCCGGTGATGGGTGTTTTTGCTACCCGTAGCCCTGCGAGGCCCTGCCCCCTTGGGCTCACCTTGGTCTATGTCGAGAGGGTTGAGGATTGTAGCCTTGTTGTTCGCGGCCTAGATGCTTTTGATGGGACGCCGGTGCTTGATATCAAGGCTTATAGCGAGGGTCTTGATTCTCCGCGGGAGGTGCTTCGGCGTGCAAGGGCGTCGGGCGGGGCTAGTGGGGCTAGTGGCTGAGCTTGTGCTAGGATTGCTGCTCATAGCTGTGCTTGCCTATGTCTCTGCCCGTGCTGGTCTCGGGAACCCTTTCACCGGGCTGGGTGCTGAGCAGGGGCTGGGCCCCGAGGAGCTGCGGGTGCTTAGACACGTCTATGGGCTTGATGAGCCCGTTCCGAGGGGGTTGCTGAGCTTCATCTACGGGGTTCTCCGAGCGGATACTGGGCCGAGCATACTCTATAATAAGCCGGCCTTCGCGTTGGCCGAGGAGGCTCTTCCCTGGACGCTGCTAGGGATAGGGGCCGGGTTTCTCGCAGCCTATGCCTCGGCGGCGCTATGGGTAGTGCTGCTGGGGCCGGGGGTGCCGAGGCCCGTGAGGGGGCTGAGCTTCCTACCCGGCTACTTCTACGCCGTCCTGATGCTCTTGTCCTCTTGGTGGCTTGGATGGCCCCCAGCGCTCCCAGGCCATGGCGCGGAGAAGCTCGCGGCCTATGTCCTTGTTGTCTGGCTCGCCCTATGGCCTAGGCTGCTCCACGGGCTCGCAGGCATAGTGGAGGACCCTGGCCTGGAGCTAGCTAGTGTTACACAAGCGATGAGAGCCATTGGTGCCCCGGAGCACCGGGTTAACGCGAGGCTTCTGAGAACCGTGCTCGCGCCCTACACCGCTTACGCCGCGACCATGCTCGGGATGGTTCTCGAGAGGAGCGCTATCCTGGAGCCTTTGCTCGGGTACACGGGGCTCGGCCTCCTACTGTACCGGGGGGTGGCGAGCGCGGACCCGGTGCTAGCCGCCACCGCCTTCACGCTGCTAGGGGCTATAGCTTACCTCGTCGTTGTTGCTGGGAGGCTTGCTGAGCGCCTCCTAGACCCGAGGCTGTCCCGGAGGTAAATCGGCGTGGAGAAGCGCGCAGCCTCCCTGGCCGTACTGGCTAGCCTGGCTATACTGGTGATTATCTCCTACGTGTACGCGCCGAGCTGCCCCATAGCGTTTGCCCCGCTCGAGCCGCCTAGTAGGAGCCACCCGCTCGGCACCGATCCCGTGGGCCGCGATGCTCTCTGCGAGGTGTTAGCGGGGATACGCGCCAGCGTGGAGGCAGCGTTCGCCGCCCTCGCCGCCTCGCTGGCCGTGCTCTCGGCGTCGCTGCTAGCCGGGGTCTCTGCCAGGGCTGGGCGCCTAGTAGACTCGGTGGCGGCCCTGGTAGCGGGGCTGCCAAGGATGAGCCTATTGATGATGCTAGCCCTGGTCACCAGGCTATCCCCTATCGGGATAGGCTTACTGATAGGCTCCCTAGCCTCTCTCCAAGGAGCCCGTGCAGCCGCTACAAGGGCTAGGCAGGTGGCTAGGAGCCTCTACGTGGAGGCTGCCCGCGCGATAGGGGCTCCGTGGTACAGGATAGTGGCTAGGCACATTGCTCCGAACACGTGGAGCTCGATAGCGAGCTACGCTAGCATAGCCTCCTCGGCAGCTGTCTACGCCGAGGCTGGGCTAAGCATGCTAGGCCTAGGGAGCCCCGCTACCCCCAGCCTGGGCAAGGTAGCAGGCCTCGTGCTACTAACACCGGGGGCGGTGCTCACCGAGGCTGGGTTGGCCCAGCTAGTGGCCTCGCTAGCACTGGTCGCCGCGATAGCCATGCTCATGTACCTAGCTGTTAGGCTTATCGGCTCCTAGGCGGGCCCGGGGGATAAGACTTTTACCCAGCTACTAGTTACCAGCTTATCAGCAGAAACCAGATCCGAATACTTATAACGCTGGCATAGCCATCCGCCCTTGGCGGCAGCGCTTACATGGGCGAGGAGGGGGCCCGGTAATGGAGATATGGGCTGAGGTTGCGCCGAGCAAGAACCCTGCAAAGGTCGTGTCCGTTGCGCGGAGCATCCGGGGACTCCCCGACGTGGTTAATGTCCCGGAGGCTCCTCTGGGCAAGCCTAGTGCCCACGCTATAGCTGTGAGCTACCTAGTGGCGCAGGAGGCTATGGCCCAAGGCGTTGCTAATATAAGGCTGCTCGACATAAATGCCAACGCGTTGCTGAGCCTCGTGGGGGCAGCGCAGCTCCTCGGGCTTCGGGGAGTTGTTCTCCTCCAGGGGGACCCCCCGCGCTACGGGAGGCCGGTAGCGGAGCTTGGCACAGAGGAGGCTACCAGACTGGTTAAGGCCAAGGGCTTACGCCTAGAGATCGGGGCCATACTTAGCCTGGCCAAGCCCGTCGAGGAGCAGGCTAAGAGGCTGAGCCAGCCCATAGACTTCTTCCTAGCCACTAGGCTCTGGACACCACGCCAACTAGGCGGCGCGATCCAGGAGGCGAGGAGGCTACAGGGTAAGAAGATCATACCATACGTAGTCGTGGCCGAGGCTGATAACCGTAAGCTCCTCTACGACATGCTCCAGGGGCACCAACCAGTATACGAGCCAGAGGACATGCCACGAGTACTGAAAGAGCTCACAGGGCTAGTGGACGGCATACTGGTCTCCTCCCCCCTCTCGGAGAAGACTCTCCGCGAAGCGCTAAAGGCTGCGAGGGAGGCGCAAGAGGAGCTCGTAATAGGGAAGC
>Ga0256833_1001529_pt1 | contig 16935 bp, 16 predicted proteins | sample 356284metaG_FD_190535 | JGI IMG/M metagenome (GOLD analysis project Ga0256833, IMG submission 190535) | Hydrothermal vent microbial communities from Mid Atlantic Ridge, Atlantic Ocean - 356-284 | ecosystem: Environmental > Aquatic > Marine > Hydrothermal vents | place: Atlantic Ocean: Mid...
GCATCTTCACCTGATGCAACAGTTGTCCGATATTCCTATTGATCCTCCTGAATTCTTTCATCAGGATTTCCAGGAGCTCTCTCTCCTCCATGGAGTTTCCCTCCATGCCAAATCTTAAAGGTAAAAGGTGTCCCGAATATCAAGAGGAAATTCCAGTTCCCCGGAGCAATGCGGGATTTATACTTTTCAGCCTAACAGGAGGCAATCCGGAGAATGAAGTGTCCATGCGGGAGCGGGAAACCCTACGAGAAGTGTTGCCGGGACGATGCAATGGTGGTCTCCCGGTATCAGGACATACTGGTGGAAATATTTGAGATTCATGTGGGAAGATGGTTAAAAGAGAGGGCAACCGATTACGCCGACACCCTCAGGAAATACAGAGAAATCTTCCGCGATGCCCATGTATATTACGCAATGACGGACAGGGACATACTGAATCGCTTCCTCAGGGAGCGGGAGGGACTCCTGACCCACAGGCAGAGGGAAGCGATGCACGCTTTTTCCAGCGGAAAGATGGCCCGGGTGGAAATAACGGAGGATCTGGACTTTCTCGGCTTCAGAGGCATCGACCTGGAAAGCGGGGAGAAAATTAGAATCTGGAACATAGACAGCAGGAGGGATTACTTCAAGTACGATGTTATGGTGGGTTATATCTACCCGGTGGAGGGAAAGTGGGTTCTGTCCCCCCTCGCCTACTTCATACCCCGCATTCTGATTCCCCATATAAATCTGAAAGGGGATACCCAGTCCATCATAAATCAGCTGAACGAATTCGTATATGAGGAAAAGTTCGATGTTTTCTACGATGGATTCGCCAGGAAGGAATACGCAATCAAATTCAGCTTCAGGGATTACAGAAAATTCAGCAGAATCTCGGAGAAGTCCCGGGCAGTTTATTTCGATAAGAACAACAGGGTATTCCTGATATACAACATGGGAAGAGTGGCCCGACTCCTGGACAGGAATCCACTGAGACCGCAGGACAGGAGCAACATATACAGGGTCGTGGGAACCATGATGCTGTACGGAGCGCAGGAGCAGTTCACCGCATTTATTCTGACCAGAAACATAAATCAGGCGATGGCCATCCTGAAGCTCTACGAGGGATTATACGATGAAGCTGAAGTTTTCGAGGATAAGGGAAAAGTAAAGATAGACCCGCAGGAAGAATTCCAGAAGCAGAAAAAGCAGGACATAGAGGACTTCTACAGGAATCTGGGTGAAGTTTCCGAAGAGGAGTACAAATTCTACCACAACCTGGAAGAGCGGTTCAAATCCATAGGAGCCAGGCATGTTTTAGTCGAAGAGATTTTAAAATTCTCCAGATGAAAGAGTACATCAGGATTCTGGCAATCGGGGATATCTATGGAAAGCCCGGCAGGAACATATACAGGGAGAAGGCTCCCCTCCTGAGGGAAAAGTACAGGCCCCACCTTACGATAGTAAACGGTGAAAACAGCGCCGGAGGAAGGGGAATAAACGGAAAGGCCTACCGGGCGATCAAGGAAGCGGGGGCAGATGTCATAACCACCGGAAATCACATCTTCGATAACAGGGGTTTTGAGGAAGTAATAGACAAACCCGATGTCATAGTGGCCTATAACTTTCCAGAAGAATCGCCGGGAAACAGAATATTCTCCACGGAAATTCTGGGAAAAAGGGTGTATGTGATTACGCTTCTGGGAAGGGTATTCATGGATCCGCGCGTCGAATGCCCCTTCAGAAAATCTCTACAGGCCATGGAAAGCGACCCCGATGGAATCTACATACTGGATTTCCACGCAGAAGCCACCAGCGAAAAGACGGCTCTGGGATTCCATCTCGATGGGAAATATGCCCTGGTATTCGGAACTCACACCCATGTCCAGACTGCAGATGAGAAGATTCTGCCGGGAGGAACAGCTTACATCACGGATATCGGTATGACAGGGGGGACCCTTTCGGTTATCGGCGCTGATCCCGAAAAAATCGTCCCCCGTTTCATGTATCCCCATTACAGGGAAAAAGCAGAGCCCTGCAAGAAAAATCTGATGGTTCAGGGAATTTATGTGGAAATAGACCCCGAAACGGGCAAGGCGGTTTATATAGAAAGGTTCGGGATATAGAGCGCTCTATCTCCCGCAGCCCTCCTTTAGGTGTTCTATGGATTCTGAAGGAAGCAGGGTGGAAATATAAAGCCTGATCCATCTTGGTGTTCATAAGTTATTCGTACTATTGAATTTATGCAGTTTCAATTATAAAATTCATTCATCATGAGAGGTATAAATGCAAAAGCACTGTCGATTATCCTGCCCGCCCTCCTCCACGCCCAGTACGAGTGGGACATGGTGTGGCAGAAGACTTATGGAAACCCTCCCTACTTCGGGGTGGACATGAGGGTGGTGGGAAGACCGGACATTTATACTGATTTCTGCGGGACATACGGTCTGTGCGCCGACAACGAAGTGGCAATCGATGGGAGCGGGTACATACTGACCATGGCCTCGTGGGGAGGGGGTTCGGCAAATCAAATCAGCGGAATAAGGGTCTTCAGGCTGAACCCGGCAGATGGAAGTATAGTCTGGTACAGGGATATAACCCAGACATGGGACCAGGTAGCATCGGATGTAAAAGTGGACAAAAGCGGCAATTATGTAATCCTCTACAGGGTGGATGTGGGAAACTATCCCCACTGCTGGGGCGGAAAACTCTACAGGCTAAGCAATATAGATGGTTCTACTATCTGTACAAATTGGGGATACTTCTGGAGCGGAGATGAAAGTAATTGCTGGCATAATTACTGGGACGGCCCCTTCGGGATGGATGTGGATAACTCGAACAACATAGTGGTGGTCACCGGGGACATTGGGGGATTTTACATGTGGAAATTCGGTCCGGGCTGCAACCCGCTATGGAACATTCTGATTCATTCGCCGGGATATCCCTATTCTGCGGCCGGAAGGGATGTTGCTGTGGACAGGAATGGAGATTATGTGGCCGTGGGCTTCGATACAAAAACAGCATCCATGGTGGTATCGAAAGTCTCTCCATCGGGAACGATACTGTGGAAGAGATTCTATCCAATAAGCGGGCACGGGGGAAGAATTGTAAATCAGGCAGATGCGGAGATAGCGGTAGATTCCAGCAATAACTATGTGATAGTGACTTACGATGGAAAAGTCATCAAGCTGGACAGCAACGGCAATCTCCTGTGGAGCACGGTGTTTTCAAATGTGAAACTGGATGCGGTGGTGATTCCAGCCTCTGAACCCACATACCTGATAGGAGGAACCCTGTACGAAACAGGGGATAGGGATGTCTTCGTGGCGAAGATAAGGGCAGTGGATGGAACAGCTGTATGGACCCACACATACGACAGGATTGTATCCCCCTCCAGCGGCACGGGAGGAGACATGGGAACGGGTATAGGACTGGATCCCACCAACCAGAGCATCGTAATCACAGGGTACTCGGGCAACGCCAACTTTGCAGGATACGAATGGATCTTCAAACTGGCGGGGCTCACACCGGTGAGCATCGGGGAAAGTCGGCACACAGCAGACGGAATATACAGGTTCTTCTCCCCCGGCGGAAGACTCCTGGGAGAGGGAAGAGAACCTCCAGAAAGCCCCGGGATATACATCATACACGACGGTGGTAAAACGAAAATCCATATAGTCAGATGAGGGGACACCTCCCCTCAGGGAACGACGAACTTTTCGCGGGCAAATCCCATCCTCAGTATATACACTCCCCTCTTCAGGGGCACGAATGTAAATCCATCGGAAGCTCCTCCCAACACTCTCCTCCCCGCCGCATCGTATATCTCGAAGAAGCCCGGACTGAGAATACGAATCCCGTTCCTGAGCACAGAAAAGCGGATATTACGGGAATTCTGAAAAATCTCCTTCATCCCCAGAGGGACGAGGGTCCTGAAGACCCATACACCGCTTATTCCCGCAGAAATGACCACGAAGCTGTCCACCGGAGCGATTCCATCCCTGAAGCTGGAGATGTATGGGTCATAATAGCCGGCATACGAAAGAATGTCCGGACTGTTGAGGTCAATGACCCTCATTCCCGAATCCCATACCGTAATATACACCAGATTGTTGTACCCATTCACATCCATCACCTGCTGCCCCCCGAAGGAGTCCACGGCCACCACATAGGGAGAAGAGGGATCCGAAACGCTGAGTATATAAAGCTCCTGGTAATTGGTAAGGAATAAAAGGGTATCCGCCAGATATACTTTGGAAGAATAGATGTAGGAAGAGGAAGGAACGAACTGGCTCACCAGGATGGGAGAAAGAGGATCCGATACATCTACCACCACGAGACCACTGTCGCCCGCCGCGATGAAAAGAAGGCTGTCTTTCCCCACCACATCCATACCCCTTCCGGGGAACTGAAAGGTGTTTATCAGCGATGGCACCTGCGGTATGGATATGTCCAGAATCACCAGATCCCCGAAGTTGTCGGCCACATAGGCGTAATTTCCGGATACATACACCCCATCGGCCACCCCCTGAGTGTTATAACTTCCATCTATGAAGGCACTGGAGGGATCAGAAATATTGACCACATAGAGCCCCTCATAGGCATGGGCCACATATAGATAATCCCCGTCTATATAGAGGTCCTGAACGAAATCCAGGGATGGAAAGCTCTTCACTATCCTGGGATTATACGGAGAAGATATGTCCAGCACCGTAAGACCGGAATTCCAGTCCCCGGCGTAAGCATAACCATCGCGGGCAGCCAGAGAGACCGTAAAAGAAGGAGTAGAAAATCGACCAGCCTCCGATATCGAAGATGGATTGGAAGCATCCAGGATGCGAACTCCATAAGAAGAGGTTGCCGTATAAATTATGCTACCAAGAGTCCGAATATCCCTCAGATCCCCCTCTTCCACATAAGTGCCCACTATCGACATGGTGGCGAGATCCACTACGAACAGAGTGTCGTCAGAGGTTCCCAAATATGCATAATTACCTCCGATGTCGAGGTACTGAACATAATCGTAAGTATCCAGACTATCCAGATCCACGGGATTGGAAGGATTGCTAACATCCACCACCCTCAAGCCTTCCCCCATGTCAGCGAGGAATACCGTATCTCCTCTGACTCTCAAATCCGTGGCCCAGGAGAAAAATCCGCTCGTATGACCGGATACAAAAGAGAGACTGGATGGATTAGAAGCATCGAGAATAAAGAAGTCGTATGAACCGCCGGCGGCGAATACAGTGTCGTTTCTCACATAAATCTCATAGACAACCCCCGATGGAAATGTATCGAGCACAGAGGGAGAAGCCGGATTCGATATATCGATGGAAAAGATTCCGGCATAGCGGGAGGCCATGAATACAACATTCCCATTACCACAGGCCACATCCGCCACCTGGCCGGGAAGCTTAAGGGTGGAAAGCACCTGCGGATGCGAAGCATCCGAGATATCCACTATGGCAAGACCCTGCTCGTATGCAGAGACCAGAAGATAATTACCATTAACACTCACATCGAGGACCACCTCGAAGGGAATGGAAGAGAGATGAACTGGAGTGGCTGGATCCGACACATCCACGATGGCAACACCCCCAAGACCCCCGGCAAAGAGCAGGCCCCTCGATGAGTCCACATCCACGGAGTATATGTATCCAGGAACCGCTCCATAAAGAGCAACACTGGAGGAATCCACCTCCGCCCAGGCAAAAACTGGAACTGTGAAAAAATAAAGATAGGATAAGATACCTCTCATAGCCCCTTAAGTTTAAAGAACTTGAGAGCACTCATTTCGAACCAACTATTACACATGGAAGAAAGGCCTTCCCCTTCCCATTAAGCCTGTATTCACCCCAACACGGCCGATAATTTCCGAACGCTCCTTCCGAATCACTTGACACGGGACCCGGTATGCCTTTAAAATTTTAACGAAATAGTAACGGGAATTTAACATTCAATTAACATTCCCTCATAACCCACCTCCCGATCCCCGCTCACCGGAAGCGGGGGTCGTGAAAACCCCCTTTAAACTTCTGCGAATGCTTCTGAGCCGTCTGATAGAAAAGACTTTAGAGAGGGATATAGAAATCAGAGGCATAGCATACGATAGCCGGAAAGTGGAGGAAGGATACCTTTTCGTCGCCATAAGGGGATTCAATGTGGATGGGCATGAATTCATCCCCCATGCAATAGAAAAGGGGGCTGTGGCAGTGGCACACGAGCCGGAATACACCCCTCCCCGGCAGTTCGAGAAAAAAGCCTTATTCATAGAAGTGGAAAATTCCAGGGAATTTCTTTCATTCGCCTCATCCCGATTCTTCGGAGAGCCATCGGGTCAGTTGAAAGTAATAGGCATCACGGGAACCAACGGAAAGACCACCACCGCCTTCCTCCTGCACCAGGTCCTCAACTGGACGGGCAACAGATGCGGCCTCATGGGAACAGTTCTCTACGACACAGTATGCAGGAAAGAAAAGGCTTCCCTGACCACACCGGAATCCCTCGAAATCCATCAGATGATGAAGGAGATACTGGAATGCGGCGGAACCCATCATGTGATGGAAGTCTCCAGCCATTCCCTGGCCCTTCACAGGGTGGACCATGTGGACTTCGATGTGGCCGTGTTCACCAACCTTTCTCAGGACCATCTGGATTTCCATGGGACAATGGAAGATTACATGAGAGCAAAGTTGAAACTGTTCAGTATGCTGGAGAAGGACGATTTTGCCATCATCAATGCAGATGACCCCCACGCCCCCCACTTCGAAAGGGCCTCCACCGGGAGAGTAATAACCTATGGATTCAAAAGGAAAGCCAGTATCAGGGGGGAAGTGATGCGCAATAATCTGGAAGAGGGGCTGGTCATCTCCACCGAGATGGAGGGCAGTATATACATCATTATAAACCACAACCTGCTGGGCGAGTTCAACGCCTACAATCTCCTGGCCGCATTCACCACCCTCACCGCGCTGGACATCCCTCCATCCACAGCGGCGGAATTCCTCTCCAGGGCCAGGCCCCCCAAGGGGAGGCTCCAGCGCATCAGGAATGTGTTCATAGATTACGCCCACACCCCCGACGCTCTGGAAAATGTCCTGAAAACCCTGAAATCCCTTCCCCACAGGAAACTCATCGTGGTATTCGGGGCAGGGGGAAACAGAGACAGACAGAAGCGGCCCCTTATGGGACAGGTGGCGCAGAAATATGCGGACATAGTCATCCTAACCAGCGATAACCCCCGATGGGAGGACCCAATGGAAATCATCAGGGACATTCAAAAGGGAATAACCGGAGAGCACCATGTGGAACCCGACAGGGAGAAAGCCATAAAGATGGCCATAGATATGGCCGGCCCGGAGGACATAATCCTGATTGCAGGGAAGGGGCACGAGACCTATCAGGAGATAAAGGGGGAAAGGGTCCCATTCGACGATGAATATGTGGTCAGAAAGTACCTGAACGAATTCGACATGCCCACCATAGAATGGAAACCGGAAGACAAATGAACCCGGGTATAGAATACTCACCTGAGGACCAGCCACCTGTAGGACTTTCCGTCCACCCGAAGGATGTAAACCCCGGACGGAAGTTCAAACCTCAGAACATTTTCTCCCGGAGCCAGAATGCTCCTCTTTCTTCCCACCACCCTGCCCATAGCATCGAAAATATTTATGGAAACCGACCTCCCCACAGGAGAGATTATTCGTACAGAGCCATCGACAGCGGGGCTCACTATTAGACTCCTCCCCACCTCCTCCACAGCAACGGAACCGGAACATGAAAAAGCAGAATCGTAAACGAACTCGATGGCATCCGATATGACCACATCCCCATCCACAGCAGAGGAATAAAGGACAACCGAAGAAGAACTGTCCAGGCAGAATGTACCCACCTCCACCCATCCGGTATCCATCACCGGCGAATACTGGCTCAGGAAAACGGTCGTGTCTCCATCGATGGAATGGATCCTATAGCGGGCCTGCGTGGTCCTGTTGGAGGATTTCCGAATCCATGTCCTCAGATGATAGCCACCGGGACAGGTTATGGCAGGGTCGTATATGACGGAATCCTGAGAATAGGTGTAAGCGTAATGATAATCCCCGGCATATCCCGAATAACTGCTCAGGCTCCAGGAACCATAAGCATTCCATCCCGGATTTGCATCATCCACCACCCTCTGCGTACATCCCTCGAGGGGACCCAGATACGAAAATGCGAGGGCATCGAATGTCACCACCTGATAGGCCCTCGATGGATCTGAAGTTGTATCCGTGAGAACCACATATCCATAGGCTCCCGCCCCGAATGCCACCGTATCCAGAACCACCCATCCACCCTTATGCTCCTCCTGATCCACCCACACCTGCGTGGTTCCCTGAAGACCGATGAGCATATACCTGACCAGAGACAGGGTTGAATCCATTGCAGGAATATAAGCCTTAACTTCGTACCAGCCCGGAAAAGGGAGAATGGGATTCCACACAGCCCAGTTGTCCCTCTGGCCGGTCCATGCATAGGTCCAGAGGAAGTGGCCCGAATAACCGAGCGTATCGAACCACCAGCTGTCGTAAGTTCCATACCGGATGAAGCCCATATCCAGCTCATCAACCAGCGTGTCTGCAATCCTCTTCCCATTGACATAGGCCATGTACAGGGGCCAATCCCAGTAGGGGCCGGGATCCGTATGGGTGGCTCCCGGCACCTCATAGTGGCCTATGATATGCAACCTGTCGGCACCAAACCCGTAGGTCCGGGACAGAGCAGCCGAAATGCGGGCAGAAGATGCGTACAGCGAATCCGTGTACCATCCATTCTCCTCCACATACCCCTCATGCTCTATGCCGACGCTCCATGTGTTGTAATCCCAGTTCCCCGCATGCCAGGCGATATCGTTGTGGCACACCATCTGCGTACTCTCCCCATCGGAAGAGCGGATTACATAATGGGCGGAGACATTGGCATCGGGATTCTGAAACCAGCTTATGGTTCCACTGTAAGAGCCCTGAGTCGTATGGATTATAACATACGAAACTGGATAATCGGAAGGACGGCTGGCATCCGTGTAATTGGAGGGATCAGCGGGGATGAAAGCATCAACGAAGTCGAACTGGGGTTGCGGGGAGCAATCCGCATCGTAAAGGGAAGTCAGTACAGGGATTTCCGTCGACGGATGGGGTTCGATGGACAGTATGTGTTGCAATCCATCCCTGTACACCCGCAGAACATCCACCGCAAAAAATGGACCTCCGTACCTCTCAAGGGCACATGCCAGTTCCCCTTTACACAGGCTCAGGTACTTTGAAAGAAGCCCTGCGGCATAATCCACGCTGGCGCGCCAGGAGGAGGCCAGATATCCCTTAATTCCATCCAGATTAACCCTTCTGCCGCCGCAGACGGTCTGAAGGGAAATAGAGGGTCCCGGAAGGGAAAAGTCCCTTATGTCCATAAGTCCTATGGAACCGTAAAGGGAGGGACATCTGCGGTGATGGTACCTGCTCGAGACCCATGCTATGGCCCTCAGGATATCGGCATCCACACCCTTCTCGAGAGCCACATATTCCATATAAGCATCGAGGCTGTCCAGATAAGCCACCCTGTCCTGGTCCGGAGCAGAAATCATATACAGGAAAATCATATTCTCATCCTCCACGCTCTGGAAGGGGCATAGGTGGAACCCATCCCATCGAAGCAGGCAAAGATGTATAAATTGGAGCCGTAGCGCTGATTGCAGGGATAGACGGCCTCGTATCCAATAAGGCTCTTCTCCAGCCCTATATCCCCGAAACCCTCCCGAATCAGGAATTCCACCACCCTGTCCACGAATTGGGGCTCCGCCCTGGTGAGACCTTCCCGGGGCTTATCCACCACCTCCGGCCTTCCCAGAACGATAAGGCGGTGAGTCCCCTCCGTCCTCACGAGAAAATCCTCATTCACGACAGCAATTGGCTCCATGGGTACGGGAGACCTGAATATAATCTCCTGAATCCTGTAATACTTCTCAGGAAGTGCATCCCCCATCCGGCCCAGGAGCCTCTCGATGCCCAGGTTGGCAGCCAGGAACAGCCTATCCACGGGGTATGAGGAGCGGTCGGTAATAACGCGGATTACATGTCCCTCGAAAGCCTCCAGATCCACCACCTCCTCGAAGAGCTCGAACTGAACGCCGTCGGATCTCAAACCGTAGTACAGCTTTATGGCAAATTCGTAAGGATTTACATAGGAAAAGGGTCCCAGGTCCCTCACCTCCACATCGAGGCTCCTGTATATATCGAGGCTCTCCAGTCCTTCCTCGTCGTGGAGCACTATTCCGGCCGATTTACCCGATTCCCCGGAGACAAGGGCATCTTTTTCAATGAGGAGGAGATTTTCGAATCCCGAGCGGTGAAGCCGATACAGGAGGGAGATCCCCGCCAGGCCTCCCCCCACGACCACATTGTACTTTCGGGGCTTAGAAGCAGACATCCTTCTTCTTCAGGCCCACATTCACTTTCAGACCCTTATAGATATTTTCCTTCACCTTCCGACCGCTGGAATCGTACTGAACAAAAGCATAAGGAAGATAATTATCGGTGCGCACATACAGAACCTCTTTTACGGCATTATAGTGCTTTATCCCATCAGCAACCAGCTTATACACCTTTACCCCCTTGAAAGTGGTTTCTCCATCCAGCTTCACATTGCTGTATTTCTTCCATCTCTTTATGATGGCATTTATTCCCGCCTCGTATATCTTATCACCCCTCACCGATTTGATCCTCTTATCCTTCTCCGGGTCCAGGGTGAGCTTTATAAATGCCTTCTTTCCACGGGCCTTTCCAGTTTCCGGATTATAGCATGCAGCCCCCGAACCCCCCTTTATAACTTTGAGGTATATGTACCCGGGCCTTAGGTACCTGTGCTCATAGGATTTCCTCTCCTCCTTACCATTACCATAGGTATAAGCCTGGAGGGTCGCCTTATAATCCTTCACCCCCTCCCATGCCTGAAACATCCTGTTCAATACATCCTGAGCCGTAAGGCCCATCAGCAACACCAACATGCCTTAATTTTACAGGGCACTCCGGAAAAACGGACAACAGACTCTTCTACTCTTCATCACCTGGAAGCAAAAAGTAAATCCTCGTATCACCCCCCTTTTTCTCCTTCCATATACGGAAACCCCACCTCCCGGGACTCAATTCCACACGGGACGACACCTCCAGCACCACTATCCCCTCCGATGATACCACCCTCCGCAGTTCCTTCAACAGGGTCTGATAATCCCCGTAATCGTAGGGAGGGTCGGCAAGTATCAGGTCGAACCTTTCGTCTATATTTCGAAGGAACCTGATGGCATCGCTCCTGAAAACTCTGGCCCTGTCCCCATATCCGAGATGGCGGATATTGTCCTTTATGGCCAGGAAAGCCGCCCTCGATATATCCACCATCACAGCAGAGGATGCTCCTCTGGACAGGGCCTCCAGAGAAAGGGCACCGCTTCCGGCAAATAGTTCCAGAACCCTCCTTTTCAGAACGAGATTCCCCAGCGTATCGAATATCACCTTCCGCATGAAAGAGCTGGTGGGCTTGGTTCCGCGGGGAACCTTCAGTTTAAAGCCCTTCCGCTCACCGCCGGATATCTTCAACAGGGACATGGTGAAGAAGTATAAACCCTACCTCCGCCCACTGCTTTGCTCTGTCGGGCATAAAAAGGAGGGACAGTACTCCCTCCATAGGATATTCTTATTTCTTCTCCCGGGCCACAGCCTGTATTTCCAGATCTCCGGCGTTCTTGAAGTGCAGAACCACATTCACAGTATCGCCCACATTGATATCCTTCTTGAGCCCCATCAGCATTATATGATATCCACCAGGCTTGAGTTCCACAGTCTCCCCGGCGGGAATAGGGATATTCTCCACCCGCTTCATTCCGGTCTTGCCGTCCTTCTGTACATAGATGTGAAGCTGGGTCTCACCGACAATCGAGGTATCGGCCAGGGCAGAAAGAAGGGTGTCGGGCTGGTCATTACTATTCATTATAACCAGATAAACCACGCTCATCTGCCCTGCCTTGGAGGCAACCGTGTAGGGGTTCTTCACAGTTATACCGTTCTTCTCGAAGACCATCTCCTCCATCTGTGCCTGCTTATTCTCCTGCTGTGCAGTAGCAGTCTCCTGAACCTGTGCCTTCTCCTTCTGCTCTTCCTTCTGACCTCCGCATGCTGTCAGCGCGAAGGCCAGCACAGATGCTGTTAAAATTATGTTAATTTTTCTCATAATTAAAGTTTAAAGGCCTCCATGTAAAATTTCTTCCGGATGGAAGACCTCATAAGACTGCGCAACGAAGTGGTGGAGGCATGGCACAGAAGGGACCGGAGAGCGGTAAGGGAACTCATATACGAAACCTATCACCTAACCGGAGACCCCAAGGTTCTGCAGATTCTGTCCAGAAGGCCCAGAAAATTCGAAAATGTGATAACCCACTGGATCAAACCCCTGCTCTACTATCTGGACAACCTCATAGAACAGCTCCAGATTTACAGCTCCCTTAAGAAAGCTATAGAGGACTCAGGAGAATCGGAACCTCCAGAGAATATAACTGGAGAACAGCAGAAATAACAGATAGTTATACCAGTCATCGGTCAGATAAACCACCGAAAGGCCCACGAAGAAGTAAATCAGACTGAATAAAATCGCCAGATAGGGAACCACCTCCCTCCTTATGTAGTGCAGAAATCTAAGTATGATAAACATTCCAAATCCGATGAACAGGGAGGACACGATGAGCATAAAAGCCAGAGACTCATCGACTCTGGGATACTGGCCCCTGAAGAATACATAAAGGGGGGCAAGGGCCCCCAGATAGATGACGAACAGAATGCTACTTATAATCCCTGTACTCCACCTCATCGAAACCCTCTACTTCCAGCTTGAAACGGGATGTATCGGTGAGGACCAGAACGATGAACCTATCGGGGAAATACTTCCTGGCAGCCCCATTCACATCCTTCAGGGTCAGCTTCTTAATTTCCTCTATGTCCTTCCTCCAGAAGTCGTACGGAAGTCCCCATACGACGGCAGTGGAATAGAATCCCGCCAGCTGGGCATAGCTCTGCCCCTTTCGGGCTATACTGCCCTCATAATAGCTCTTTGCATCCTCCAGCTCCTTTTCCGTGAAGCCATCCCTGCGGGCCCTGTCTATTTCATCTATTAAAAGCTGGAGGGCATGATTGGAACTTTCGGTCTTGGAGGCAAAGCCCGCCATGAAGGTCCCCGGTTCAGGATGATCCGGAAGGCGGTACCCGCCATTGAAGTATGAATAGGCCCAGTAGGCATATCCATGCTTTACCCTTATGGTCTGCAGTATTCTGGAGGAAAAGCCGGAACCACCCAGGATATAATTGGCAACCCTGGCCCTGTTGTAGTCCGGATTGTTCCTTGCTATCCCTTTACCGAGCAGGAAGACGAAGGCCTGATTAAGGCCGGGCATGTGGTATACATAGGCTTTCCGCTTATCAGGGTATTCCACACGGGGGAACTTACGAACCGGCACCTCTCTCTTCTTCCAGTCAGAAAGATGCTTCTCCACCAGTGCTATGGCCTTTTCGGGATTCAGGCTGGAAACGACTACGACGAAAGCATTTGCAGGCACATAATACTTTTCGTAAAAGGCCTTAATATCATCGAGAGTGATACTGGCTACAGTCTTTTCATCTCCCTCCACAGGATGGGCAAGGGGATGGTTCCCGTAAAACAGACGGGATGCAAGGATTCCCGAAACATAGTTGGGGTCCCCTTTATCCGAGAGTATATTGCTTATGATCCTTTTCTGCATCTTCTGAAACTCGTCCTCTGGAAAGGCGGGATTTTTCACTATATCGGCAAAGACTTCCAGAGACGCATCCGCATTGGGAGTAAGGGCCTTGAGATTGAGCTCCGTTCCCACCTTGCTCACGGATATACCGAATCGGGTTCCCAGTTCATCGAACCGGTTGGTTATATCGAGCTTCGAATAATGCTTCGTTCCTTCATCTATGAGATTGCCCACGAAACTGGCCAGACCATCCTTTCCCTCCGGGTCATCCACGGAACCCGCGTAAATGTGGAGAGAAAGCTGGAAGATGGGGAGTTTGTCCTTCTGAACAGCAATTATCTTCAGACCATTGTCCAGGGTCTTCTCCATAACGGCTCCTCCTGAAAGGGTTAGAACTATTGACAGCATACGGAAAGTTTAAGGGTTCTCCCGGAGCAGTCTCTCCAGAATGTCCACGAACTCCCGGGGTTTTTCGATCATGGGCATATGGCCCGCTTCCTCTATGTAATGGCTGGAGCATCCCAGTATGGAACTGGTGTGAATGAGGCTGGAGAAGGGGATAACTTTATCGTTCTTCCCCATTATGTGATGGCATGGCCTATCGAACTTCTCCACATACCGGTAAGGGTCGAACTTCTTCAGGATGTCCAGGTCATGCTCCGGAATGGACAAATCTTCCGCTATCTGCACATTCCTGCGTTTGCAATCCTCTATGAATTTAGGAGAATAGAAAAGTCTTTCGCAAATGCGCTCCTTTGTGAGCCTTCCAAAGCGCTCCTTCCTGGAAAATATGGCACTGTTGACGAGAATTACTTTATCCACCATCCCGGGGGAGAATATGCTGGCCAGATACACCACGCTTCCGCCCATGGAATGGCCCACCAGAACAGCAGGCTCCCCCACATACTCTGTGAGGAAATTCACCAGAAAAAGCCCATAATCCTCTATGGTATCGGGCAGGGGAAGGGGATTCTTATAGTGGCCGGGAAGGTCCAGGGCAATCTTCCTGTAATCGTCGGACAGGAGTTTCAGAACAAGGAGCCAGTTTATATGGCTTCCTCCGGCCCCGTGTACGAATACGACGGGCCTCCCCTCTCCCCTCTCCACGAAGTACCTATCGGGCGTTCTCATAGATGAGATTCCAGATTTTGCTTATGAATCCGGTGTAGGTCTTCTCTTCGAATCCGAAGGGATCGAACTGGACCAGCCTGTATCCTCTGGAAGTGAATACCTGAAAGTCCTCGTCGGGGAATATGCTCTCCTTGAATATGATCACACTCTCCGGAGGCAGGGCGAGGACTCTGCGCATTTCTGAAGGAATCAGGTCCGCCCCGGATTGTCCGAAGAGGATGGAATAAACTGGAATCCCGTATCTGTCGAAAAATGGTTTGAGGGAAGGATGGGCCAGAACGATTTTCCTTCGAATCTCCCGTTTCTGGGCCCTTATCAGGCTGTCTATTTCGCCGATGCGGGACTTCAGCCTCTCCACCGATGGCCCGTATCCGCATCCGGAGAGGGCCCTGGCCACTTCATCCGCTTTATCCCTCATAAACACCGGGTCGAACCATACATGCGGATTCCTCACTTCCGGGGCCAGCTCCACCTTCCTCTTTGTGGAAAGGCCCCTGACCCACTGCTCGAAACTGGAATTTATGTATATGAGAGCGCATGCCCTGTTCATCCTTTCCACCAGACGAGGAGAGGGGTCGAAGATGTGGGGATTGCTGTTCTTTCCCACCGCCAGAACGACCGGAACGGAGGTGTCCATCTCATACACCAGAAGCCTCAGGGGATTTACCGAAACCACCACCTCCCTGCTCTGCTCCCCTCCGCCGCAGTTAAGGAGCAACCCGCTCAAGGATAAAATCAGAAATCCTGCCGTAAGCCTCCTGAATAAGCCTCTGATTCTCATTTTTCACCTCCTGTATCACCATGGGCCTCCCCTCGTCGGACACCTCCAGATATTCGGGATCAAGGGGTATGCGGGCCACGAGGGGCAGACCGGTTTCCCGGGACAGAATGTCTCCGCCCCCCTTCCCGAAAATGTGGAGCTTATTTCCGCATGTGTCTATGATGTAGCTCATGTTTTCAACCAGTCCCAGAACAGGCACTTCCATCTTAAGGAAGGCGTTTATGGCCCTTCTGACATCATCAACGGCCACCCTCTGCGGCGTCGTCACCACGAGAACCCCATCGATTATGACCTGCTGGGCCGCCGAAAGCTGAGCATCCCCGGTTCCCGGCGGAAAATCTATCACCAGGTAATCGAGCTCATCCTCGCTCCAGATGGTATTGAAGAACAGGTCCTGATAAACCTTGTGAAACATGGTCCCCCTCCAGATAACGGGGGTGTCCTCATCCAGAAGGCTGGCGAATGAAATAACCCCTATTCCATAGGCTTCCACAGGGAGGAATTTCTTCTCCTTCGTCACCTTTATCTTCTGACCTTTGATACCCAGAAGGGTGCCCACCGATGGACCGTATATGTCGGCATCGAAGATGGCCACCCTGTAGCCCTTCTGCGCAAGTTTCACAGCAAGATTCACCGCGACAGTGGATTTGCCCACACCCCCCTTACCACTGCCCACCCCTATGACCCTTTTGACACCCGGAATACGCTTGGGGTCGAATATATTTCCCGATGCAGTGGTCTGGAGCTTTGGGGGTGCTATCTGCATTTTGGGTTTAATCTCCACTCTGATGTTCTCTATATTGTGCCTCTCCTTAAAGACCCTCTTCAGTGTATTCTCGATAGCAATTGCATGCTTCATGAACTCCTGCGGAATGGACAGCCTGATGTGGAGCATTCCCTCCTCCACATAAACCTGCGAAACATATCCCGCGCTGACTATATCCTTCCCGTTAATCTCTATGGATTTTAAGGTCTCGTAATAGTCTTTAATTCCTGCCATAGGTTCAAAGTTTATAGTTTGCTCCGTCAGGTAGAGATCACAGTCTGAAATCCGTACCAAAAATTGGACAAGAGTGGTAAGGGGCAACCCCTTACCACAAAATTATGAAACGAACAATTGAAAAAATCTTAAAGAAAATAGGATTTCCGAAGGAACCCTCAAAATGGAACGCTACCAAAATTATACACCTCCTGATAGCCTCCAGAACCCCCCGCATAGGACAGCTGGCAATAGAAGCCGCCAGAATGT
>Ga0256833_1001530_pt1 | contig 16925 bp, 17 predicted proteins | sample 356284metaG_FD_190535 | JGI IMG/M metagenome (GOLD analysis project Ga0256833, IMG submission 190535) | Hydrothermal vent microbial communities from Mid Atlantic Ridge, Atlantic Ocean - 356-284 | ecosystem: Environmental > Aquatic > Marine > Hydrothermal vents | place: Atlantic Ocean: Mid...
AAGCAAGAAACAGGGCAGTAGCAAACGGGGAGGATTATATAGCACCCAAATCATTCTCTGATAACAGAAGTGTTAAGCAGGTGGGAAGCTCTTATCATGTCGACAAGATATATAGGTATAGAGGAATTAAAACAATATCCCCGCTAAACCATGCAAGAGTAGTCAAAAGTTTCGGTACATATGTGGACCCACTATACAAGATGAAAATATTCAATGAGTCTATTACGCTGAAGTCTGCAAAAGAGGGTGCAAAGGTGAGAAATGTCCTAAACGGTAAAGTTGTATTTGCAGGAGAGAACAGTATGTTGGGTAAAATGATTGTTATTGCACATGGTGGGAAAATGCATACAGTCTATGCAGGTCTGTCCAGAATTTCTCCTGTCATAAGCAAAGGAAGCAGAGTAAAGAAGGGGGCTATAATCGGGAGAGTCAAAAGAAAGCTTATTTTTGAAGCAACAAAAAATTCAAAATATATCAATCCTGTTAGATTGATACGGCTGTAGCATTTTATTTTTATTTAAGTTGAAGATCGATAGAATCCAAGAAGTCGGTGGAGTATTTTCTTTTTGGATTTGAAATGTTCTTTCTGGTGATTGTGGTCATTCAGGCTTCTTTTTGCGAAATACTACTTTGAGGAGGGGTACAATGAGAAAGCTATTTGCATTACTACTTATTTTTGCGGGGATAAAGGCAGCAGCAGTTAATATAGACAGTGTAGGGATAGGATATCATTCAGACTACGACTATTATACTATGGAAATGACAGGGGAGCTCAATGCTCCGCTGCAGATATTTCTGGACACGGATAACAATGAGAATACGGGATATTCCAATAAAGATGATGATGTTTATGGTGCAGATTTTCGTATAGAGGTAGGTAGCATTAATGATGCTCTGGATCAGGTTTACGCCTATGAAGGAGGGAATGGATCTGACTGGAAATGGAGTAAACAATCTCAAAACGATGTACATTTTGTTGATAATGTTTTATATATTGATATGGATCGTAGCTCTATGGGTATGCAGGGAGAAGCAAATGATGATGGGTTCGGATACTGCATTCAGATTTGGAGCAAAGATTGGAATAATATAGAGGCCTCATATCCTCAAAATGGTGGTATGATGCACTATGATCCAAAGCAAAACAGTGCATTTAACCAGCCTGTTCTCAATGCTAAACTGCAAATACAGGAGCTAGACGGCAAAGTAAAGTTTGTTGCAGAAGATGACTGCTATACATTTGCAGGCAATCTCATCACATTTAGTATTTGGGATAACAATCTTAAGCGTTGTGAATTGCGTATGTCAAAAGGTGAAGAATGGAAGCTCTCAGATGATATGGAACTTTCGGGCGAAGTAAAACTGTCGGGAATAGGGGGTGGCACCAAAGAGTTTACTTGGATGCAGCTACATTATACGAATGGAAGCTTTCCACTTGTGCGTTTTGCATGGATCAAAGACGATAAACGATATACAGATGCCGTATCAGGAAATCGTTATGAAAATGGTCTCTGGGCTATCGTAAGAAAAGATGATCAATCCAGTAGTTACTACTATTTTGGATCCACCGATAGCATGAAGGGGCGTTTTTTTAGTTCCAAGATCAAGGTGATCAATGAAGGTGAGCAGCTCTATTTGGAGATAGATGGGCATAGTATTACAATAGATGTGCCTGATTTATGGAAAAATAGGAAAAATGAAGATAAATACTATTTCAAGGCAGGACTCTACTTCAGCGGTTCAAAAAATACGACAAGAGAGGCAGATGCTCAGTATAGAACATTAGAAATGCATTATCCTAATGATGAAACATTGAATGATGATCACTATGTATATCAAGACAATGAGATATATGGAGAATTTGATGCAGACAGAAAAAACTTTATGTCTTGGAGAAAATCGGATTCTCATGATTTGATTAATACAGGAAATGATGGTGACTTTAGCACGCATGATGCCAATCTAAATATTACATATAAATTAGAGAAAAAAACAGGTGGCTTTGATGTGGTGTACGCTATAAGCAATCAGGGCAATAGCAGTACTGCGCTTCCTGTTTTGCAAATACCAGGCATTCTGTTTGGAGATGTGGATAGCCTGAATATACTGAACCCTCTGTTTAAGCACTATTTAGAACATAGGTCTCTGCAGAAGCATGAGAACAGTGGCGAATATGAAGTGCCATCGCAGAAAGATTTTGATATGATGGACAACCAAAGACCCAATAACAAAACTTTTGCTGTAGCCAATACGCTTTTTAAAAAGGAAAACGGCGATTGGATAAATAAACATGCACCATACAGTGGTCAATTTGTCTATTCTCCTGTAATTGTGGCGGATAATGGTGATTTTGCGGCAGGCACTTCGTTGCAGATCGATTGGCGTAGATATAGTGGTTTAAAAGCGTATATGTTTATAGAGAAGAAGAATGCTGCCTGGGTGTACAAGTATGACTTAAGGGCAAGCAGAAAACTTCTAGCTGGCGAGTCTTTACAATGTACAATCTCTGTGAGATTCTCAGAGGTTAAAAATTGGATCTTTACACTCTATCCCTACAAAGATTTTTTTAATAAAACTTACAAAACTGGTCAAAATAGATTGCCATCTTTATGGAAAAAGAGCAGGGATACAAGACCGATTCAAGCACTCGTTATTAGCTCCCCAGAAAGCAATATTACTAGAAATAGTGGAAGACAATTTTTTTGGGGCTTAAAATTTGAAGATAATAATGTAACTAAAATACTGTATCTCAAAGAGAGTTTAGATGTTATAGGAAAAGCACTAAAAGCCAAAGGTTATAAACGAAATATGTTATGGAACTTTACAGGTACATATCATTTTGATGATGATTTCAAGAATAGATACGGATATGCGATAGAGCAGCAATTGCCTTTTCAGTTTCTAGACAACCCTAATAATGATGAGAATATTCTACTCGAATCTTTTGCCCAAGAGATGAAAGATGTTATCAGTGATGAGAACCCTACGGAAGGATTAGCATATTTAAAAGATGTGGGTATAGGGTATGATTGGGGAATTTCTGGTCAAATTCCACTCGATAAGAATGGCACAACTTTAAGGTTTGACACAAATAATTTTCAAGCTCACGGTTTAGCTCAGTTTAATTGGAGAGATGGAGATAATGCAAATGCAAAAAATCGATATGTAAGTGAGTATGTAAGAAGAGTTAAATCGCTTGACAATACGATCTTTGCTCCCAAATTTATCAGGCTAGATGCACTATTTAGAAAAGATCTTGCAGATAGAGTATATTGGTTGGCATATCTTAAGGAACAGTTTCCACATACGACTTTTGCAACAGAATCATCGATCGATTATATGCATGCACAAGCCCCTATGATCAACCAACTTGATACAACAGAGAACCCGAAAACAAGAGGCTCTTTCGAAGAAGTGCAATTAAGACAACCTGATTTTCTGGCATATTATCTTAACCCAACAGTAGAGAATGTTGTGAATCTGGATAGCTCATTTATAGGGGAAGGGGATCGTAGTGCTAAAAAGAAGTATATTTCTGATTTGACAAAGCGGGGATACACTCCATTGGTAAAATGGCCCGATGTTGAGATTGGCAAATTAGATACATCTCTTGTAGATGTCAAAAATATGCCTGCTGCTGACCCATGTCTTGATGGTGCTCCAAAGAGGAGCACATGGCCCTATGATGATGAATGTAGAGAAAGATGGAATTATAGTGAAGATCCCTATCATTAGGATAGAAAAAGTAACAAAAACTACTCTAGGCTTTCAGTCTAAAGTGGTTCGGTTGTAATATTTAATTAAACTTTAGCTGGCGGATAATCACATACTGTGCGATTGACATCTACGCCAAAGAGTGGCTTTTTACCTTTTTGGCGGATATAGTTGTAGCGAATGGCAATGTCGCTCTCAATAAACCTTCTGTTGCTACGGCAGATATTCTTTTTGATGCACGGGATCATTGTATCCATGGGCTCTTTTGAGGATCTGGGCATCACTTTGCAGGGTCTCTATTGCAAAAGTATATTGTAGTATCTGATCTTTGGGTGTGATGGCGACAAGCTGTGTAAAGTCATCTATGCGTTTAGGTAGATTAGCAGATAGAGATCTGGCGGCTTGACGCACTACCTCCTGATTTTGCAGTTTGACTTTTTGGGGGATATCTGCCCAAGTGGCGGCAAGAAGCAGTGCTGTTAGAAGAGGGATATATTTCACAGTGCCTCCTTAGTAGAGTCTATGTATCTCTTCGAGCAGTGTATCTACAGACTCGATACCGTGCGAGGCAAGTGTCTCATTGAGATAAGCTTCACTGGCTTCCATGCCACCATCTTTTTCCAGCTCTGTCATCTTTTTGTAAAGCGGATCAAGGGTTTGGGTGACATGTTTGGAGATCTTTTTTCTGGCAGCTTTGTATCCTATGGTTGCTCCTGAATCATTCTTGATCGGCTCAAAATCTGTAAATACCCAGTAGTAGCGTCCATCTTTGGCAAGGTTTTTGATGGCTGCTATGAAGTTGTGCTCGCTTTGGAGTCTATTCCAGAGTATTTTAAATAGTATCTTTGGCATATCCGGGTGGCGAACAATAGAGTGTGGCTGACCTACAAGCTCCTCCGGAGTATAGCCGGATATCTCAGCAAAATAATCATTGGCATAGGTGATGATGCCTTTTAGATCCGTGTCACTCTCTATATAAACATTGTTTTTAAGCTCTATCTCTTCATCTATGGGTGTAGGGTGTTTCATCCGTTCTCCTTTTACATATCCAAATATCGTATCAAACCTATTGTTAGCTTGGCAAATGGGAGTATTTTTGTGCCGCCATTCTTCATCTGGAAGAGCTTGGCATTGGCTTCGCTCTCAAATGGTATCAAATCATCCCCATGAGGTCCTACTACTCTACTGCCAAAGAGGTAGACTGCTTTGCTTGCTTCTATCTTGTGACCATTTAGGTAGTCGTGGACAAAGAGCTGCTTGATGTCTCCGGCGAGTAGTCCGTGTTTTTTGAAATAATCCTGATGGAAAAAGACCTGCATCATAGATTTCACCGAGATAAACTCAGCTTTGGCTCCATTTTTTAGTGTGGCTTCGCAGTGCCATTTTGGATATTTCTTGAGTGATATCTCATAAGCAGGATCAACCTTGATTTGAAGCTGAGAGATTTTGCCTGTAAATGGTGTAGGGCTTTGTGCAAACAGCCAAGCACCAAGCAGTGCAATAATCGGTAAATATCTTTTCATAAAAAATCCTCCTATAATAGATCTTTCTTTTTAAATATGATATACCCAAGCAGCGAGAGGAGCAATCCTATCAATATAGGGTAAACAAATGCGTAAATCATCAGTGCAGTCTGCCCAAGTGTATCGAGCAGATAGTAGGCAACAGGTCCAATGACCGTAAGCTCTGGATCAAAAAGCGAAATAGCACCGATGCGAAATACCTCGATGGGGTTGAGCATTGCGATAGTGACTATCAGGCTATCGCTGACTCTGCCTTGGAGCATCAATCCCATCAGAGCTATATCTATAAAGCCAAGCAGCACTATCCAAACCACAAAGGATGCCCCCAAAGCCATATCGGTGGACTTAAGCACTGTAGAGAGAAGAAAAGCAAGCCCCAAGAACAGAAAACTCAGCGAAAAGAGTAAAGCGGTATAGAGGAATACCATCTTCCATGGCATAGCACCGCCTTTGAATAGCCCAAAAGCTACTCCAAGCAGCAGTGCCAGCAATACCGGCAAAAACACTGTCACAAAACGACCCAGCATCTTGCCCCAGTAGTAGTCTCTGAGCGATACCGGAAAGGAGAGCATATACTCCAAAACATTACTCTCTCTGTCACCGGAGATCGATTTGACCGTAGTGATGAGAATAAAGATCGGCAGAATAATGATGGTCACCTGTATAAAGATCAACAGCATTCTGCTCAGACCCGTAAAGCCCATTACCACAGAGTCAGAGACACCGGTGACAAAAAATAGTGCCATCAGACCGCCAAAGACCAGCGTATAGACCACAAACCATTTGGAACGCAGAGACTCTCTGATATCTAGATAGGCAACTTGAAGAAGATTTTTCACTGCGTGCCTCCTGTCACCTTTTGGGTATTTGCTTTTTCGATCAGAGGGATTTTACGTACTACCTCTTTGAAGTCAATTGTATGGTGCCCTGCCGGTAGAGTTTTTTTGGTATATGCTGCAAATCCAAATGCCATTGGCGTGATAGAGTCATCTGTATAGATAGCAGTGCGTGCATCTATCCACTTGCCTGTTTTGGCATCTGTGATATATATCTTTGCCTCTGATTTCCATGGGATATGCTCCTCATCAAGCCATAGCACCGCACAGCCGATATCGTCAAACTTGTAGTGCTTATGTGTAGAGGGATTGACTATCTGCACTGCATATTTGCGTTCACTTATAGCCATTTTGCACCTCTCACACATATCACGATCCCAGTGCATTTTTTCGGCACTGTTATCTGCTTTTTTCTGACAGCCACTGCCGATAAATAATGTCAGGCTCAGCAGAAGTAAAAAACTAAATTTTCTCATCTTCTACCACCTTTCCCAGATCCATGTAGACCATTCTGTTGGTCAGTGTCTTGATCTCATCGAGCCTGTGTGTGATAAAGAGTGTAGAGCGCTCTTTTGGGATAGCACTCAACAGCTGATAAAACTGCTCTCTGCCTTTGGGGTCAAGATTGGCTGTGGGCTCATCAAAGATCAGTAGATCACTATGACGCGAGAGGGCAATAGCGATGAGAAGTTTTTGTTTCATTCCTCCGGAAAGTTTATAGAAAGGTTTGCTTCTTTGGGTATGCAGATCCAGGTCCATCTTGGCAGCCTCTTTGATAATGTTTTCTGGGTCTAGGTCGGATGTTTTGCCTATGAAATTTATCAACTCCTCAATACTCAGTCTCACAGGCGGAGGAAGTTGTGGAATAAAGCTGATATGCTTGAGCACCTCTACACGCTTTTTAAGGGGGTCGTGTCCCAGCACGGAGAGTGAACCGCTGTCGATATGATAAAAGCCCAGCAAAGCTCTCACCAAGGTAGTTTTGCCGGCACCATTGGGTCCCATCAGCGCGATACGGTCTCCACTCTCAATCTGTAATGAGACATCATCTAACACTTTGCTGCCAAGAAAACTTTTATTGATACCTCTTGCATCTACAAGCATCAGACAAGATCCTTAAGTCTAAACTCATAACTGTATGCATCTGTGTGGCATACATCCATACAGCGTCCGCACAGGGTGCAGTCACCATTGACTACCAGCTGTGTCTCTATCTTTTTTTCTGATCTTTTTTTATCATATTTTGGCTTGATAAACTCCAGCACATGGTCTTCAAAACAGGCATTGAGGCATGCACCGCAGTGGTCACATTTGTTCATATCCCACTTGACTTTGGTCATGCCTATCCAGCCCAACATATTGTATGTGGTACCCACTGGGCAGATATAGGTGCACCAGGCTCTGCGTGAATAAAATATCTCTATAGAGAGGACTACAAGCACCCAAACAGCACCCAAACTCCAACCATAGGTAATAAAGCGACTGAAGTATCCAATAGGATTGATCACCTCAAAGACCAGATAGCCATCCAATGCAGCAGCAACAAGGAAGATGACCCAAAAGACAAACCTGACATTGTGATTAAACTTGTGCTCTTTGATGATCTTTTTGCGTATCAGTATCTGATGGATGCGTTCACCTATCTCACTGAGCATTCCATAGGGGCACACCCATGAGCAGTAAGCCTTGCCTCCAACCAAAAAATAAAATGCTATCAGTGTCAAAGAGCCTATGATGACATTGATATGAAAGTGGTGCTCAGCAGCAAATATCTCCAGTGCAGTAAAGGGATCGATCAGATGAAACCCGAAAAGTCTGGATCCGTTTAGTGTGCCCTCAAGCATCTGGATATCGATATGAAATGACAAAAAGAAGAGTAGATTGATCATGATGACACTCAGCCATCTCCAGGCTCTAATGGTGAGCCTAATTTTGCCATTTTTGTTTTTGTAATACAGCGTGCTTAGCAGAGGAGCATTGACAATATCCCTTATGCTGCTGTTGTAGCGATCCATAATCTCTCCTTGGTATTTACTGTTGTGCTTTCAATTTCTCTGCAAAAGTTCCTATCTCATCGGCAAGAGCTTTCAATTGCTCATCGGTCATTTTATTAAGAAGACCATACATGACATAGTTTTTGCGTGCTCCTGATTTGAAATCAGTAAGATCCTTCAGAACCTCTTGCGAGCTTTTGCCTATGAGTTTTGGTCCTATAATGCCTCCTCCGTTGACACCATGACAAGATGAACACTTTTGCTTGTAGAGTGGACTGACCTTGAAGGCTGCCATATTGCCCGCTTTGTTTTTGAGTGCTTTAAGCTTATCTTCAAGCTCCTTTTTCTTCTTTGCCTGAGCCTTGTCTATGTCCTCTTTGGATGGCTGCTCTTGGCTTGGCTCTTTTTTTGTTACCGGTGTTACGGTGCTGTTTACCTGAACAGTTTTTTCAGACTGGGCTATCGTCTGTTTGATATAACCAATCTTATCTACCTCTTTATCTGAACTGTATATGACATAGGCACCCCATAAAGCCAGTATTGTTGTCACTGCTGCTATTAGATTTTTCATTGTTGCTTGCTCCTCATTTCTATTATTTGTTTATTGAATCTCTCTATCTCTTTGGCGATGGCTTTGAGCCTATTGTCCTCAATGCGGTTGACCAGCTGTTTCATGAGCACATTCTTTTTTGCTCCCGTTTTGAATGCCATTATCTGCTCATAGATATAGGTGGCATTTTTGTCCAATAGAGCCGGACCTATGACTCCGTTTGCATAATCGTCATGACAGGCAGAGCAGAGCAGTCTATAATCAGGACTTAGCTGTTTGACCATCAGAGTGATCTGCACCCTTTCATATGGAGAGCGTATATCACGGTAGGCATCCAGTGTGGTTCGAACCTTGGTATTGTAGTCGGTGCTGTTTTTCTCTTTGTTGTATGAGTAGTAGAACTTTCCGCTATTTGATTCATCTTTCTCTTTTTTTAGCTTCTTTACCTGATCTTGGGTTACAACAATTTTGCCGGCATCTTTGATTACTTTGGATTGGCTTTTGTTCTCCTGTGAATTTTGGCAACCACTTACTATCATAACAGATAGCGACAAGATAAGGGTGTTGTATTTAAAGCCTTTAGGCATTGTTGCCTCCTTTTTTGCCATATATTTCACTGTATGTAGCATATGGTTTGATATCTATTACTTGGGTAGGACATACCTCTACGCAGGCACCACAGCCCACACATGCTTCTCGTATCTCAGGAAAGAGTCCGCCGTTTTTGGAGATCATGCCGATCGCCTGACTCGGATCCGGTTCAAATGGACAGACGGTAGCACACAGTGTGCATGGTTTGCCTATCTCCTTGTCAAGCTTTTCAAGAAGTGTTTTTTGAAGTTTTATCTTTTCTGAGTCATTGTCATAAATCACAACCCTGCGATCTCTTTTTTCTGCAGAAGTTATTACCTTTGTATGGTCGTATATCCTGCCGACCATCTCTTTGGTGACTCTCTTCTTTTCGAGTGCCAGACAGGCAGACTCATTGACAATGATCGCCATTCCCATATGAACCTTTTCAATCTCGTTTGATTCATGGTCAAGTGCACCCGTAGGGCAGGCGAGCACACAGGGAAATGCCTCACATAGATAGCAGCCTCGTGCTTTGGGCTCTATATATGCAGTGCCCACTCCGGCTTTACCATCTATATCTTCAAGATTAATAGAGTCATAGGGGCAGACCTGAAGGCATTGACCACACTTGATGCACATGGAGAGAAATTTATCCTCTTCTACTGCACCGGGTGGTCTCAGCCTCTGCTTTTCATGCTTGAAGTCCTTGGCTGCCCAAATGCCTCCGGCTGCAACCAGACCAAGCACTCCAAGTCCCGTAACCTGCTTCATAAAATCCCTTCGCTGTTTCTCTTCTTTGGAGATTGGCTTGGATTGGTTCTTTTGCATTATATCTTCTCCTCATACATTTTTGGATGCTCATCTTTGACCAGTAGTACCGGCTGCGAAAATGGTGCCAGCTTGGCTAAAAAATTGAGCACTGAGATAACGGGTGATCCATAGAAAAACTTTACATTGGGGTTGAGCAGCCACACCTTGTCGGCATAGGCATAATATCGGTATGCTCCGTCACCGATGCCGTCGTGATTTTTATCAAATCCTTCATAGTCATCCCAGTAGTTACCATCAAAGAGATTTTTTGTGACTTTGGTGTTGTAGGAGTCATTTACTATATTCTCTATATTGCCTTTGAATATATTATTGGTAAAGAGATTATTCAGGCTTAGTGAATGAAAGTGCACCCCCTCGCTGTTGTAGATGATGCGGTTGTTTGATATAGTATTGTTTGTATCCGGCTGAAACGGTGATCTGTCTATAAAAAGCCCTCTGGCACAGTAGATGATGGTGTTGTTTTTGATAGTAAAGTTGCTGGCATCCTTGAGACCGATACCCAGCCCTGTGGTGCCGATGGAGTTTTCTATCGTATTGCCTGTAGCAATAGTATCTTGAGAATACATAAAAAATATCCCCACGGAGTTGTGCTTGTAAATATTGTTGCGGACAATATTTCTGCCTGTATACATAAAGTGCAGAGAGTATCTGCCGTATTCCCCGATATTTTTTTCTATAAGATTGCCATGAGAATACCATACCACAAAATCTCTGGATTTGAATAGATGGTTCTTGCTTAGATGGTTGTCGTTGCTATACCAAAGCCTGATACCATCTCCCCTGAGCCCCAATGCAAAAGGCTTTGAGCTGATATAATTGCCGATAATATCACTGTGTGTCGTCTCTGCCATATCGATACCAAATAGACAATCTGTAATCTTGTTTTTCAAAATATGACACTGCTCCACTTTTTTAAGTGATATGCCTGCATCTACCCTTTCATGCTCTTGGCCGCTATGACGGATTGTGAGATTTTTGATGGTGACTCTGTTGCTGCGTATAGTGATGACGGTACCTCTGCCATCACCTTCAATGATAGCTTTCTGATCTTGTCCATCTATGATGAGCGGTTTATTGATCACGATATTGCCACGATAGATTCCTGCCGGCAGTGTGAGCTTAGAGCCCGGTTTTGCTCTATCTATCGTTTGCTGCAAGAGATTGTCTGCACTCAACAAAGAGAGCAGCGCGATCAAGAGTACCGTCATCAGTTTCATGGTCTATGCTGCCTGTTTTTGGTATTTTCGTTTGGCAGACAGTGCCAATATACTAAGTATACTTATTGCCACAAGAAGCCAGAAACCGATCGTAGGGTAGGAGTGTGTGGTAAACTGAGCCACTTTGCCGTCACCAAATACCGTAGGGGTAAAAGGCTTGATCTTGAATGCACCCCATGAGTGCATATGGTGCCCAAACCAGTAGAGCCAATAGGAGTAGAATCCTATAAATATCAAAGGTAGTGATACGGGTATCAGCATTAGCAGATTCCATATGCGACTGTTGTAGAGCATAAACATCACAAAAAGCCATGCTACAAAAATAAGAGCATATGGTGCTACCATCCTTAGATAAGGAGCACCTCTCTCCATAGGATCCATACCTATGAAGTGATTGATGGTATTCATCTCATGCACATCACCGCTAAATCCATCAAAGTGATAATATACAGGGATACCGTTGGGGAAAGCCTCTTTGGGATAGTTTGGTGCTTCAAGTGCTACATACCAGATAGGTGCGGTGACCACATTGAGTTCCGCATCATCATTTATCATCTTCTTGAGATTATTGGCATCCTCTTTTGGAATATTTGGAGACACATACCTGCCTTTTTGGTAGAAATTCCAAACATTCTCTGTCAGCTTGGATATCTTGTCACCTCTGCCTATCCTGTCCATCTCAACAACATTGTGTGTCAAAATCGCAGGGATAACAAACCAATAAAGCAATATACCAAGAGCAATCAAGGTAAAGAGTCTTGATTTTGCAAGTGAGCTCATTTTTTGTTTCCTTTCTGGACGATAGTCCATCTTTAATAAGTATTTGTATTTTACTCCAAATGCAAATATCAGTGCTTGACCTTGGTCAAATGACTTTATTGAATTATTTAAGCGTCATAGTGGGTTAGAGTTTAGGGTTTAGAGTTTAGGGGTAGGGGTTAGGTTTTGGGGGCAGGAAGGGCTAGAGGGGAAGTCCCTCTGCCGTGTGTTTTTTTAGAAGAGATTGGAGTTCTCATCTATCCATTTGAGATATTCGATAATATCGTTAGTCTGCTTCTCAGTCATACCTTGATTAGGCATGCGAAGATTGAAGTAGTTGATCATAGATTTGATATACTCATCATTATACATCTTCTCTGGGTGCATTACCCATTGCTTGACCCATTGCTCGCCATTTTGGTGTCTCTGAAGTACGCCTGTAAGGTCTGGTCCGGAACTAACTTTGCCTATAACATGGCATCCGTTACATCCACCCTCTTTATAGGCTGCTTCACCACGCTTAGCAGCTTCGCTCATAGGTTTGGCAACTTTCTTGACGAGCAAATCTTTGGCTCTGATGCCGACATCAGCTGTCTTTACCATATATTGCCAGATCATATTTTCAAATAGGATTGCCTTATTGAGATCGCCTGCTTTGACCGCCTCGTCAGATTTTTTCTTCTGCTCAGCTATTTTGCCATATTGATCCAGTGCGTCAGCAACGAGATTTTTTACTACAGGGTACTTCTCATAGTGATTCTCTTTGAGGAATTTCACAACTGACTGGATAACTTTGTCTGTAGCATTATTGACGGCGACAGTTTGATCATACTCTTTTTTGAGTTGTTCGGGAGTCATGGCTGCCATTTTAAGCTTTTTGGCTGATGTATATTTCTTGTTTGGATCTTTAACCATGAGATAACCCATCATCTCCAAGTGAAGTGCAGAACAGAACTCTGTACAATAGTATGGGAATACACCTTCTCTGTCAGCTTTAAATGTAACAGAAACTGTTTTGCCTGGCTCCAGCGATGTGTGGACATTGTATTGATCCACTGTAAATCCGTGAGTCTCATCTTCTGCTCGCTCTAGGTTGGTCAGATAGAATGTGACAGTATCACCTTTGTTGACGGTGACATGTTCAGGGTTGATATGGCTTCTTACGAGCGTGCCATATACATAGACATGATTGCCTTTGCGAACAATTTTTTCTTGACCCGCAAGTGTTTTCCCTTCATGAGTTTTACCGGTAAACGCATTTGTTCCCATTTTATATCGAACTTCAGGCTTAAGTTTGCTGGCTCTAATGGCAACAGCTTGATGAGGTTCTCCCAATGGAACCGGCATGTCATAAAGCAACTGCATCTTTTTGCCACGAATATCGATCAACTGGTGGTTTTGCGGATGAAGTGGTCCAATTTCATTGAATCTATCAATTGCCAGTTTGTTTAGAGCAATGATATAGTCTCCCTGAGGATCTTCTGTCTTGCCCTCCATGCCACAAAGGTGACCGATGTTGTAGTTGACATTTTGTCTATCCAATACTTTACAAGTATGATAGTTCCATTTGACTACCTGAGAGTCAACATAGAGTGAGGTGTAGATCTCTCCATCCTCTTTCCATTTTGGTCCAAACTGATTGTGTAATGGTCCAAGACCCAATTCAGCCTGACAGCTCATGGTTTTCTTTAGATCCAAGATAGGGATACCATAAGGATCTTTGCCGACATATGCTTTGTTTTTGATTGCATCCATAATCTTTGCAAAGTCATATACGGTTGCATGAGTATCCAATTTACCACATACAACAATGTTTTTACCGTCAGGTGAAACATCTACACCGTGAGGCGATTTGGGCTCTGGGATCAAGAAGAGTGCATCGTTTTTGACCGCTACATCGATTGGTATGACGCGCATTCCGTTGATGACTTTGACATTTTTGGGATCTTCCGCCAATTTCGCCAGTTTCTTCCAATTGTAGACATGCAAGAAGTCAGTATCATTTCTCGAACAACCTGCTTCAAACGGTGGCAATCCTTTTTCAATACCGCCTGTGTACATCTCTGAGTTGAAAGAGTTGGTGAAACCCCATCCATAACTCACCTCTTTACCTGCATCTGAGAGATCCTGCATATATGGAGGCATCTCTATAGTAAATGATTTTTTAGGGTCTATTCGACCTTTTTTTGGATCAAATTTCCAGACAGTAACACCACCCCTATAAGTCTCTTTATATTCGCTTATTGGGTGATAGTTGTTATCCAATGGTGCACCATATTGACACGCTTCAAGGATATAGTTGGAGTTTGGCGTAAAGAATGCTCCGCCGTGATCAGATTTAAATACTGGGTTGACAACGATCTGCTTTGTGACAAAATCTTTAAGATCAATCACGGCAATTCTTGGGTTTGCCTTATCATTAATAACCAACCACTTACCATCATATCTACCGTTTGTTTCAGATAGTGCTGGGTGGTGTGTATCACCCCAAGTGATTTTTTTGCCTCTGATGTTACCTTCAGCAAGCACCTTTTTGGTGTCATCGTCATAACCCCATCCTTGCCAAGGCTCCGGCGTGAAAACACCTATGAATTTAAGAATTCTCATTGATGGCACACCATATACCATTATTTGTCCAGATTGACCACCTGAACTGAAGACGATATATTTGTCTCGTCCACCGCTTGGTGTGTAAGTCTTTGCTGCTGCGAGCAAATCTTTCTGTGTCAAGTGTCGCTCCTGCATAACCTTGTCCAGCTCATTTGCACCAAAAGCCACAGTGGCAGTCAATGCAGAGCCCAACAAAAGAGAACCAAGAGCACTAAAACTTCGCTTCATACTTCCTCCTTAATAGTTGTATGAGTATGAATTGGATATAACAAAATTCAATACTCATCATCAAATATTACTATATATGAGGAGGTGATTTTATGACTTAGGTCAAAATTGTAAAAATTATAGGGCTATTAGAGATGCATACACTAAAGCAGGCTTCTTAGTTCCTTTTTGAGCTTTTTAAGATATAAACTTAAATCCATCAGCTTTTCGAGCGACTCTATGATGGCCTCCTCTTTTTTGTAAAGAGATTCCCTTTCGTCATCACTCATCTCATACAGAAGCGACAGGAGCAGCTCTATATTTTCCTCTACGCTCTCAAGCATTTCGGCAGTATGAGCTGTAGAGTCTGTGGCTATTTTGATGGAGCTGTCTATATTGGATACAAGCGTATTGAAGTTGTGTGTAGCAATAGTAAGATCACTGTTGTGCGTGTTTATATCCATAGGCTCCAAGCCTTTGATAGATGATTTCTCCAAAATACGCTCAGATGTGCTAGTGAACTTTTGAACAAATCGAATCAATTCATCCATCTGTGTAAATATATATATTAGCAGAGATATCAGCATAACAAAAAATGCATATTGTAATATTCTGTAATTTTTTATTTTTGCCTCATAATGCTGCTTGATATCGGATGCACGCTGATTGAGTGCCATGACAAGCTCCATACTTTTCTTGTAAATATCATTGATTTCTTTCTCCATTATGGTTGTATAGTATGGTATATTTTTTATATATAGATATTTAAACTCATTGACCAGATGGTAGAAAACCTGACCGATTTGATCTATTTTTGCATCATCTGATCGACCTCTGTGGAGGGTGCCAAGTAGATTATACATAGTTTTATCTACATTTTTTGGCAGAGTTTTTTGATGTCTTTGCGTATACAAAACAGCCTTGGAGATATCTTGTGTATATGATTTTTGTTTTTCTATGATATTGAGTGCACTTTTTTCGTTCTCTTGTAAATGGGATATTCTGTTGGAGATAAAAATAAGAGCAACAGAGATTACAATGATAAAAAAACCGACTATCTTTATCTTTTTCATAAATTATCCTTGTATATGGCTTGTAATTTTTCCGGATCGCAGACAAGTATATCGCCTTTTTGGGTGCAGACAAGATCATCTCTTTTTAAGCGATTGAGCACTCTCGATAGCGTCTCAGGCTGAATATGCAGCATCATAGATACATCATGGCGCTTAAGGCGATTGAACATATCCAGATCCTTATCGAGCATCATCGCTACTTTGGAGACAGAATCCAAAAGAAATTCGCGATTGATAAGCTCTCTAAGTAGCTTTGACTGCCTAAGTATTTCAGACATTAAGCTGTGACTCAGTACCCCGCTATCAATAAAATGTGCTTTAAATTGTCTGTAGTCTATACTTAGCATCTGAGATGATTCTATAGTAGATATATTTGCATAGGAGAATAGCTTTTCATCTTCCAAAGATGAAATATCAGATATCATTGTCCCTGGATAGATATAGTATAGGAATATTTCATTGTCATATTTATCTATTTTGTAAGCTTTTGCCAAACCTTGAGTCAAAAAGAGCAACTGTTCAGTGTAGCTTTTTTCATAATGGACAATGTAATCATTTGGCAGCTCCTTGATCACGGATATTGAGCTTAGCTTTTCAAGCAACTTTCCATCTAAAGACGAGAAAAACTCTATAGATTTAATGATATCTTTAAGTTTGCCGTTGGTTTCCATATTCATTATACTGCTTCTATTTATCTACCACAAGATCCTCATCGGGATCTAGCTCCATGATTTGCCATGGCAGACCTTGGGCGTTTAGCTCCTCCATAAAAGGATCGGGATCAAACTCCTCCATATTGTGCACTCCGGTTTGATACCATTTTTTCTCCAGCATTAGCTTGGCACCTATCATTGCCGGCACTCCGGTAGTGTAGCTGACAGCTTGGCTCATCACCTCTGCATAACATTGTTCATGGTCACTTACTTGATAGATATATATTGTCCTTGGTTTGCCATCTTTGATGCCTTTGGCAAAAATGCCTATATTTGTCTTGCCTTTGGTTCTCTCTCCCAGGCTTGCCGGATCAGGCAAAAGGGT
>Ga0256833_1001531_pt1 | contig 16922 bp, 18 predicted proteins | sample 356284metaG_FD_190535 | JGI IMG/M metagenome (GOLD analysis project Ga0256833, IMG submission 190535) | Hydrothermal vent microbial communities from Mid Atlantic Ridge, Atlantic Ocean - 356-284 | ecosystem: Environmental > Aquatic > Marine > Hydrothermal vents | place: Atlantic Ocean: Mid...
GATAAGTATACTCCCTGCCATCATAAATTTGATGCTCTATACCTACATCTTCAAATTTGTCTGCCTGTCCCAATATTTGAAAAATCTTTTGTACTTCGGGAGTGTTTTCCGTTTTTCCAAGGGCATTAAGCAATATCTCCTTGGTTAGTTTTTGTTCTTTTGGCATATTTTCCCTTTATGTGTAATTTGTTTTGGTTTATTATAGCATAACCCAAATTGAACTTATGTAAATGTTGTAGTGGTTTATATATTGGTACGGTAAAAAACCAGTAATGCTGAGGAGATAACTCGGGTTATTATTTCATCTTCCTAATATTTTTTCTATGCTTTTTATACGTATTAGTAAAATCATGTACACCGGATTTGTTACGCATAAAGTAGAGATAGTTTGTTTTCGCAGGCAAGATAGCTGCCTTGATTGCTGTTGTACTCACTGCACCAATAGGTGAAGGAGGTAATCCTTTGTGTTTATAGGTATTGAAACGACTTTGATCAGTTTTGATACGTTTGGGGGTCACTTTTATATGGGAATATTTTCCATAGTTGAGTGTGCCATCCATCTGTAGACGCATGTTTTTTTTCAGACGGTTATAGATAACAGAAGCAACCAAAGGCATTTCTTGTTTGTTGGCTGCTTCTTTTTGGATAATAGAAGCAATGGTGAGTATACGATTCCATTGTGTTTGATTGTATTCACCATATGTTTGCATAGCTAGCTTTTTGTAGGTATGTTCTGAACTTCTCAATAAAAATTTGATGAGTTTTTCTTCATTCATCTCTTTAGGCACAAGGTAGGTATCTGCAGAGATGGAGGCTTCATGGTATTTGGCATACTTAGTATAAGCTTGCAGTAGTTTTGTCGCATTGATATCAAGTTTTTTTGCTGTTTGCTCTAAAAATATCTCTTTTGTTTCACCTGGAATCAGTGTAATTTTAAAGAGTTTAGCTTTTTTAGGAGCAATTTTTGCTTGGCGTAATTGATAGAGAAAATCAAGACGGCTTATCCTGTGTGCATGAAGATAAACATCCCCTTTCTTTATTGGTTTATTGGTGATTTTTCCTATAAATGATAAAAGATATCTATCGATAAAGCCAATATCATATCCTCTTTTATTGAGCTGTGATATAATACTTTTCGAAGTACTGTTGTGAGGGATAGTCACTTTTTTTTCTCTGGGATAGTGGGTTTCAATATCAAGTGTAATGTAAAAGGTAAGTGCAATGATAAAAAGCAGTACAATATTTTCTGTCCATGCTATCCATGTACTATTACGTAATACATTGATATTTTTTATTGTTATTCTCATGGCTCTCTTTTTTTGGCTTACATCAGGTATAGAAATTGACACTTTGAATATAGGTAAATTTAAGATAGAAAAATTATATCTCAAACTTGATAAAAAACTTACCCTTAAGGTAAAAAATATTGTTATCCCCAAAAGTAAAGCGAAACCTTCCTTTGATAATATAGATAAAACATTTGATACCATTAAATATCTCTTTACCTTTTTTGATGAAATTGACTTAAATCATGTATATTTTGAAGATAATAAAATCCATTTTGTGTTTGTTGATGATATTTTATATATCACAAGTGATGATTATGAAATAGCAGGAAATATACATAAAATTAAACAGGCACTTGTGGCAGAAGTTTCTATGTTAAAATTAAAAAAATATGATATGACATTGGTAGGAGAGTTGAAATATGATTTAAAAAAGAATCAACTGAGTACCACAGGTGAATATGATGCCTTTGGTATTACAGGTCATTTTATGGCCAATAAAAAAGAAGAAGTGTTAGATTTTAATATCACAAGTGATACATTTACAAGTTTAGAACCTCTAGCAGATAGTTTACCTATTAAAGAGAAGATAAAATCATGGATAAATCAAAAAATAAAAGCTCAAACATACAAACTTGATAGATTAGAAGGTAAAGGTTATGTAGGTGAAGATGGGTTTAGATTAAACTTCGATACATTGAAAGCAACCCTCAATGTAGAGCGTGCAAAAGTATATTTTCATAAAAATTTGGCACCTATAACTGCGGACAACTTTACTTTAATATACCGAAATTACGCACTGTATGCAAGATTGAATCATCCGAAGTACTTAGAAAGAAGTTTAGAAAAATCTAAAATTGCCATTGTTGGATTAGGAGATGAAAAGACACTTTTAAAATTAGATTTACATATTCAAACGCTTTTTGATGATGAAGTAAAAAAGATACTTAATGCCTATCATGTGCATATACCTATCAAACAAAAAGGCAAACCAATTGTGGGGAATATAAAGTTGATTATCCCTTTGGATAAAAAAGATAGTGATGAAAAAACAGTGGTAAATGTTGCAGTGCATGTGAAAAACTCAGAAGTGCAATATGAGAATATTACGTTACCTATAAAAAAAGCAAGCGTTCAATATGATAATACGCAAAGTGAACACTTAAGGGTAAATGCACTATTTAAAAAAGGTATAGTAAAACTGGGTGAAACAAAATTGCATGTACTTGAAGGAAAGGGAGAATATACAAAAGGGAAGGTGATTTTAGATGCTGTACATATTAAAGAAGATTGGTACGAGACAGTATTGAGTGGTACAGTGAATCTTACAAAAAAAGAAGGCAAATTCAAAACTGCGATAAAGTCATTAGAGATAGGGAAAAAAGAAAAATTTATTAAGATTAAAAATAAAACGATGCCTTTAAATATAACATATAAAAAGGGTGTTGAGCTTGCACTACCATCTCTAGGAGTAGTACTTAAAAATAAAAAAGAGACTATGGATATAACGGTTGAAAATATACAAAAAATAAAACCCTATCTAAAATATTTTCCCATTGATATTGATGGAGGAAGCCTTGAGATGATAGAAAAATCAGGAAATTATACATTTGAAGGTAGATTCAAAAGAGAGGCATGTTTTTTATATAGTAAAAAAGGTTTATGCCATACAACTATCCCGTTTACTGCCACACTGAAGCAAGAAAATTTTAACTTTTTTGCTTTTGGAAAACGTTTGCGATACAATGCAAAGAAATCACGATTACACCTTAATAATATACATATTGATTTGAAAAAATTTTTAGAAGAGAGGGAAAGGGGAGCAAAAAAAAGAGCCAAAGAAAAAAAACTTGTTATCTTAGGTAAAAAGTCAAATATCAAATATAAAACACATACATTAGTCATGGATAGTTATGATATAGAGATTTCACCCAAAGGAGAGATAAAAGCAACAGGAAGCTTGACAGGTGATATCGTTAACTTTTCAAAAAAAGGAAAAATATTTACACTCAAAGCACTACGTATTAAAGATAATATGTTACATCCGCTTGTTGGATTTGATGGGCTTAAAGATGGACGTTATAGTATGACACTGTCTGGAAATCCAAACAAGGTTATGAGAGGAAAAATTATTATCGAAGGTGGTGTGATGAAAAACTTTAAAGCGTATAATAATACACTGGCACTCATCAATGCACTTCCTGCTTTGGCAACCTTTAGTAGCCCTGGTTTTTCTGAAAAGGGCTTTAATATACAAGAGGGTGTGATTGAATATCGTATGCAAAAAGAGAATATTATTTTTGATTCAATCTATATCAAGGGAAAATCAGCAACAGTGATTGGTCAAGGAAGATTAAATATGAAAAAAGAGAGTATTCACGTTGATTTGGCAATACATACAGCGCGAGAACTTGGAAAAGTAGTAGGTAATTTGCCTTTGCTTGGTTATATTCTGTTGGGTAAAGACAAGAGTGTGACGGTAGGCTTAGCGATTCGAGGAACATTTAAAAATCCCAAAGTGAATACTTCTGCAGCAAAAGATATCTTGACACTTCCTTTAAAGCTTATTAAACGTATTTTAGAATCACCTGCTCATATTATCAACCAATAGAGCTGTTAGGCTGCAGTTTTTTCCTTGTAAAGTTTTTTTAGCTCTTTTAGTTCTTTTCTTAGTTTACTTTTTTCCATTTCATCAGTTGTCCGTTTTAAGAGTGTACGTATTTTTTTCAGTCTGATGCGTAGTTCACGTTCCATAGTTTCTCCTTGATTTATACCTGAAAGTGTAGGGTATAAATGTCAGAAAACTGTCAAAAAGGAGCTTATTCGTTGCGTAATACTGTTAATGGGTCTGTCTGGGAAGCTTTTCTTGCAGGGTAGAGTGCAGAGAGTAAGATGATAATGATAGTACCTATAAGAATCAATGAAAAATCAGTCATGGTTAGATCAACAGGTAACTTGCTTGTACCATAGACATCTTCGGGTATAGAGATAATATCGAAGGTAGTAAGTATCCAAATGCCAAAAGAGCCTAGAAGTGTTCCTGCCACTATCCCTGCAGAACCAATAAAGAGTCCCAATTTGAAAAAAATAGATTTTATCTCTTTTTGGGTTGCTCCCAATGTACGCATGAGAGCTATTTCACTTCTTCTACTCATGACAGTCATCAATAAAGAAGAGATGATATTGAGTGAAGCCACGAGAATGATAAGAAGGAGCACCAAAAAGAGTGCTTTTTTCTCCATCTCCATCGCAGCAAAAAAATTACCATTTTGTTGCCACCACCCTTCTATTACTACATTTTCAGGAAGTATGGCTCGGATAGCTTCTATTTCATCCAAGGGATTTTCTGTAAAGATATGTAATCCATCATAGGTGCCAGCCCTACGCTTGAGAAGTTTTTGAAATGCTTCATGTGTTGTGTACATAATTGCCTTGTCATAGGCTTTGAGTCCAGATTTAAATACACTATCTACAACAAAACGTTTTTGAAGAGGCATGGTCCCAAAACCAACTGCTTGTTGCTCTGAAAAATAGAGTGTCACCTTTTCACCTTTTGGTGCATTCATCTCTAGTGATAGACCTTCGCCTATGACAACTTTATATTTACTTTTTGTATCGCCCTTGGCCTCTTTGAATATGTGATTGATGGAGGCTTCTTTTTTGTAGTCTACACCATAAAGTAAAGAACCTTGTACTGCACCATCATTTTTACTTATGACCTGTGTGGTGTAGTAGGGTGAAAATTTGAGTTGAGGAAATTTCTCTTGAATCACTTGGATGAGTGTATCATCTACAGCTTCTTCTTCTAGGGGAAGTATAGTAAGAGGATAGTTCATGACAAAAAGCTTTTCTGTAAAACTTTTTTGCATGCCGTTCATAATTCCCATAGAAATCATAAGTACCATGACCCCTGTAGCAATGCCTAAAAAAGCCAATAGGGCAGAGACAAAGATAAACGGGTTTTCTTTATCGTATTTAAGATAATGTTTGATAATACGCCCAATAAATTTTTTATTGGGCGTTATGATGCTTTTCATTATGCCAATAGGCCTTTTTTGGGGCCACTTTGACCACAGCAGTTTTTATATTTTTTACCAGAACCACAAGGACAAGGTTCATTTCTTTTTGGCTTTTTTTCTGCTTTTATAGGTTTGTTCTTTTGCTCTATCTCTTCATCTGTGCTAAGTACAGCTTGGGCTACATCTGATTCTAGCTCTTCTCGTATATGTTCAACAGCAGCCTCTTCCTCTTCTGCTGAAGTAAAATCAAATTGTACAAGATGAAGTACTTTCACTGCTTCATGTTTTATACGTTGTACAAGATTTTCAAAGAGTTTGTATGAATCTTGTTTATATTCTGTGAGAGGATCTTTTTGATTGTATCCTCTAAGCCCTATACCTGTTTTGAGTACATCCATTTCATAGAGATGGTCTCTCCATTGTGGATCAAGGACTTGAAGATATAAGATACGCTCTATCTCTTGACGTTGTTCAGGGTCGAGTTGTGACATTTTTTCTTCATAAATATGTTCCATCATATCACGTATCATAGTAGTGAGCTCTTCTGGATCTTTTCCTTTAAACTCATTTGTATCTATTTCGATATGCAACTCTTCTTTGATAAGTGCTGCAAGTTTTTCTATATCAAAATCTTCTGTTGGCATACCTTCAAATATTTCTGCTTCAGAGAGTAAATGTGCTATATACTCTTCACGATTTTCTTTAATTTTGGCATCTATATCAAACTCAGGGTCAAGTAACTGGTTTCTAAAGGCATAAATGGCTTTACGTTGGTGGTTTGCTACATCATCATACTCCAAGATATGTTTACGTGACTCATAGTGTTGATTTTCTACTTTTTTCTGTGCTTTTTCTACAGAACGTGTTACAATTTTGGAATCAATATACTCACCATCTTCCACACCAAGTTTGTTCATGATATTTCTGATTTTATCTCCACCAAAGATACGTAGAAGGTTATCATCTAGGCTTAGGAAAAATTGTGATTCTCCTGGATCACCTTGACGACCGGAACGTCCGCGTAGTTGGTTATCAATACGTCTACTTTCATGTCGTTCAGTACCAAGTATCATAAGACCACCAAGTTCTCTCACTTCATCATCAATCTTGATATCCACACCCCGTCCAGCCATGTTGGTAGCCACAGTTACCGCACCCTTTTGACCAGCATTCATAATAATCTCTGCTTCTTGCGCATGGTTTTTTGCATTGAGCATATTGTGTGGTATTTTTTCTTTTTTGAGTCTCTCATCTATCATTTCAGATTTTTCGATCGATGCTGTACCAATAAGAACAGGTTGTCCTTTGGCATGGAGTTCTCTGACACGTTTGACGACCGCATCAAGTTTTTCGCGTTCTGTATTATAGATAAGGTCATTTTTATCTATACGTGCGATAGGTACATTGGTTGGTATAGAGATAACATCTAAATTGTATATTTGTGCAAATTCTGTTGCCTCAGTTTGTGCAGTACCTGTCATCCCTGCAAGTTTTTCATAGAGTCTAAAGTAATTTTGGTAGGTAATCTCAGCAAGTGTTTGTGACTCTTCTTGAATCTCTACCCCTTCTTTACATTCTAAGGCTTGGTGTAAGCCTTCTGAATATCTACGTCCTTCAGAGAGCCTTCCTGTAAATTCATCTACAATAATAATCTCATTATTTTGTACCACATAATCAACATCTTTTTCAAAAATATAGTGTGCTTTCAACGCTTGGTCAAGATGGTGTGAAAGTGCGGCATTTTCCAATGAATAGAGGTTTTCCACCTCAAAAAGGTCTTGTGCTTTTTGTAATCCTTGTTCTGTCATTACAATGGTTCTGTTTTTTTCATCTACGATAAAATCACCAGTGGTTTTTTCATCTTCGCCCGCTTTGGTTTCTATCTTTTCTCCACGTTCCATTTGTCTGGCAATGGCATCTGCTTTGGCATAATAGTTATGATCACGTTGTGTAGGACCAGAGATAATCAAAGGGGTTCTGGCTTCATCAATAAGAATAGAATCTACTTCATCGATAATAGCATAGTGGTGCTCACGTTGTACTTTTTCTTCAGCACGCACTTTCATATTGTCTCGTAAATAGTCAAATCCATATTCATTGTTTGTACCATAGGTGATATCTGCATCATATTGTGCTTTTCTGCCCATTTCATCATGAATCTCAGATGTAATACATCCTACACTATAGCCTAGAAATTCGTACAAAACGCCCATCTCTTCAGAATCTCTACTGGCAAGATAATCATTGACGGTCACCACATGTACCCCTTTGCCAGCCATAGCATTGAGTACCACAGCCAATGTAGCTACAAGTGTTTTCCCTTCACCTGTTTTCATCTCTGCAATATTACCATCATTGAGTACCATACCTCCTACCATCTGGACATCATAGTGTCTAAGTCCAAGTGTTCTTTTACTTGCTTCTCTGGTGATAGCAAATGAGTCATAGAGCACATCTTCTGTGCTTTTTTCGCCATTTTTTACACTGTTTTTGAGTGTTTCAAAAGCAGCTTTAAGTGCATCGTCGTCCATCGTTTCATATTTTGACTCTAGTGCGTTAATATTTTTGACTCTTGTGAGATATTTTTTTACAATTTTATCATTTTGTGTACCGAACATTTTGAGGAGGCTTTTTATCATCTGTTTCTTACCTAATATTATAATGGTGATAATTTTATCTAAATTGTGATTAATCTTTAGATAAAAATATGTATTGAACCCTCTGAACAACCTAGACGTTCACAACATCACTAGCTTTTGCCTAGGCTAGGTACTCTTTTGAAGACCTAGCCTTAGCTAAGTCTTCAATTCACCATCATTACACAATTTTAAGTGATACTAACCACATGTCAAGTGATATTTTGGTATATTTTGAGAATTAAAAAAGGATATTTATGACAAAAATAGTATTATTGTTTATGGTAGGATATTATGCAAATGCAGCTTCTATTGAGATGCCCAATAGTTTTAAATCAGATTTTATACAAAAGGTGACAAACCCTAAAAATAAAGTGCTTAACTACAGTGGAAACGTCTCTTTCTCTGATAGTACACTTTTAAAATGGGTCTATACAAAACCCACAAAAAAAGAGGTATGTACAAATGGAAAAGAGCTTACAGTTGTAGATCATGATTTAGAACAAGCATCACATTATCGTATTAACAAGGGATTTGATTTTGCCAAAATTCTTAAAAGTGCCACACTGTATAAAGACAATATATATGTTACAAACTATGAAAATAAAAAATATACAATTAAAATAGATAAAAAGAAACAATTACATAGTATTGCCTATTTTGATAATTTGGATAATAAAGTACAAATTAAATTTGAGCATGTAAAATATAGCAAAGATAGCTTAAGTCAAAAAGAGATGAATTGTACTATACCAAAGGCGTATGACATAATAAAAGGATAATAAGCCAAGATGCAATTACAAGAAATTCAAGAGATAATAGGAAACATGCAAAATGATTCTACCATGATGCTAGTGGGCGGAGTAGCTATTGCAATTTTGCTTGCTATTGTCTTGGTCATAGTCGTTTCTACGATGCGTGTCATATCTTATAAAAATAGATTTAAAAATCTCTTGATTGAAAATAAAGAGAAAGCCACATATATTACTGAACTAGAAAATGAGTTACAGGTATATAAAATCAAAGACAAAAAAAACAAACAAGATTTAGCACAGTTCGATGATACGAAAAAAAAATTAAAAGATGCAAACGATATGTATCGTTCTTTACAAAATAAATTTGCGCAAAATGAAAAAGAGTTAGAGCAAAGCAAAAAGATGCTCAAGGCAAAAGAGGAGCAGTATGATGCTTTGGTGCAAGAGTATGAGAGTGCCACAGAACGTTATAGTGAAGCATTAGAAGAAAATACCAAATACCGTACAACCAATGCCCGCTTGCTTATGAAGCTTGAAAATGAAGAGCGTTTTATGAAAACGATGAAAGAGAAAAAAGATTCTCAAGGTACACGGTAGTGCAAAAAGTTATCTATACCGAAGATTTGCCAGAGTATGAAGAGAGATCTTCGAAAGTATTTAAAAAAAATGGCAACATTGAGCGTAAATTTTATGAAGCAGCGTCATTAAGGCTACAATATGAACTGGTCAAGCTCCAAAAGTGGATTATCGATAATCAAAAGCGATTGCTTGTTATTTTTGAAGGAATGGATACCGCAGGCAAAAGCTCTACGATTAAAGAGTTCAATGCCTACCTAAACCCCAGAGAAGCACGTTCTGTAGCCTTGCCTAAGCCAAACTCCAAAGAGTTAGGACAGTGGTATTTTCAACGCCATATCAAACAGATACCTAACGCGGGTGAGATAGTTTTTTTTGACAGGAGCTGGTATAACAGAGCAGGGATAGAGCAGATCTTTGGTTTTTGTACACAGGAACAACATGAGCACTTTTACAGGCAAGTCAATGGTGTAGAAGAGATGCTCGTAGATGATGGCATACTCTTTTTCAAGTTTTACTTGAACATAAGCAAAGAGACACAACAAAACCGTATCAAAGACCGCGAAAACAACCCACTCAAAAGCTGGAAACTCTCCGAACTTGACTACAAGTCGATGGAAAAATATCATGAGTATGAGGTGCTCAGAGACAAAATGTTTCGTCTCTCAGGTACACCTCATGCCCCATGGTGTGAACTAGATGCCAATGATAAAAAACGTGCAAGGCTTAACGCTGTGCGTTATTTACTGCTAAATATAGCGTATGAAGGTAAAGACGAGAGTGTCATTAATGGAGTGGATGAGAAGATAGTGAGGTTGCACGCTTAGTTTACAAAGCTTCCCATTTCCTTTTTAACGTGCGTTTGAGCATCTTTTTAAACCCCTGTGGTGAGATGATGCTGAGTTGAGGTAGCCATTTTATGACAAGCTCTTCTAACTCATGTAGGCTTGTGACTGTGTAGTGTACTTCTATGTCTCCGTTGTCAAAGGTATGGAGTACTTTTTGGCTAGGCAAGTACTTTTTAAACAGGAAAAAGCGTCTTACTTTTTTTGAAACCCTTAAACGTACCAATATTTCATCATTCCCATAGACTGCCCATGGTGTTTGGATGTTGGCTATAAAGGTATGGATGTCACTATGGGGCATAAAAGTTTTGTTTTTATACTCCACATCTTCTATCATAGCTATGCGTCTAAACTCGAAGTTATTTTTAGAGCTGTTTTCGCCTACCATGTAAAAGTTTTCGTTAAGAAAAAGGATTTTGTAGGGTTTGAAGTTGGCATGCGAAATGGCTCTTTCACTTTTATAGCGTATTTTTATCTCTTTGTGAAACTTGATGGCATGTTCTAACTTTTTGATGACTTCATAGTTTTGCATACTCTCAAAAGGGCGAGACTTGAAGTTGTAAACCAACATAGATTTATCTACCAATGCTTGGGTTTTGTCACTAATGAGGCTCTGCTTTTGTGTCACTCCAAAGAGGTTGACTATGTTCGCTAGTGTCATGAGGTCTGTAGCGTGAAGTACATCATCTAACAGCACTTTTTTATACGCCCTATAACACTCTCCCTCTTTAGACATAAAGTCCCCAAAGAGTTCACGTATCAGTTCAAAGTCACGCCGTATGGTTCTGTCACTGACTTCATACTCCTCTGCGAGTCTCGTGACACAGAGTTTTTTACCTTCGTTGAGGTGTTTCAGTATTTCGATAGTGCGATAGAGGCTGGATTTTTGACTCATGATGGATCCATATTTAAAGCTTTTTTAGCGTTGTTAATATCATATTCAAAAGCCTTTTTATCTTCTTTATTTAATGTACCTAGATAACTTTCAAAATATGGCAAGTATCTATTATCTGGCATCTCAGTCATAGCAGTAAAAATCCATGAACCATAAAAAGGTTTTTGTAAATCTTCTACTATAATATCTTTTACACGTTCATCTTTACGTAATGCCAAACCAAGCAGGGCTTCTCCTCTTATGTCCAATACATCATCATTTATGTTTTTAAACAATGCATCACGTACTGTTTGTGTATTGGTTTCATTTATTTGTGCTAGAGAAAATGTAGCCCAGTCACGTACATCATCGTTTTTATCTGTCATAAGTTGTATAATCGTATCAACAGATTTAGAATCTGCATAGCCACCTAGTGTAAAAGATAAAGCTTCTTTTATTTGTAGAGATTGATATGATATACAAGAAGCCAACTTATCTGCATATCGTGTACATTTTTTATGCCCAAAACCATAAATAGCTGTTGCAACAACATCTTCATTTTTATCATTTAGCAACTTACCTAGCAGATGAACAGACTCACCTTTGTGCAATTTTGTTTTATAGCCAAATTGACTCAAAATAGAAGCAGCAATTTCACGATATATATTATCTTTTGAATAGGCTAGTTTTTTGGTTAATTGGAATACTTCTTTATTTCCTCGTAAGCGTAGAATATGCATATATTCCATGAAAATATTTTCATCTTCTTCGTGATACGCTTTTAATATAAGCTGTTTTGTAGATAGTTTTTCTAATTCTTTACGTGTCATAAATATCCCTCTACCGAAGCCTTAATCATCTCTATTAATTCCTTATCCATATACCCATACTCATCAGGTATATCCATCACAATTATTTTTTTATATTGCAAAAGCCTACCAAACTGGGCTTTAAGTCGCTCTTTGTGTTTGTGTTCCATCACGAAAATACTATCTGCCCATGCAATGTCTTTGGCATTGACGGTATGCTTCGCCTTTGGGCTTGTACCAGCGGAGCGTACATGCACACGCGGGTCTCTAGCATAAACTTTTTCTGCTGTAGGACTACGCCATTGGTTACGGGAACAGATGAAGAGGATGTTTTGCATTGAAATTACTTTGAATATTTGTAAAATATATTTGCATAAGGAGAGTCAAGACGTATAAATGTGATGCTCTTGTATGAAACTGGCACTAATTTAAAATCAAATTTACCTCTAGCATTAAAGTATTTCATTTGTGCTTTTCTCTTACCTACTTTTTGAATGGTTCCAATTTGAAATAAATCTTTTTTACCATAGATATGTTCACATATGATGGGTATTTGTAGAGATTTCAAAGTTTCCATCATCTCTTGTATGGAAGCCAATTTAAATTTTAACTTACTTTTTCGTTTGAATATCTCTTTTTTGATATGTTCTTTTTTAAGTAAGTACAAAAAGAATTTTTCATTTTCTGTATGTTTGATTTCATATATATATCACTCTTTTTAAATACGACTAATCCATCATAATCAAAATCTCTCATATCATTCATAAGTACATAATCGTCACTATAATCAAATATGAACCCCTCATAAGATCCTAAATTAAAATCTTTTGATGAAGTATAGACTTTGACAAAGTTTTCATTTTTAATATGTTTACGTAATAGTTTATTTAATTTCACAACCTACTCCAATTTTATAACGGACAAAATACGTCACTAAAATATTGTACCATCTTTTTAACAAAACTAAGGAGTAAAAAATGACACAACATTTTAAAAAACAAAACATACAAACGCAACTACAAACAACTAAGAGAAACACCAACAGGACAAGTAATGAAAATCATATCAAAATTCCAAGATTATTATGACATAGGTATAGCGTATGGAGTAGATGAGAAGTTACGGTTTGCTAGGGAGGCTGTAGAGGTAGAGACAGTAAGTGATAAACTTAGAGCCATCACAAAAATAGTTTATAAAAAACAAGGGCAGTACTATAGGATACTTTGTCATTATAATGTCATGCTCTTTTGTGGCAATGCCTACCCATTTGTGTATGTACAAGTAGAAGCCATACACAAACAAGACAAAAAGTTTTTCTATACAAATATAGATGAAGAGTATTGCTATAGTATAGAAGCATTAGATAGGTATGTGGCACAGTATGACAGACCCATTAGTGAGATTAGAAATGAATATGAAAAAGTAGGAAGCTACTATTGGCATGTAGATGATTTCAAAAAATACGTGCAAGGGCATTTTGATAAAAGTTATAGTGAATACATAGCTTTATTTGATACATATAAAGTGCCATATTTTTCTATAGAAACAAAATACACAAGCGACAAAAAACAGAACGAAGGTAAAGTGACCCGCACTCTATTATTAGCAAAACTCAAACAATATAAATTTGCAAAAGTAGTACCACCTATGCAAGCTTTCCAAGAGATAAGTATGTATCTGGGACAACTAGACCTAGCAGAAGACAACACTGTACATATAGAAGACAAGTACCTAGCACAAGGCAAAGGTTTTGACTGCTACAGTTTTAAGAAGATGCCTTCTAAGAGGAGAGAGAAGAAGTGTTAGACGGTATAGTTGCTAGCTATCAAAATCCTCTGCATCACGACTCGGTACTTTTTGAAGCATAGAGAGTAGATGCTCTGCACTCCCGTTGTCTGCTTTTTCTTGTAAATAATCATACGTTTTTAGTGTCGACAGTTTTTCAGCGATAGCAGTGGCTATAAACTGGTTCATCGAGATGTTTTCATGTTTTGAAAACTCTTTCAGACTCAAGCCTAATGACTCTGGTAATCTTAGTGCAACATTCATGGTAGTACTCCTTTATCAAATAATTCAGCAGGGGTGAGTATTTCTATATTGAAATGCTTCTTCACACCTGCAAAGTCTTTTGTATTGTATGTGATAATCGCTTTTGCTTCTCCATTGACTGCTGTCTCTAGTACCTTGTCATCAAAACTGTCTTTGAGAAAAGGTCTCCACAAAAAGTGCAACTTTGTTCTATGGGACACAGAGACAATGTCAGAGATAATCAAACGTATCTCCTCATGGCTAAAATAGTCATATTTTTCTCTATTTTTAGGTCGAAGAAGCACTTCTTCAAACTCTAACGCTAAAGGCACAGAGACAACGTTAAACCTAACACCCTCTTTAGCCTTCATTCCCAAAAGTTCTATAAGCCTATATGACTTACCTTTGTTTGAAAATAATGCGGATAATAATACATTGGTATCAATCACAATTTTATACATGTGTATATTATATATGATATACACTTAATATAAAATAAAATGATAAATCATATCGGACAATATACGACCAAAATACCCTCTATAATACTCCTAACAACATAAAAGGAGAACATCATGACCCTAAAAGAGTTAGGATTTAATGAGATAGACCATGAGGCGTTGGCAAAGACCGATACACCATACAAAATATATGCAGAACTACTCGATGAGACGGCACAAACACAGTTTGAAGATGTGCTAAGAGAACCTTATGTGACACGTGGAGCGTTGATGCCAGATGCACATGCAGGTTATACTATGCCTATAGGTGCTGTTTGTGCTACTAAAGATGTGGTAGTACCTCAGTTTGTGGGCTTTGACATTGGGTGTGGGATGTGTGCCTACAAGACAGACTACACCAAGGCAGAGGTGCAAACCCATGCCACGGAGATTTACAATGCCATTGTAGAGCGAATACCATTAGGCTCACGCAAACACAAAAACCATCAGCCTTTGAAGACAGATTTGGACATTACACCCTTTGCGGCGTCTATCCTCAACTCTACTGGGTTAAAACAACTGGGTACACTTGGAGGGGGTAACCACTTTATAGAAGTTGGGTATGGAGCAGATGAGAAAGCATGGATAGTCATACACTCAGGTTCTCGCGGATTTGGACACAAGATAGCTTCTCATTATATGATACAAGCCTATTTGCTAAAACATGACCAAAAAGATGCACTTGAAGAGAGACTAGAGGAGTTTACGAACAGAAATGCAGGGTTTAAAGAACACAATCCTGAGGGCTTTGAGAAGGCACTATTGAAGTTTAAACACAAGCAAATGTTAGAGTTAAATAAACAAATAAAACCTGATGACATCAAAGAGATATGTGGTTTAAATGTAGACTCTGAACTAGGACAAGCATATATCACTGACCAGAACTTTGCACTTAACTTTGCAGTAGAAAATCGTAAACTGATGATAGCACGTATTCACGAGGCTATGAATGAGATAATGGGTGGTAGTTGTGTCTTTGAGGCAGAAGATGAAACACGTTTTATCAACCGTAATCACAACCATGCAGACTTTGATGAAGTAAGTAAAGAGTGGATACACCGTAAGGGAGCCACCCATGCAGAAAAAGGTATGAGAGGCGTCATCCCTGGCAATATGCGTGATGGTTCGTTTGTAGTCATAGGCAAAGGCAATAAGGATGCCCTCAAGTCATCTTCTCATGGAGCAGGGCGTGTCATGAGCCGTAAAAAAGCCAGAGCCAATGTTAAACTAGAAGATTTTCAAGCCTCTATGCAAGGCATCACAGGTACTGTAGATGAAAACACACTAGATGAGTCACCTTTTGCCTACAAGGACATTTTTGAAGTAATGAGACTGCAAGAGGAGTTGGTAGAGATAGAAGAGCATATCAAGGTGCTTATCAATGTGAAAGATAACTCTAAAAGTAGGTATTAGCTATAATCTTAACATGAAAATACCAAGCATCCTAAAAACCATATCAAAAACACTACAAGATAAAAATGCCAAAGCCATCATAGTGGGTGGTTCTGTGCGTGACCATTTTTTAGAACTACCGATTAAAGACTATGATGTTGAGGTTTATGGCTTAGTAGAAATGGAAGAGCTAGAAGAAGTACTCGCTATGTATGGTTCGGTCAATTTGGTGGGCAAGAACTTTGGGGTGCTGAAGTTTAACTATGAGGGCGAAGAGTATGATTTCTCTTTTCCTCGCACAGAAGCCAAAGTAGGGGTAGGACATAGAAGTTTTGATGTAGAGGTAGATGGTACATTGAGTTATAAAAAGGCTGCCATGCGTCGTGACTTTACTATCAATGCACTGGGCTATGAGATAGAGACGGGGAATTTCCTTGACCCCTTTGGTGGGCAGGATGATATGCAGGCAAAGGTACTGAGACATATCGATGATGCTACTTTTATAGAAGACCCTCTGCGTGTCTACAGGGCTGTGCAGTTTTGTGCGAGGTTTGGGTATACCTTGGCAGAGGAGACCTTTGTTTTGTGTCAAAAAATGGTAGCTGAGGGTATGCTAGATGAGCTAGCAAAAGAACGCGTCTATGCAGAGTGGAAAAAACTACTACTCAAATCTCCTAAGCCTTCTGTAGGTTTTGAGCTCATGCGAGAACTAGGCATTACCAAACGCTATTTCCCAGAGCTTCATGCACTTATAGACGTACCCCAATCACCCAAGTGGCACCCAGAGGGAGATGTGTGGATACACACCATGATGACGCTTGATGCGATGCAGAAAGAATTAGGAATTAGGAGTGAGGAATTAGGAATGAAAGATAGGCAAAAACTGAAGTTTTTGTTTGCTATTTTATGTCATGACTTGGGTAAGGCTACCCATACTAGCATCGATGATGAGGGAAATATAAGAGCCATAGGGCATGAAGAAGCAGGTATCGAGCCTACAAAATCATTACTCTATAGACTTAGCGATGAGCATGACTTCATAGATGCACTTTTGCCTTTGGTAGAGCATCACCTCAAACCTTCACAATTTTATAGTGGCAAGGCAAAAGCATCTGCCTTTAGACGATTGGCTACCAAGGTAAATATAGAAGAGTTGGTCATCGTAGCCAAAGCCGATTTTTTAGGACGCACGACAGCAGAAT
>Ga0256833_1001532_pt1 | contig 16916 bp, 14 predicted proteins | sample 356284metaG_FD_190535 | JGI IMG/M metagenome (GOLD analysis project Ga0256833, IMG submission 190535) | Hydrothermal vent microbial communities from Mid Atlantic Ridge, Atlantic Ocean - 356-284 | ecosystem: Environmental > Aquatic > Marine > Hydrothermal vents | place: Atlantic Ocean: Mid...
TGCTACATGCTGGGGATATTGTATATGTTCAATCTGACTCTTGGAGAAAAATTAAAATTTCATCAAATAATTTAAGTTATATAACCCAAATAATATCTAATGCATTAGCTCCTTTTTTACTATTTAAATAACATTTTAGCATTTGATTAGATAACTATATCTTTTCAAATGTTCTATTTAATTAAATCTTTTAGAGTTTAATATTTTTATGATAGAATAGTTCTATTTAGGGGGTTTGTAACTACTAAAGGGGAACATAATATGAAAGATAAAATTAAAATTTTAGAGGAGTTTTTAACAAAAGCTAAAGAGGAGAAAGCAGTAGGTGGGATTACTGCTTTTATTTGGACATTTATCATACTTATTCTTTTTATTATATTTTATAATAATAAAGGAGTATTTTCTAATTTTGTAACACTTAATGATTTTATAACATCTATCATTATTGTTATATCCTTATTTATAGCTTTTATAATATATCTTACTAATAGAAACTTAATACCTGCAAATAAAGTTATAGATAAAATAGAAAATATGTCAGAAGATATACCTTTTAAGCACTCTATAGAGAAACACCTAATACCTCTTATTAAAAAAAGATATAAAATTATAGTATTATTAAATGATATTAATCAAGAGAATTATCAATCTATTATTAGCCAACTTATAGCTTATCAAGATTATATTAATGAGCATAAGATTGAAGAGGAGGTATCATTTTATTTTGTATCTAAAGATGAGAAAAATAAAGAGAGTATAAAGAGTTTTTTTGATTCATTTCATATTAACTATAAAAGCTACATCATAATTGCTACTGTTAGTTCAATTTTTACAAAAGCTATAGAAGCTAGAGAAGAGTTAAGTCAGTATCACAAAGATAATATAAAAATTATAGGAACGCTTACTTCAACGACTCAAGAGATAGGTAATATTGTAGATAAAGATAACAATATTATTAGAGTATTCCCTCCAGATTATGATGAAGCAAGAAGTGCTATGCATTTTTTACTATCTAAATTGCACAATCGAGTATGTAGTAATAGAAATTGCACCTTTATGTTAGAAAAGACCAATGTAATTATCCTATATAATAGAACTTATGGTAAAGCTATTGCTAAGCAATCAAAAATATTTTTTGAAGAAGAGTTAGAAAATTATAAAATAACTATACCAAAGAGTATTAAAGAAAATTATATGCCAGAGATTAATTTTATAGTAGCAAAGTTTAATGCTCATAACAATTATTTCGAAATAGATAAAAAAGATACTAACTTACATTTAAAAAATGGTTTAAAATTAGAAGATATTATAAAGTATATGCAAGGTGCTAAAAACTATTTTTATATTGTTGGATATGAGCCAAATATATCTAAAATGTTACAGAAATTAGATACTATTATAGATAGTAAATGTTTACATAATATCTTAATTTGTGGCACTGCAACAATGAGTTTTTGGAGAGATAGTATAATTAAAACAATTAATAGTTCTAAAAACTTAAAAGGAGAATATTTTTATTTAGAGTTAGAAAGCACTAAAGTAAATAATAAAATTCAAGATATTAATAGTATTAAACTATCTATTAAACCTAAATTAGACAATAAGAGTGAAAAAATTGATATTTCAGAATATTTTAAATCTAATATTAAACTTAATAAAGAAGAGATAGAAAAATTACTTAAAAATAGACAAAATTATATAAGTACATATACAAAAATTACATTAGATATTGCAAAATATGCAATAGATGAAAAGAATAAAAAGAAAAATCTATTAGAGTGTAAAAAGAGTGTTTTAGAGAACTATTATTCAAATAGAGATAAAAATTTAAATATAGAACTCTTAGTAAATGGAGATTCTATAAATAAATATAAACCTAAAGAACTTAATTGAGATTTTTATCAATTAAATTGACTAATTGTTTTAAAGCTTTATTTACACTTTTTGCACTAATAAAACAGCTACTTAATCCACAAATTTGTATATTCTGATAATCTTTTACTTCTTTATATATGTATGGATATATTATATTTTTTAAATTAATAAGAGTAGATTTTTTTGCTTTAATTATGTATAAACCATAATCTTGCATCAATTTTACATTTAAGAGTGTTGGATAAAAGATAGCTCCATTTTTAAGATATATATTTGCATTATTTATAGATTTTTTTGCTATATTTAAGAGATTATAATCTCCATTAATAGCTACATCTTTTAAGATACTCTCTAAGATTTTAGATACTGCACTTTTATATCCACTATCATCATAGTCAGCTTTTACTTTTATATCTGAATTATTGTTTACATACCAATTGTCATTTTTATAAAATAGTTTTACACTTTTTTTAACAATTTCTCTAAATAAGTGATTATATTTTTCATCTAAAGTATTTTGATATGCACTAAATAGGGTATCTGCTAAAAATGCATAATCTTCTAATAGGGCTTTTTGAGTTGGTTTGTGAGGTAAAAGAGTTTGATGATATAAAACATTATCTTTGTATAATAGATTAAGTAAACTATGTAATCTATTTTGTGCTAACTTTGAATATTTTTTATCAACTTTTGTAGCATCAAAAAGTGCTTTAATATATAGAGCATTCCAAGCTGTATTTATCTTTTTATCTATAAATGGATACTCTCTTCTAGCTCTTAACTTTTTTAATAATTCTCTTGCTTTTTGATACTTTAATATATCACCAACTACTCGTGGATTACTATAATCACCACCTTCAAAATTACCCATAGGCTCTATTCCAAAAGCTTTAAGTGCCTCTTTAGCTCTACTTTTAGATATACCATTTTTAAGTAAAAAATCTAATGCCTCTTGATAATCAAAAATAAAATAGTACCCCTCTTGCTCCTCTTTATCTTCGTTTAAACTATCTGCATTACTTGCACTATAATATACTCCATCTTTTAAAAATCTTTGCTCTATATTCTCAATACTCTCTTTTACAACTCTTTTATAAAGTTTTGATTTAGTAACTTCATAAGCCTTAGCATATAAAGATATAAGCTCTGCATTTGTATATAACATCTTTTCAAAGTGTGGAATTTGCCATTTACTATCTACACTATATCTAAAAAAACCACCATCTATTTGGTCATATATTCCACCTTTTGCCATTGAGTTTAAACTCTTTGTTACAATATTTAATGCATCTTTATCTTTTGTAATTTTATATATATTTAAAAGTGTCTCTAAAGTAGAAGCTTGTGGAAACTTTGGACTATTACCAAAGCCTCCATTTACTTTATCAAAACTCTTTTTATAACTAAAAAGTGCTCTTTTAATTAAATTTTTAGATAATTTAACAGATGGAATTTTTGCACTATCATATATCTTTAAAGCCTTTTGTATAGAGTTAGCTACTCTATTTAACTTATCTTTACTAGAGTGCGTAATTTGATTTAATATATCTAAAAGAGCATCTTTTGGTAAATATGTTCCAAAAAATATTGGCTTTTTATTTGGTAGCATAATTACCGTTAATGGCCAACCACCACCTCTACCATTTACTATATTAAACTGCTTTTGATAGTATCTATCTAAATCTACTCTTCGCTCTCTATCTACTTTAATAGATATAAAATTTTTATTTAATACCTTTGCTACCTCTTTATCTTCAAAAGATTCTCTTGCCATTACATGACACCAATGACAAGTGCTATACCCAATTGATAAAAATATAAATTTATTCTCTTTTTTTGCCTTTTGAAATGCTCTATTACTCCACTCCATCCAATTTACAGGATTATCTTTATGCTGCAGAAGATATGGAGAGGTAGAGTTTTTAAGCTCATTTGCAAATATAAATAGTGGTAATAAAATTAATAAAAGTCTCACTCTCTAGCCTTTTAAAATATAGTATATTGTTAATAAAAAGAATATTATTGTGCTTATAATATCTAAAGTAGTTATATTTTCTATTGAATTTGCAATATTTACAATATTTAAATTTGGTAACAAATTATCTAATAAAGCACCAAAGATTATACTTAATATTGCAATCACTCCAACATAGATAAATAAAGACCTTTTACCAAACATACTAGCAACAACTCCCATAGTTACTGTGCTAGTTGCAGGACCTGCACTTAAAAATATAAATGCAGCACCAGGAGTCATACCACCAAGTAAAAATGCAGCTGCAATTGGAAGCGAAGAGGTTGCACAAACATATAGAGGAATAGCTACTAAAATAACTCCGATATAAGAGAGCCATCTATTTTCAAAAAGAGTTGTTAAAACCTCTTTTGGAATAAAAGTTGTAAATATAGCACCTAAAACTAACCCAATTAAGATAGATTTTGCAATATCACTAAATAGTGTGTTAAAAGCATAATTAAAAACTCCTTTTATAGAAAAGCTCTTCTCTTTACTAGAACCACAACAACTACCACCACTACAACAGCTACTCTCTTTGGTAAAATTAACATTTAAAGTCGGTTTTTGTGCTACATTTAAACTAAATTTAGCAATAGTTGGCTTTTTCTCTTTTACCCCAAATATATTTTCTAAAACACCAACACTTATTGCAATTATTAAAGATGTAACAACTCTATAAATTGTAAAAAACCAACCAAAAACGCTGTAAGTTGCTAAAATAGAGTCAACCCCTGTTATTGGAGCAGATATTAAAAAACTCTCTACTGCACCTTTACTTGCACCCTCTTTATGTAAAGACTTAGCAAAAGGAATTACAGAGCATGAACATACAGGTAGTGGCGCACCAAAAATTGCTGCTTTAATAACTGAACCAAAAGAGCTTTTACCTAAATGCTTAGATACAAAGTTATCTGGAATAATTTGCTTTAAAACACCTGCAATAATTAATCCAATTAAGATAAAAAAACTCATAGCACTAGCTAACAAAAATAGATTATTAAAAAAAGTTTTAATTATCTCCATCTATAAACCTTTATTATTATTCAATATTCATATTATACATTTTTTTATAGAAAAAAGAGACAAAGCATAAGATTTTAATTTTGATAATAATTATCGGTATATATTTGTAACAGTTGCTATTTATCGCCTCTTAAATTAAACCACCAACAAAATGCAAACATTAGTCCAGGTCGTTTAGGGATATTTTCGTTAAACATAAACTCTTTTGCATCTTTTATTGGAAGATAGATTATCTCTATATCTTCATCTTCTATACCTCCACCACTATTTTCTATCATAGAGTCATCCACTTCACTATAATATAGTGTCATTTTAGATGTTGTATAGAGTGTGGTAATTTTCTCTAAACTATCAACTCTATATCCAGTCTCTTCTAAAATCTCTTCGATAGCAGTTTGATAACTACCAATATTTTTATCTTCACCACCTCCACAAAGCTCATATTTATATGCATACTCTGGATGATTAATATACAAAAATGGTCTAAATTGTTTGGTTAGAACAAAAGTGTCTCTATCTCTATTGTAAATCAAAATTTTTACTATATCTCTACTTTTTTGAACAACACAACTATATCTTTTACCTTTAGAGTTATATGATACTTCATAAAACTCTCCATCTGGATTTTCTACCCTTTTTATATCTACCTCATCCATCTTTTTATCCTTTATGGTCTTGATTCTTCATTAAAACTATATAATAGCTCAATCTCTTGCGCCCAAATAGTTTCGTCTATTGTCTCTAAAATTAGTGGCATATTATTCATTCTATCATCATTCATAATAAATCTAAAGGCATCTAAACCAATTTCGCCTTTGCCTAAACTTTGGTGTCTATCTACTCTGCTACCAAGCGGTGGCTTAGAGTCGTTAATATGCATTCCTCTTAGATACTCAAAGCCAACTATTTTACCAAACTCGCTCCAAGTATTATCGTAAGCATCTTTGGTTCGTATATCGTATCCTGCTGTAAACATATGGCAAGTATCTATACAAACCCCTACTCTACTTTTATCTTTTACCTTATCTATCAAATATGCTAAATGCTCAAACTTATAACCTAAATTACTACCCTGCCCTGCAGTATTTTCGATAACTAAAATAACATCGCTACCCTTTGTTGCTTCTATTGCTAAATTCATAGACTCTGCAATTACATCTAAACAAGCATACTCTGCCTCTTTTAGTTTCTCTTCGTAATTTGGGTCTTTTTTAGCAATTTTTTTAAGGTGGCTACCTGGGTGAAAATTTAATAGTTTAAGTCCTAACTCTTCGCACCTTTTTAGCTCATCTATAAAAGCATCTCTTGACTTTTCTAGCTTCTCCTCTTCTGGGTGTCCTAAATTAATTAAATAACTATCGTGTGGTAATATATGCTCTGGCTTAATACCAACCTCTTGTAAATTTATTTTAAATTCGTCAATAATTTGCTCTGTTAATGGTTTTGCTTTCCATTGTCTTTGATTTTTTGTAAATAGTGCAAAAGCTTTTGCACCAATTTTCTTTGCATTTAATGGGGCATTTTGCACTCCTCCACTTGAGCTTACATGTGCTCCTACATATTTTTTATCCATTTTATCCTCATTAATTTGTTGAAATTACTTTTATTTTTACACCTGTAATTGTATCATTAAATTCTATTCTTTTAGCATCTTTTCTATAAGTTATATCCATTCCATCTCTTTTAATTCTTTGAGTAAAGCTATTGCCACTTTGTTTTATATTTTCCATGTTAAATATTGGCTCACCTCTAAAGACACTCTCTATTAAATCTTCTGGGTAATTTTCATTACCTAAAACTTTTGAATTAAACTCTTTTTTACTCATACAAGCTAATTTTGTAAGACAAACTTGAGATGGTGTTACTCTAAGTCTCATAACAGATTGACCATTACTATAAATCTCTACTTTTGTTTCATTACTAGCAGTAGATACAAATCCTTGGTCGGCATAACGAACTGTTGGCGTTTTAAAAACAATCATACTCCCTTTAGAGCTATCATACTCAGGCATTGCACCTACACAACCACTTAAAGCTATTAAAACTGTTGCTGTAGCCAATATTTTTATTTTTTTTATCACTTTTTTATCCTTTTTAGTTTATTTAAGCTAATTTTAAGGTAAATTACCTTATAATTTCGCCACTTCAAAAGAAACGAAGTAAAAAACTTTTAATGGCCCCTTCATCTAGCGGTTAGGATTCCAGGTTTTCATCCTGGCCACAGGAGTTCGAGTCTCCTAGGGGTCACCACTTCTTAACTTTCTTGAAATTATACTCTTTTAAATTAAATAACAACTAACTAAAAGCATTTTTTTTATAACATACCGTTATGATTTTAATAAAAAATATACAATTACAACAGTTAATTAACCTTTTATTGCTAATAACAGTTAGTTACTTTAATAATCAACTACAAACAAATTTAACTACTATTTTACTATTGATGCTATTTAGTGGCTCTTTAGATTTGGCAATAAAACAAGAAATTTTTATACCCTACTCTGCTTTTATTACGGCATTAGGTGTTGTTTTAATGCTTGGATGGTTAAAGTGGTATATACCATATATTGCTATAACTTTTGCTATTTTACAAAAACATTATCTTAAAATAGATAAAAAACATATATTTAATCCATCTAATTTTGCTTTAATTGTTGCAATATTGCTATTTTATCCAAAAGCCCTACCAATTATAGGAGAACTTGGGAGAACAAACTTTATTATATATTTTATAATTATTTTAGGTAGTATAATTTTAATTAGAGTAAATAGGTACTTAATCTCTATCTCTTTTTTAACTACTTATATAGCATTAACTTACTTTATAATAGGTAATAGCGACCCTAGTTGGAACTTTAGCCACTTTTTAGATTCATTATACTCAACTTCATTTATAGTTTATATATTTTTTATGTTGACAGACCCTGTAACAACACCATCAAATTATTTACATCAAATTATATTTGGATTTACAGTTGCATTTACAATTATTATATTAGATTATCTTATAGGTATTAGATTATGGCACCAATTTTTAGGACTATTTATTGTATCTGTATTTATGACTCCACTTTACAGAGAATTTACAATAAAAGATTACACAAAATTTACAGTTATTTTATTATTTTTAGTTATAATTACAATAATATTAAGCTCTAAAAAGGCTTTATATTTTAGTATGTAATTAATAACTGAACTTACACACTATAAGCACACCTAGGCAGAATGAGAAAGCATCATATGTGAGACAGTTTAATTTTAGCCCAGCCTTTCTACGGTGAAATCAGACTAACAAAGCAGATGGTGCTTTTTCATTCTGTCCGTAGGATGATAAAATTTGCACCCTACTACTGCGTCAGCATAGCTTCATTGTAGAATAACTACAATTTTGCTATACTTCCTTGTATTAGAGTGCAACTTTTATCACCTAGGCATACTTATAGTGCATAAGTTCAGTTATTAATTGATATTTCAATTTGACATAAATATATACATTATACCTATATATTTGATAGAATTTTATAAAATATATTAGGAGTTGATTATGAAAATATTATTATTTGTGTTAGCTATATTGGCTGTAAATGGTTGTAGTAGTACTACTACAAATAGTGTTAATTATAATAGTGTAAGTGTTGAAAGTAGAGCTCAAAATATTGTATGTGGGATTGTAGATGGTCAAAAACAGACATATCCTAGCATGAAAGAGTTAGAAAATGATGGAGCAGATTTTTCACATTATGGACCTTGCTATTAATAAGGAGTAGAGTGGTTAGGAGAAAAGGTGTATAAAGAGTAATATTATCGTTTTATTATCTCTACACCTTTACACCTAAGTAACTAATAAAAATTAAACACTAATAACTTTCAAAGGAGTATAGGGGTATAGGAGAATAGGTGTAGAGAAAGTAACAACATATTGTCGATTTATTATCTCTACCCCTTCATACCTCTACACCTATACCCCTTGATATTATATTCTATTTTAATTTTATGTTACTATTTAACTTAGTTTTATTTTTTCAGATTTAAGCACTAAAAAGAGTAACCTAATCCTACTGTAACTACATTAGAAGAGAACTTCATATCTGGTTTTGGTGCATTAAATAGTGTAGTTTTATTTAAACCAAAAGATACATTATTAACTTTCCATTCTCTATATCTCCATCCAATAGTTCCATATAACCTTGGATTAATTGATACAATTCCTACATCATAATCTGCTTTAATAGCTTGAAATTTTAATCCTGCATTTAACTCTAAATATGCTCCATCTATTGTAGAATCTAGTTTAATATAATCATTTTCTATATCTCCTGTTTGATATGCATATATTGCACTACCATATAGTGATATAAAATTATTTAATGATTTTTGTGCAAAAACTCCTACTCCAACTTTATATGTAGTAAATTCTGTTTTAGATTTTTTAAAAATATCTTTTATAATATTTGTAGTTTTAGAAGAGCCACTACTTTCAATATATGGTAGTGATATACCACCATATCCACCAATACCAAGATAGTCTCTCTCTCCTTTATGTAAAATATCATAACCTAAAGTTACACCTAAATCAAGACCTTTAAATCTATGCTTAATTTCACTAATTTTATATTTAGAATTTAAATTTGCTAAACTAAAGATAGTATTTGCCATTTTAGTAGCACTGTTATAGTCTGATTGAAGTTGTTTTATAGTTTCTGAATCAAAAATAGTTAAATTATAACCATAAAAAAGGTTTGTTCCTAACAAATTTTTATGCTTTTGTACTAAAGAGTAGGTATTTATATCACTACTAATAGATGATTTAAGACCAAAAGCACCACCACTTAACTCCATAGTTCCATGTCCCCACTCTATTTCGCCTGCAAAAGCAAATGAAGTTAAAGCTAAAGCCAAAATTATTTTATTCATAAGTATCCTTTATTTTGATAATTAAAATTTTACCCTATTTATGTTAATAAAATGGCAAGTATTCGAAAATTATTTAAATGATTTAAAGTGAACTAGAGAAGATTTATATCAAATAAGATATAATTACAAAAAAATAGGTGCTAAATTGCTATTTAATTCTTATGAGTTTATATTTATATTTTTACCAATATCATACTTTATCTATTTTTATCTAAATAAAAAGCACTTAACACAAAGCTCTAAAGCCTTTTTAGTATTTGCTTCATTAGTTTTTTACTCTTGGTGGAATATTAAATATCTACCTTTAATATTAATATCTATGCTATTTAACTATACCCTTGGAAGAGAGTTATCTAAAGCTAAAGTATCTAAAACTATTAATAAAAAAACTCTTTTAGCTATTGGAGTATTTTTTAATTTAGCACTACTTGGCTACTATAAGTATTCTGACTTTTTTCTTATAAATGTAAATCGAGTTTTTAACTCTCATATAGAGCTTTTACACTTAGCCTTGCCTCTTGCAATTAGCTTTTTTACATTCCAGCAAATTGCCTATTTAGTAGATAGTTATAGAGGCGAAACAAAAGAGTATGACTTTTTAAATTATGCTCTATTTGTTACCTTTTTCCCTCAATTAATAGCAGGACCAATTGTTCATCACTCAGAGATGATGCCACAATTTGCAAAATTAAAAAATAAAGTAGTAAATTATAAAAATATAGCACTTGGCTTATTTATATTCTCTATGGGGTTATTTAAAAAAGTAGTAATTGCCGATACCTTTGCAAAGTGGGCTACAAGTGGGTTTGATGGTGGAGCAACTTTAAATATGTTAGAGGCTTGGAGTGCAACACTTAGCTATACTTTTCAGATATATTTTGACTTTAGTGGATATACAGATATGGCAATAGGAGTTGCCCTTTTATTTAATATCAATTTACCTCAAAACTTTTTTTCTCCATACAAGGCATTAAATATTCAAGATTTTTGGAGAAGATGGCATATAACTTTGAGTAGATTTTTAAGAGATTATATCTATATTCCATTAGGTGGTAATAGAAAAGGAGAGTTTAGAACTTATACAAATCTGTTTACAACATTTCTTTTGGGTGGAATTTGGCATGGAGCTGGTTGGACTTTTGTAATTTGGGGCATCTTGCATGGAGCTGCTCTAGTAATACATAGATTATGGAAAAAACTTCAAATTAATATGCCAAAAATCTTAGCATGGTTTATAACATTTATTTTTATAAATATTGCATGGGTATTTTTTAGAGCAAATACATTTAATGATGCAATTAGAGTTTTAAAGGGTATGTTTTTAGGAGATTTTATTTTACCAGCAAGCCTAAATAACTATTTAAAACCAATAAAAAGTTTTGGCATAACTTTTGGAAATTGGTCTAAACTATATGGAACTCAAGAGTATCTTTGGTTATGGCTTTTAGGTGGTTTATTTATTGTTGTAGCTCTTCCAAACTCTATGGAGTTAAAGGGTAAGTTTAAAACAAATATTATCTATTTAACTTTAACACTAATTTTTATGCTATCTATATTTATGTTATATAGAAAAACTGAGTTTTTATACTTTAATTTTTAAGGAGTTGTAGTGGAGCTAAAAGCAAAAAGATATGTAAAGATACTATTTACTCTACTATTTACTCTAATTTTAGTAGCTATTGTATATGTATATTATTTTAATAAACACTACCCTGCTCCCATTACAAATAGAATCTCTTTTGATGCTAAATTGAAATTTATTAGAGATAATATTAACCCTAATGATATAGATACAATTATTGTTGGCTCATCAATTGGTATGAATAATGTAATTGGCTCTATTTTAGAGAAAAACTCAAAAGTTGTTAAACACGCACTAAATCTATCTGTTTATGAAGCAACAGCTCTTGAAGCACAACAGATTTTAGAGCTTAGTAGTGCATTTCCAAATTTAAAGCGAATTATATATTCAGCACAATACTCTGACTTTCCACATCCATACACTTATAAAAATTATGATTCAAGTAAATTAAGAAGATATATAAGGCATGAGTTATCAACTGTTACATATTTAAAGTTAATCTTTAAAGCTTGTAATAATTTACTCTTTTGTTATGAGAGAGCTAATAAATGGAATAGAGAGCATCAAGACCCTACTAAATTTACATCTTTAATATTTGACCACACAGCAAGTGTTCCACTAAAGATATATAGAGGTGCAAAGGTGGGTGCAAGGTGGTATGCCCCTCATCCTGGTATTATGCATCCAAAATCTTTTGAAGCTCTTTATGAGATGGCAAAAGATGCTAAAGCTAAAGGGGTTAAATTCTACTTAGCACACCAACCATATAGACCAGAACTTTATAAAAAGTATAAGAGTGTTAGAGATGCAATAGATTATTTTGATAAAAAAGCAACCCAAGCTTTAAAAGATAATGGTAAACTTATAAAGTTACAAAGTGTACCACTTAAAGATAGTGATTTTGCAGATAGAACACACTTAAATGATAAAGGGAGTTTAATTATTACAAAAGAGATTGCAAAATTTATTGATAAAGAGGAGTTAAAATGAAATTTACAAGAACAAAAATAGAAGATGTTATTATAATTGAGCCAAAAGTTCATGGAGATGAGAGAGGCTATTTTGTAGAGACATTTAGACAAGATTTACTAGAGGAGTTTTTAGGTTTTAGAGTAAACTTTTGTCAAGATAATGAGTCTAAAAGCTCTAAAGGTGTAATTAGAGGTTTACACTATCAATTACCACCTGCTGCACAAACAAAATTGGTTCGTGTAATTAAAGGTAAGGTTTTAGATGTAGCTATAGATATTAGAAAAGGAAGCCCAACATTTGGTAAATATGTTGCTGTAGAGTTGAGTGAACAAAATAAAAAACAACTATTTGTTCCAAGAGGTTTTGCACATGGGTTTGTAGTATTAGAAGATGATACAATATTTGCTTATAAAGTTGACAATTACTACTCACCAGAAAATGATAGAGGTATAGCATTTGATGACCCAGAGATAGGGATTGATTGGATTTTACCTAGAGAAGATTTAAAGCTATCGGCAAAAGATAAACAACAACCAATGCTAAGAGATGCCCAAGTTTTTGATTTTAAGGAAAAATTATATGAGTAAAAATATTTTAATTACAGGTGCAAATGGTCAAGTTGGAAGCCAAATAGAGTATTTAGTATCAAATGGTGTTTACAAAAATCTAAATTTTTATTTTACAGATAAAGATAGTTTAGATATAACAAAAGCTCCAGAAATAGCGAAATTTGTAGATGAGAATAATATTGACACTATTGTAAATTGTGCAGCCTACACTGCAGTTGACAAAGCAGAAGAGGAGCAAGAGTTAGCATATAAAATAAATGCTGATGCTGTTAAAAATTTAGCTTTAATTGCTAAAGAGAGGGGTATCTCTCTTATACATATATCAACAGATTATGTATTTGATGGCACAAACCATACACCATTAAAAGAGAGTGATAAACCAAATCCTCAAGGTGTATATGCAGACTCTAAACTAAAGGGTGAAGAGGAACTAATAGCTATAAATCCAAAAAACTCTATAATTATAAGAACAGCTTGGGTTTATAATAGTATTGGTAAAAATTTTGTCAATACAATGTTAAGAGTTGGTAGTCAAAAAAAGAGTTTAAGTGTTGTATGTGACCAGATAGGCACACCAACTTATGCTAGAGATTTAGCAAGAGCAATATTGACAATAATTGACAAAGGTATTGATAATAATAATGTAGAGATTTATCACTACAGTAACGAAGGAAACTGCTCTTGGTATGATTTTGCACAAGCAATTTTTGAAATTGCAAATATAGATTGTAAAGTTGAACCAATAAATACAAAAGATTACCCTACCCCTGCAAAGAGACCTGCATATAGTGTATTGAGTAAAGATAAGATAAAAAAAGATTATGGATTAACAATTCCATATTGGAGAGACTCTCTAAAAAGTTGTATTAATTTAATAAATATTCAAGATGTTAAAAAGTATAAAATAGGAATTATTGGCTCTGGTTTTATTGCAAGTGGATTAGCAAAACTTTTAGAGCAACACCCTAGCTATATTTTACAAAAAGTATTAACAAGAAGCGATATTAGCAAAAGGGGCGACTTTGTTAGAGCCGATGTCTTAACAAATAACTTAGATGAGTTAATACAAAGTTGCGATTTAATTGTAGAAGCAAGTGGAGATGCAATATATGCAACAGATACGATAAATAAAATTTTAAAAGCAGATATTCCAGTAGTTACTATGAACTCAGAGTTTCATGTAACAGTTGGCTCATATTTTGTAGATAAAGGGCTTGTAACCGAAGCAGAAGGCGACCAGCCAGGAGTAGAGGCAATTTTGCACGAAGAGGCACTAGCTATGGGCTTTGAGCCAGTGGCATATGTAAATATAAAAGGCTTTTTAAACGAAAACCCAACACGAGAGGATATGGAGTATTGGGGAGCTAAATCGAACCTATCTTTAGAGATGGTAACATCATTTACAGATGGCACAAAGGTTCAAATAGAACAAGTGCTAGTGGCAAATGGTTTGGGTGCTTGTATTGCTAAAGAGGGTCTATTAAAAGTAAAAAGCGACTCGATGCTAGAGGGTGGCTTAGAGATTGCAAAATATGCCGACAAGCTAGGCTGTCCAATTAGCGATTATGTGTTGTCTCCAAAACTACCTGCTGGAGTATTTTTAATTGTAAAACACAAAGAGGAGCAACAAGCATCACTAAAATATTATAAATTAGGCGATGGACCATACTATGTATTAGAGCGAACTTACCACCTTTGCCATTTAGAGATTATTAAGACTATTAAAAGAGTATTAAGTGGAGGTGGAGTGTTATTAAATAATGGCTCAAATCCAAAACTTAGCGTTGCAGCAATTGCAAAACATAATATAAAAGCTGGAGAATTTATAAAAAAAGGAATTGGTAGCTTTGATGTCCGTGGTGAGGCAGTGCATATTAAAAATCATCCAAATCATGTACCAATAGGACTTTTAGCAAATGCTACTTTTATAAGAGATGTTAAAGAGGGAGAAATTGTTACTTTTGATGATGTTAAGTTGCCTGATAGCTTGGCACTAGATATATGGAAAAAAATAGCTGATAAATAAATTTTATGTTATAATTATCTAACTAATAAATAAGGATTAATATGAAAGGTATTATTTTAGCTGGAGGGAGTGGGACTAGGCTTTATCCTATTACAAAAGGAATTAGTAAACAGTTAGCACCAATTTATGACAAGCCAATGATTTACTATCCATTATCTATTTTAATGAAGAGTGGAATTAAAGAGATTTTAATTATCTCTACACCAACAGATTTACCAAGGTTTAAAGAGCTTTTAGGTGATGGTAAAGATTTGGGTTTAGAGTTTAGTTATGTGGTTCAACCATCTCCAGATGGCTTAGCTCAAGCTTTTATTTTAGGCGAAGAGTTTATTGGCGATGATGATGTAGCTCTTGTTTTGGGCGATAATATCTTTTATGGCGAAGGTATTGATAAATTGTTAGCAACTTCTGTAAAAAATGCTACACAAGATAATAATGCAACTGTATTTGGATACTATGTAAAAGACCCAGAGAGATATGGAGTTGCAGAGTTTGACAAAGATGGAAATGTTATCTCTATTGAAGAGAAGCCTAAGAGACCAAAGAGTAGCTATGCTGTTGTTGGTTTATACTTTTACCCTAACGATGTTGTGCAAAAAGCAAAACTGGTAAAACCAAGTGCTAGGGGTGAGCTGGAGATTACTACGCTAAATCAGCTCTATTTAGAAGAGGGTCGCTTAAAGGTAGAGTTAATGGGCAGAGGTTATGCTTGGCTAGATACAGGAACTCACGAGAGTTTGCTAGAGGCTTCTAACTTTATTCAAACAATAGAGAATCGTCAAGGCTTAAAGGTGGCATGTATCGAAGAGATAGCTTATGAGATGGGATACATTAGCAAAGAGAAGCTTTTAGAGTTGGCTGAACCTCTTAAAAAGAATCAATATGGTCAATATATGATTAAAAGAGCAAATGAAGAGATAATTTTAAAATAAGGATTAAGTAGTGGCAAAAAAGAGTATTTTAGTAACTGGATGTGCAGGGTTTATTGGCTCAAACTTTGTTCCATACTTTTTAGAGAAGTATAAAGATTATTTTGTAGTAAATTTAGATTTGCTAACATATGCAGGTAACTTAGATAACCTTAAAGAGGTAGAGGGTAATGAAAATTACAAGTTTATTAAAGGTGATATTTGTAACCGTGAACTTGTAGAGTTTATCTTTGATGAGTATGACATTAAAGGGGTAATTCACTTTGCAGCAGAGAGCCATGTTGATAACTCTATTAAAAATCCTGGTGTATTTGTAGAGACAAATGTTAATGGCACATTTACTTTGCTTGATGTTGCCTATAAAAAGTGGATGCAAAAACCTTTTGTATATAAAGATGAGTATAAAGATTGTAGATTTCATCATATATCAACAGATGAAGTTTATGGAACGCTATCAGATGACCCAAATGAGCTATTTAGAGAAGATACTCCATATTCACCAAATTCGCCATACTCTGCATCTAAAGCGAGTAGCGATATGATAGTAAGAAGTTATGTAGAGACATATGGGCTAAATGCTGTTATTACAAATTGCTCTAACAATTATGGACCAAAACAGCACGATGAGAAGTTAATTCCGACAATCATTAGAAAAGCTCTTGCAGGTGAGCCTATACCAATTTATGGCGATGGAAAAAATATTAGAGATTGGCTATATGTGTTAGATCACTGCAAGGGTATAGATTTAGTTTACCACACAGGCAAAAAGGGTGAAGTTTATAATATTGGTGGAAGAAACGAGCGAACAAATTTACAAATTGTAGATAGAATTTGCTCTATTTTAGATGAAAAAGTACCACCAAAAAGCAGAATTGGAAAAGATAGCTATAAAGAGTTGATAACTTTTGTAGAAGATAGAGCAGGACACGATAGAAGATATGCTATAGATGCTACAAAACTAGAGAGAGAACTTGGCTGGAGAGCCGATGAAAACTTTGATACTGGAATT
>Ga0256833_1001533_pt1 | contig 16913 bp, 13 predicted proteins | sample 356284metaG_FD_190535 | JGI IMG/M metagenome (GOLD analysis project Ga0256833, IMG submission 190535) | Hydrothermal vent microbial communities from Mid Atlantic Ridge, Atlantic Ocean - 356-284 | ecosystem: Environmental > Aquatic > Marine > Hydrothermal vents | place: Atlantic Ocean: Mid...
TGGGGCCCTCGTCGAAGCCTTTTTTGGCAAAACGCGCTTTTCGGAAACGCTTGATCTCCTCGAAATCGTCGTCGAAGTCGTCCATGAAGACGAACTCTTCGCCCCCTTCCTCTCCAAAACCCTCGGCGTAGGGAAGAGGCGTGTAGTCGGGCAGCACCTTCCGTCCCTCGATCTCGGGGCATTGATCGAGCCACTCTTGCAGATAGGCCTCTTCACTTTTCAGCCCCTCCAGCCCCAAGCGACGGAAGAGTTCGGCGGTGAAGTCGTATTCGCTGATGCCGAATGCTCCCTCCAGCGCCTTGCGCATCGGCTCGACATACTGATGGCCGTAACTCAGACGCAGGTCGTTTTTCTCCAGAAAACTTTTGGCCGGGATGACGATCCGGGCCAGACGGCTCGTTTCATTTTCGTAGAGACCGAAATATATGAGATGCTTCACCTGCTTCAATGCCTCGACCACCCGTTGGCTACAGGGCATACTTTCGGCGGGATTGCCCCCTTGCACCAGGACGGTATCGAAGCGATCAAAAGGGGTCGTCGCAATCGGCACCGTCGGCACCTTTACGGCAAAGGGATCGACAAAGCCCTGCCGGGAGTTGCCCAGGTAGCTCACGCCGCAGCCTTCCCGTCCGAAGAGCCCCAGGGTCGCCGCCAGGGAATCGATAGCCCAGAGGGTATAGTGACCGATGGAATACTTCTGGACCCCCGCACCCACGAGAAAGACCACCCGATCCCGTTGAAGATAGGTCAGAAGATCGCCGATATCGTCCAGACTCAGCCCCATATACTCCAAGAGCACCTTGATCCGGAAACTTCGGGTAAAGTCGTAGAATTCGTCGAATTCCGTCCCCCACGCTTCGAGCCACTCGTCGTTCTGGGTATCTTCCATGGTCACGAAGCGCGCCAGGAGCAGCGCCAGATAGACGTCGCTGCGGGGTTTGATCTGGATATGCAGATCCGCCTTCTCGGCCAATCGGGTACGCACCGGATCGATCACCACCAATTTTTTACCTTCGACGAAGGGCATCAGGTGGGCGTTGGTCACCGGGAGATTGCGTCCCCAGACGACCACCACCTCGGCTTTGGCGATCTGTTCGGGAGGGAGCTGCAGATTGACCCCCCTGCCCTCCAGGATCCCGGCGGCCCCCGCCCCGTCGCAGAGGCTTCCGTGGGTCAGGGTCCCGCCGAGGCGCTCGATCAGAAGATTGGTCACTCCCTGCATCACCCCCAGATTGCCCGAACCTCGCCAGAGCAGCGGTGACGATTCTTGTATCGCTTCGGCGACGGCGTCGAGGGCTTCGTCCATACTCACCTCCCGGCCATTGATCCGAGGCCGCTCGATCCGGGGGGTCTCATGCATATGCTTGTTAAGCAAAGCGCACAGAGCGCCGTTGTGCATCGGATGGCCGGGAGTGGCCACCAGCTTCTCAGGCCGATCGGGATCGCAGGTAATGGCGCAGGCATCCCAGCAGTCGAGAGGGCAAGCGGTGCGGATCATCGAAGCTCCACCTTCACCAGAGAGGAGAAAGGATAGCGTCCGGCGGGAAGCTCGATCTCCGCCCGGTAGGAGGAGAGATACTTCTCGTCGGTCACTCTCCAGATCTTGCTGAAGGCGAAGTCGCTCTTCTTGCCCTCGATCCAGAGGTGCCCCCCTTCCCGAGCCAGGGCGAGCTCTTCCGGTGCGAGGTAGAGGACCAGCTTCGCCCGACTCAAATCCTCCACTACCGCCAGAGGAAGTCCCGGCGTAGCATACTCTCCCCTACGCACCATCAGTTTGTAGAGATAGCGGTTGCTGAGAGTGATGTTTTTCTTGGCAATCCGGTCGGTCAGGGTGGCGATCCGGTTGTCCAGATCCAAAAGGCTCTTTTGTAGGTTCAGCACCTTCTCTTTCGTGGATAGGTACTGATTTTCCGCCGAGACCATCGCCTGATAGGCCTGATCTTTTTGAGTCTGACTGGCAGTACTGAGGGTACGCATACGCTTGTAGTATCCCGCCTGACGCTTCCAGCTCTCCTGCAGCCCGGGAAGCATCTTACGAGTCAGTTCCAGGGTCTGTCCGATGAGTTCTCGGGAACGCCGGGCATTTTCCAACTCTTTACGGTCGATACGGTCGTCGATATGAATGACCCGTGCCCTATCGATCATTTTCCCTTCCAGGGAAGTATTGGCCTCCAGAATGGTCCCCGAAGCTGCCGCCTTGAGGGTCACCCGCTCCCAAGGCTCTACCCGGGCGTAGTGCTCCCCGGCAAAAAGAGAAAGCGAAGCGAAAAGGAAAAGCGGTAAGAGACGAAACACGGGAAACCTTTAAAAATTCAAGGAATATGGAATAGGTAATAGGTAATAGTTTTTGGATTTCACCTTTAACATACTATACATATTCCCTATTCCATATTCCCTATTACTTAAAAAGAAGGCAGGCGATAAGCCGGGTTCTGTCGTTGGGTCGTTATTTATCTAGGCCCGCCGTCGCCGACGGGCTCGAGCGAAGCACACAAAATGTGAGGCTTATACCAGGTGCTTCTTGCTGCGGACAGGGTTTACCTGGCTGCCCGTGTCACCACGGGCACCGGTGGGCTCTTACCCCACCCTTTCACCCTTGCCTGTACCCGCTCTACGAACGGGCCATCGGCGGTCTACTCTCTGTTGCACTTGCCCTCGGATCACTCCGGCCAGCGGTTAGCTGGAGTCCTGCCTCACTGCAGCCCGGACTTTCCTCTTGCACATCTGTGCAAGCAACGACCTGCCTGCCTTCGGGGCGATTATAACCGATTTTGTATCGGGGGGCAAGAGCCCGAAAGGTTCCGGGATTTCTCTCCCCGACTTAGCGCCCTATCGCGTGGTCGAGCTCTGCCCGGGCGATGTAGAAATCGAAATAACTCTTGACCAGATCCCCCAGGGCGTTGATATCATCCTGTCGGATATACCTATTACGCCGGAGCAAATCTATGACCTACGCAATCCCTCCCGGAGACTATCAATCCTCTCCAGAATATTCCGAACCTTACCCGCAGGATCGGGATCACGATAAACGGGACGGCCGACGACGGGATAGTCCACCTTCTCCCGGGCTGCCAGCTCCAGGTCTGCCACCCGCTGCTGATCCCCGGCGTCTTCTCCAAAAGGACGGATCCCGGGGCAAAGAGTCGCGAAGTTCTCGCTGGTTATCTCCTTGATCGCCCGGGACTCAAAGGCGCTACAGACCACTCCGTCGAGCCCCGCCTCGTAAGCTATCTTGGCGAACTGCTTCGCCTTCTCGTCGATGCCCTTTTCGTAGATCTGTCGAAATTCCTCTTCGTCAAAGGAGGTCAGCGCCGTCACCGCCAAGACTTTGGGACGCCTCTCTCCATAGGGAGCCAGTCGTTCCATCACCGACCGCAGCGCCCGTTCACCGGCACTGGCATGCACGTTGAACATCTCTACTTGTAGCTCGGCGATCTCCTGGGCGGCGTCGGCCATCGTGTTGGGGATATCGTAGAGTTTCAGATCGAGAAAGATCCTGAAGTGGGGGTTGATGTTTTTGAGGGTATCGAGAAAGGCCCGTCCGTCACGAATATAGGTACGAAAACCGACTTTCATCCAGAGACGGTCGTAGTCCGCCAACGCTTCGGCCAGTTTTAAATTCTCCGCCGCCGAGGGGAGATCGAGAGCGATACAGAGTTCCACAAAATTCCTTTCAACCGGAGGCTTGGTACGCCCTATCGTCCAGTATCTCTCGACGATAAGGATAGAACCATTTTATCCAAGGCTTTCTTATTCAACATTGGCATAGGAAGCAAATCTCCTGCTGCCACTTCACCCGGCTCTATCCTGAAGGAAATTCGGTACGATGCGACTAGGCACAGCCCGGATCTCCCAGAAGCTTCACTTCGATGCTCTCTCCAGCCTCCGCTCCCAGGGAGCTCTCGTCAAAAAACGCCACTGCGTCGCTCTCGGCCAGAGGCGTTAGCATCCCCGAACCGTAGCGATTGCCCCGCGTCGGATAGAACTGCCCGTCACGGATCTGCCCCAGGACTAGTTCGCTGCGCCCTCCCTTGAGCTTGAGGCCGGCTCCTAGGGAGAGAGCCAGCCAGCGGTGATGCACCCGGCACATGCCCTGCATTCGCCGAAGGACCGGAATCGAGAGCATCTCCACATTGAGCATCGTCGTCAAAGGATTGCCCGGCATCGCCATGACTAAGCCCGAGCCCATGCGTCCCATCATCGTCGGCCGGCCCGGTTTGACATTAATCCCGTGAAAAAACGGCTCGAGGCCCTGGGCCAGGAAGGCCTCGTAGAGATGGTCCGCCTCCCCCATGCTGATACCACCGCTGCTGAGGATTACGTCGTAGCCCCGTAGAGTGTCGATCATCCGCTCCGTCGCCTCTCGATCGTCAGGGATCCTCCCCAGATAAGCTCCCTCAAATCCGTAGCTCCGCAAGAGCGCAAGTATGCCAAAGGCATTGGCATTGTAGATCTCCTCCTCGTCCGCCCACTCCCAGGGCTCTCGGAGTTCGTCTCCCGTAGAGAGCACGGCAATGCGTAAAGGAGCATAGACCGGAATCGCCATGATCCCCTGCGTACTCAGCAGGGCGATATGTGCCGCTTCCAGTCGCGTACCGGCCTCTATCAGCCGCTCACCTGCAGCAATCTCTTCTCCCTGGTGCCGCAGGTTTTCTCCCTTCCTCGCCTCGGCGGGAATCGTCACCTCTGTTTGCGTCGGGTCGATACACTTCTCGATAGGAGCGACGGTATCGGCATCGGGAGGTACCTGGGCTCCGGTCATGATGCGATAACACTCACCCGCTTTCAAGCTAGGTACGGGCCGATCCCCGGCAAAAATCGTCGCCGCGACTTTGAGCCGTTTCCCCGCATCTTCATGACGAAAAGCAAAACCGTCCATCGCCGAATTGTCAAAGGCCGGTAGGTTTTTCCGCACAACGAGATCCTCCGCCAAGACTCTTCCCCAGGCTCGTTCGATCGTCACGATCTCCCGCTCTTTGGTTACGGGAGCACTTTTGAGGGCCAGGTCCAGTGCCTCGTGAAAGCTGGGGGTATCCAGTTTGATCATAGGATCGCTCCTGCTTTTTGAGGCAATTATCCCCCAATCTTCATTTAATAAGGGTTACGTCGGGGCAAAAAAGCAACTCTTCTAAAAAGAAGATCCGAAAAAGTTCGTCAATTAAATAAATGTATATTGAGGTAAGAAACAAGATCAAGAAGTATCGATGGTAGCTGGGAGGAGACTTGAACTCCTGACCTCCGGCTTATGAGACCAGCGCTCTAACCAGCTGAGCTACCCAGCCATCAAAAAAGTAGGCGGAATAATATCGTAGTAAACTTTAAATGTCAAACAAAGTGACGTCATCTCGGGACTCAATTCATCTAAGCTAACAAATCTTTAGTCTATTTCACTCATTATTTCTAAATATTTATCCAAAAAGCTCTTGACATTTATCGAAAAAGTTAATAAAATAGCGCCAAATCAAATCAGAAAGGAGTGAGCATGAACTTTCAGCCCTTAGCCAATCGAGTCCTGATCGAGCGGGAAGAGGAGGTCACGACGACCGCTTCCGGCATCATCATCCCCGATAACGCCAAAGAGAAACCCCTTCAGGGGAAAGTCCTGGCCGTAGGCCCCGATGCCAAGGAGGAGGGGATCAGCGAAGGCGATACCGTCGTCTTCGGTAAATACTCCGGCAACGAAATCGTCCTGGACGACAAAGAGTACCTGATCCTCAACAGCGACGAAATCCTGGGAATTCTCAAGTAATTCCCCGCCGAAAACGAATTGAGACTCTATACATAATAAATAACAAACGAAGAAAAGAAGGAGAGAAACCATGGCAAAAGAAGTAGTCTTTTCCGATATTGCACGCAACGAACTCTATAGCGGAGTCAAAAAACTGGCCGATGCGGTCAAAGTTACGATGGGCCCCCGGGGGCGCAACGTCCTGATCCAGAAGAGCTTCGGCGCTCCCAGTATCACCAAGGACGGCGTCTCCGTCGCCCGGGAGATCGAGCTGCCCGATACCGTAGAAAATATGGGTGCTCAGTTGGTCAAAGAGGTCGCCAGCAACACTGCCGATGAGGCCGGCGACGGTACCACCACCGCCACGGTCCTGGCCGAGAGCATCTTCCGGGAGGGTCTGCGCAATATCACCGCAGGCGCCAATCCCATCGAGGTCAAGCGCGGAATGGACAAGGCCAGCGCCGCTATTATCGAGGAGCTGAAAAAGATCAGCAAAGAGGTTAAAGACAAAGGACAGATCGCCCAGGTTGCCACCATCTCGGCCAACAGCGACGCCAAGATCGGTGAGCTGATCGCCGAAGCGATGGAGAAGGTCGGCAAAGACGGCGTCATCACCGTCGAAGAAGCCAAAGGGATCAACGACGAGCTCGACGTGGTCGAGGGGATGCAGTTTGATCGCGGCTATCTCAGCCCCTATTTCGTCACCAACAGCGAAAAGATGACCGTCGAGATGGAGAATCCCTTGATCCTCATCACCGATTTTAAAATTAGCAGCCTCAAAGACCTGATCCCGCTGCTGGAGCAGACTCAGCAGAGCGGACGCCCCCTGCTGATCATCGCCGACGATGTGGAGGGAGAAGCCTTGGCAACGCTGGTTCTCAACCGGCTCAAAGGTATCCTCAACATCGCTGCCGTCAAAGCTCCCGGCTTCGGCGACCGCAAAAAAGCGATGCTTCAGGATATCGCGGTTCTGACCGGCGGAACGGTCATCACCGAGGAGCTCGGTCTGACCCTTGAGAAGACCACCGTCGATCAGCTGGGTCGCGCCGCACGCGTCGTCATCGACAAAGACAACACTACCATCGTCGACGGTGCCGGCGACAAAGCGGCCGTCGAAGCACGGATCAAAGAGATCAAAGCCCAGATCGAAAACACCACCAGCGACTACGACCGCGAAAAGCTCCAGGAGCGCCTGGCCAAACTCAGCGGCGGGGTCGCCGTCATCAAGGTCGGTGCAGCCACCGAAACCGAGATGAAAGAGAAGAAAGACCGGGTCGACGACGCCCTCTCCGCCACCAAAGCCGCCGTCGACGAGGGAATCGTCATCGGAGGAGGCGCTGCCCTGATCAAAGCGGCCAAAGCCGTCAACATCTCCCTCGAAGGTGACGAGCAGGTCGGCGCCGAGATCATCCTCCGCGCCGTCAAAGCTCCCATCAAGCAGATTGCCGACAATGCCGGCTTCGACGCCGGAGTCGTCGCCGACAGAGTGGCTACCAGCGAAGAGGCCAACCTCGGTTTCAACGCAGCGACGGGTGAATATGTCGATATGTTCGAAGCAGGCATCATCGATCCCCTCAAGGTCGAGCGCATCGCTCTGCAAAACGCCACTTCCGTCGCCAGCTTGCTGCTGACCACCGAAGCGACCGTCAGCGAGATCAAAGAGGAGAAACCTGCCGCTCCCATGGCCCCCGACATGGGCGGCATGGGCGGCATGGGGATGATGTAATCCCCCTCCTTTCGATTCAACACTCCCTCTCGAAGGGAGATATTTTAACCCTTTCTTAATCCTTACAACTTCTCATATATTTTCCAATCTCCGTATCGGAAGCGTATCTATCTATGTTATCATTGAGGCCAATCCAAAATAGGGAAATCAATGCCCGAATATGATCTCATCGTCATCGGCGGGGGCGCCACGGGTGCGGGAATCGCCCTGGATGCGGCCCTACGGGGGGTCTCGGTCCTGCTGGTAGAGCAAAACGACTTTGGCGAAGGCACCAGCAGCAGAAGCACCAAACTGGTCCATGGCGGCGTGCGCTATCTCGAAGCGGCCGTCAAACACCTGGACAAAGAGCAGTGGGACCTGGTGCGGGAGGGACTCAGGGAACGGAAAATCTTTCTACATAACGCCCCTCATCTTGCCCATCCCGTCGAACTGATCACCCCCCTCTACCGTTGGCGGGAGATTCCCTACGTCTATGCCGGGCTTCTGCTCTACGATCTACTCTCGGGACGGGCCTCTCTGGGGCGCAGCCGCCTCCTGGGCCCCCAGCAGGCGCGACGGATCAATCCCGACATCGATCCCGAGGGTCTCAAAGGGGCCGTCAGCTACTACGACGGCGCCTTCAACGACTCCCGAATGGTCATCGCACTGCTTCAAAGCGCCCAAGAGCGGGGCGCCCTCTTGCTCAATCATACTGAAGTGATCGGCCTAATCAAGCAAGAGGGCCGCATCCGCGGCGTACGCACCCGCAGCAGGATCGATGGGGAAGAAGCAGAGCATACCGCCCGTGTGGTCCTCAACGCCGCCGGCCCATTCGCCGACCGCATTCGACGAATGGAGGATCCGGATCTTGAACCCCTCATCGAGTGCAGCAGTGGCGTGCATATCATTCTCCCTGCCCGCTTCCTCCCTAGTCCCGACGGGGTGCTGATCCCCCGCACACGCGACGGCCGGGTGCTCTTCGCCCTCCCCTTCGAAGGGCATTGCCTGGCGGGGACCACCGACCGGCCCGCCGAAGCGAAGGAGCATCCCGTCCCTACCCGGGAGGAGATCGACTACCTCATCGAGCACCTTAACGCTTATTTCGATATGAAAGTCCGCTGCGACGATATCCTCTCCTCCTTCTCGGGGTTGCGACCTCTGGTCCGCGAAGCGGGAGCCGGTTCCACCGCCGAAGTGGTACGGGAGTTCGTGACGGAACTGAGCCCGGGAGGCCTGCTCACCGTCACCGGCGGCAAATGGACCGCCTACCGGGCCATGGCCGAGAAAGCGGTCGATCAAGTCTGCAACGCCCTGGAATACCAAGCCTCCTGTACCACTTCCGACTATCCCGTCGTCGGCAGCCGACTCCCCCGACGGGAGATCGCCGCCCGACTCAAAAAGCTGGGGGCTTCCCCGGAACGCATCGACTATCTCTACCGCCACTACGGCGACCGAAGCCCCAGGATCCTGGAGACCGAACACCTCCATCAAGCCTCGGCTCGCCTTCACTCCGACCATCCCGCCACCGAAGGAGAGCTTCTCTATACTCTGCGGCACGAATATGTCCGCAAACCGCTGGACTTTCTCATACGCCGCTGCAATCTGGCCATGATCGACCGCTCCGCCGCTCTGGCGGCCCTTCCCCGGGTTGTCGAGATCATGGGCAGAGAACTGGGCTGGGACGCCGATACCGCCGCCAAGCAGAGTGCCGAAGCCAGAGAACGGCTTGAAGAGGGGATCTGACACCATGCAAACAGCGCTCTAAGAGGAATCTCAGTAGAGTAAAATATTCGAGACATTCAAAGGACCCTCAATGATCGAAACGATCGACTTGAACGACCTTTTTTCTGTACGACCTCTTCCCTTCAATCCCGAGGAGGAAGATTTCGACGTCATCATCGTCGGCGCCGGAGTGGTGGGATGTGCCCTCTTCAAAGAGTTCGCCGAGCAGGGGGCCAAAACTCTCCTCATCGAAAAAGCCAACGACATTCTCGAAGGAGCCAGCAAGGGCAACAGTGCCCTGCTGCACACCGGATTCGACGCCCCGCCGGAGAGCCTGGAACTTGCCTGCATCAAGCGAGGATACGAAGAATTTCTCCGGATCAAAGATCGCTTTAATCTCGCCTTCCTCAACACCCAGGCTCTCGTCGTCGCCTGGGACGATGAGCAGCTGGCCAAGCTCGACGCCATCCTGGCCAAAGGCCGAGGAAACGGTATCAAGGATCTCGATCTTCTCGAGCCCGATCAAATCCGCCGTCGCGAACCCCGCCTCTCTCCCCGAGCCAAAGGAGCGGTCCTGGTCCACGGCGAATCGGTCGTCGATGCCTGGAGCGCTCCGCTGGCCTATCTGCGCGTTGGCCTGGCCGCGGGAGGATCCGCCGTTTTCTCCTCTCCCGTTACCGGCGGAGAGTACGACGGTCAACTCTGGAATCTTCAGACCCCCCGGGGGACTTTCAGAGGACGGCTGATCGTCAACGCCGCCGGGCTCTACGGAGATATCGTCGATCGTATCGCCGGGTTCGAGGACTGGAGGATCATTCCCCGCAAGGGGCAGTTTCTCATCTACGACAAAAGCGCCTATGATCTGATCCGATCCATCATCCTCCCCGTCCCGACCAAAATCACCAAAGGGGTGGTCCTGACTCGGACCGCCTACGGCAACCTGCTTCTGGGACCTACCGCCGAGGACCAGGAGAGCCGCACCGACCGGAGAACCCTGCGTCAAACCCTGCGGATGCTTCAGGAGAAAGGCGAAGCGATTCTCCCGGGCCTCAACGAGCACAAGGTCGTCGCCACCTTCGCCGGACTCCGCCCCGCCAGCGACCGGCCCGAGTATCGGGTCCACCGCAATGACCGGGGCGACTGGATCACCGCCGGAGGGATCCGCTCTACGGGTCTGACCTCCGCCCTGGGGCTGGCCAAACATATCTTCGAGCTCAGCGGTCGGCCGGCCCGGCCCGTGACCTACGAAGATCCCGTCATGCCTAATATCAGCGCTTTTGCCCCCAGAGACCATGAAAACCCCGGCTACGGACGGATGGTCTGCCACTGCGAGCAAGTGACCGAGCGGGAAATCCTCCGTGCTCTGGAAGGGGAGAGCCCTGCCGGCACCTATGGAGGACTTCGGCGCCGCACCCGGGCCGTCATGGGGCGCTGCCAGGGCTTCAACTGCCTCGCCGACGTGGCGGAGCTCTGCAAGCGGGTCAAAGCCAAAAAGGAGGGGGCATTATGAAGCGAATTCCCGTCGCCGTCGTCGGAGCGGGTCCCGCGGGCCTGGCCGCGAGCACGGAGCTGGCCCGTCTGGGCCACGAAGTCCACTGCTACGAGCGTGAAAGCGTCGCCGGAGGCATGCCCCGTCACTGCGGGCACCAGGGTTTCGGGCTTCTGGACCTGCATCGGTCCCTTGATGGACCCGCCTATGCCGCCGAACTGGTGCGCCGCGCCCGCCGTGCGGGGGTCACGCTCCACACCGACCACACCTTACTCTCTCTTGACGGAAAACGGATGCGCTTTTGTAGCCCCGAGCAAGGAGCTTTCGAGATCGAAGCCGATCGGATCCTCCTGGCCCTGGGAGCCCGGGAGACCCCCCGGCCGGCCCGGCTCATCGACGGGATCCGCTCTCCCGCGATCCTCACCACCGGGGCACTCCAGCGCTTCGTCACCCTCCAGGGCCGTCGCCCCTTTCGGCGCGCGGTCGTCATCGGCAGCGATATCGTCGGTTTTTCGGCGATCATGACCTGCCGCCACGCCGGGATCGAAGCGGCAGCTCTCCTGGAAGAGGGCCCCTTCCTCCGGGTCCCTTTTCTACTGGCGCGGGGCGAAGAGATGCTCCTGGGGACCCACGTCTATGCAGGTTGCGACGCTCTGAGCATCGAAGGCGAGCGCGGACGCGTCGAGGGAGTGCGCTTTCGCTGGAAGGGAGAGGAGCGTTTCATCAAGTGCGACGGCATCATCCTCAGCGGCGAATTTACTCCCGAAAGCGCCCTACTGCGCCAAAGCCACCTATCCTGGGACTCGCGCAACGACTCCCTCCCCGTCACCCAGGGCTTCGGCATCCCCCATCCCGGGATCTACGCCGCCGGCAATCTCCTGCGGGGTGCCCTGGCCGCCTACAAATGCCATGCCGAAGGGATCGCCGCCGCCCGCAGCCTCCATACGGGGATCAATCGTCCTCCCGCCGAAGCGATCCCCATCGCAACCCCTACTCTGGAGAATCTCGACTGGATCTCCCCCTCCCTGGTCGATCCCACCCTTCCCCATCCCTACCTGACGCGTCTGCGCTTCCGCCGCCCCACGCGGGGCACCCTCCTGACGCTTCTCAACGGCCGGGAGGTGATGCGCAGCCGCATCAACGCCCGCCCCTGGCAGACCGTCACTCTCCCCTGGTTCGGGCAGGAGGTCAAAGAGGGAGATCTGCTGGAGCTACGCTTTCTCTGAAGCGAAAAGCCCCAGACTACTCCTCCCCGACAAAAAGATCCTCCTCCCCTAGATATTCGTGCCACTGGACCCGTACGCCCTGCTCGTCGCATTCGACGACGCCGTAGGCGGGTGCTTCCCGGATTGTGAGATACTCAATGGGGGCCTCGGGGAGGTAGGCCAGCTGGAAAACCGGGCTGCGGGTGCAGTGCATCGTCACGCCCCCATGGGAAGCGAAGAGATTACGGTGCAGATGGCCGAAGGCGATATGCCGCACACCCTCAAAACGCCCCAAGATCTCCCAAAACTCCCCCGCACTGCGGAAATCGGCCTTGCTATCCATCGTCCCGTAGCCGAAGGGAATCGGATGGTGGTGCATCAGCAGGTGCACTTCCCGACCTCTGAGTTGCTTCAGCTCCCCCTCCAGCCACGCCAGGCGATCCTTGCAGAGCGCACCGTAAGGAGCACCGGGCACCAGGGTATCGAGGAAGAGGAAGCTTCGATCTCCTAGATCCCGGCGATACTGCACGAATCCCTCTTCGTCCAGGTACTCTCCGAAAGCCGCGGCGAAGGCCTCCCGGTCGTCGTGGTTGCCCATTATCGGCAGCAGAGGCAGACTCAGCTCCGCGGCGATCTCGGCCAGATGACGGTAGGCTTCCGGGGATCCGTCATTGGTCAGATCCCCCGTCACGGCGATGAAATCGGCGTCGGCATGATGGATCAGCATGCTCTCCAGGGCCCGTAGGAGCCGCAGCCAGGGATCGGCTCCGTAGAGGTTGGGGCGATCGCTCCCCAGCAGGTGCAGGTCGCTCAAATGCAGATACTTCATCGCTTTAGCGTCTCTTGCGGTTGATCCACAGCGTCACGAAAGCGATGGCGGAGATCACCGCGACAATCAGGAAGCTCACGGCGTTGAGCACGGGGGTGGAACTGAACTTGATCCGGGAGAAGAGCTCGATAGGTAGGGTCGGATCGGAACCGACGAGAAAGACGGTGGTATTGAAGTTGGAGAAGCTGATAAGGAAGGTCACGGCAAAGCCGCTGATCAGCGCGGGTTTGAGAAAGGGCAGCGTCACGTAGCGGATCGCCTCCAGTCGGGTCGCCCGCAGACTCAGAGCCGCCTCCTCCAGGATCGGGTCGAATTTCTTGAGCCGTGCCGAGACGATCAGCAGCACGTAGGTCGCCCCGAAGCTGAACTGCCCCAGCACCACCAGCCAGAAGCCGGGAGAGAGGAACTCCGGATCCCACCCCGTCGCCTTTTCGATCGCTCCGGCAACGAAGCTGGAGCTCAGCAGGATCGAAATCCCCAGGATCACGCCGGGAATGATCAGAGGAGCGATAGCCAGAAAGTAGAGGAATCCCTTACCCCGGAACTTCTCCTGGACAAAGAGCAGCGCCGCCGCAGTCCCGACTGCCAGAGAGAGCGACGCCATCGCCACGCCAGTAAGCAGGCTGATCCAGATACTCTGAAGCAAATCCTCGTCGTGAAAGAGTCCGGTGCGCTCGTCGGTATTGGCGAAGAACCAATCGAGGGTAAATCCTTTCCAGGGTAGAGAGATAAAGTTGGAGTCGTTAAAGGCCAGGATCGAGATCACCAGCAGCGGCAGAACGAGAAAGAGAAAGAACAGAGCAATATAGAGCCGGTAGCCGTTTTTGTAGAGTGCCGAGTTGGGAAGCGAGCGTATCATGATCCAACCCTTTCGAGTTTCTGTCCGCTGAGTTTGAGGATCACCCAGACGATGGCCGAGGAGATCGCCAGAAGCAAAAAGCCGAAGGCCGAGCCTTCGTTCCAGTTGAAGGTGGAGAGGAACTGGTTGTAGATCTGCTCGGTAAACCAGAGCGAGCTCTTGCCTCCCAGGATGTTGGGCGCCAGATAGTCGCCGATGACCAGCATAAAGACGATGATCGAACCCGAGATGATACCGGGCATACTGTAAGGAATCACGATCCGCCGTAAAATAGTCCATTTGCTCGCCCCCAGATCGCTGGCGGCTTCGATAAGAGAATCATCCAGGCTCTCCAGGGTGGACATGATAGGGATGATCATAAAAAGCACCGACATATAGAGCAGCCCCAGGATCATGCTGAAGTCGTTGTAGAGTAGAGGCAAGGGTTTGTCGATCAAGCCGATGCTCATGAGAAAGTGGTTGATGATGCCGTGATCGCCCAGGATGATCATCCAACCGTAGATGGTGATCAGCTCCCCCACCCAGATGGGGATCAGCAGCATCATTGTCAGGAAGGCCGAATATTTTGGCGAGACCACCTTGGTGAGATAAAAGGCCACGGGAAAGGCCACGACGAAGGCCAGAAGCGTTACCCCTACGGCGTAAGCGACGGTCTTGACAAAAGTCAGCCAGTAGATCTCGTTTTGGAAAAAGTCCAGGTAGTTCTGGATCGTAAAGCCCTCTTGGCCTTCAACCTTGAAAGAGTTGATCAACAGATCGATATGCGGAATCAAAATCAGCGGCAGCAGCCAGAGCAGCACCGGGAGCATCAGCAACCAGAAGGTGGGGGAGAATCTCCGTTTCATCGCCCTACTCCTCATAGACTTTCAGATCATCCGGATGGATACCTGCTTCGACCCGGTCTCCTTCCTTGAGCCGATCGTAGCGGGCGTTTTGGGGCAAGGAGACCAGCAGCTCTTCACCTTCGGGAGTCCGGGCGGAGACTTTGGTATTGGAGCCGTCGAAGAGGATCGTCTCCACCGTCACGGGAAAGCGCTCGATATCCTGCATGCTCTCGGGGGGATCGATGACGATCGCTTCCGGGCGCATAAAGAGCAGCTTCACCTCCTGCGTCAATCCCGGCTTGCGGATCCGCCAGCCCGATGGACTGATCAGACTCTCCCCCTCCCGACGGACCTCCAGGCGATTGCTCTCGCCGACAAATCCCGCGACGAAAGAGGTTTTGGGGTTTTTGTAGAGATTTTTGGGAGTATCGATCTGCTCGAAGCGTCCCTGGTTCATCACCGCCACCTTGTCGCTCATCACCAGGGCTTCGGACTGGTCGTGGGTGATGTAGATGAAGGTGGTGCCGATCTCTTTTTGCAGGAGCTTTAGCTCCACTTTCATGTGCTCTCTGAGTTTGCGATCCAATGCGCCCAGGGGCTCGTCCAACAGCAGGATGCTGGGCTTCATCACCAGGGATCGGGCGATGGCGACGCGCTGCCTCTGGCCGCCGGAAAGCTCGGTGACCTTCTTGGACTCGAAGCCCTCGAGCCCTACCCGCCCCAGCATCTCCGTCACCCGTGAGCGAATCTCCCCCTTGTCCAGACCCATCCGCTTGAGGCCGAAGGCGACGTTTTCATAGACGTTCATCATGGGAAAGAGTGCCAAAGATTGAAAGACGATATTGACCGGCCGCTTCTCCGGAGGGATACCTTTCATCGACTCACCACGGATGACGATCTCCCCCTCGTCTTCGGGAATGAAGCCCGAGATCATCCGCAGTAGCGTCGTCTTGCCGCAGCCGCTGGGACCCAGGATCGAGAAAAAGCCCCCCTCCTCGACATAAAAGTCCACATCGTCGACGGCCGTGAACTCTCCGAATCGTTTGCTGAGTCCTCGCACTTCGAGTATCTTCTGCATCTGCTCCCCCTTTGGTATCGAAAGCCCAAAGGTTATCCAACCTCTCGGCTTGCGACACCCGGCAAAGGACCCGGGTGAAGCGCTTTTAGTCGACTTTGGCGGCCTTGATCCGCTCGAGGACCTTAGCTTCGATCGCTTCGAATCCTTCGGGTACGGGAGGATGCCACTTGATGTTGTCGATATCCTCTTTGGTAAAGGAGCGCGTGAAATTAGCTTTGACTTCGGGCTTGAGAAATTTCTCCGCCCCCTTGCTCGCCGTCCCGTAGCCCTCTTTGTTGGTGAAATAGGCGGCATTTTCGGGACGGAGCATGAAGTTGATGAACTTGTAGGCCCCTTCGACGTTTTTGCTCTTGGCGGGGATGGCGTAGGTGTCGATCCAGCCCAGTGCCCCGCTCTTGGGAGCGATATAGTCGATATCGGGGTTCTCCTTGTGAAGCTGCCAGCCGATGCCATCCCAACCGCTCTCGACCCAAACATCTCCGCTGCGCATATTGGCCTTTTGGGTGTCGGCGCTGGTCCAGTAGTTCTTGACCAGTTTTTTGCTCTCGATCAGCTTCTTCTCGACCCGAGCCATGAGCTTCTTGTAGGCTTCGATATCGTTGTAGAGAGCGAAGGGGTTCTCCCCCATTCCGAAGGCTGTGGCGATGAGCAACGGGCGCTTAAGGCGGTAAGAGATATGGCCGGCATATTTGGGATTCCACAGATCCGACCAGTCTTTGGCATCGGGAGCGAGCTTTTTGTTGACGATCATTCCCGTCGTTCCGTAGCAGAAAGGCACGGCGTAGCCCTTGCCGTCGACGGCGGAGTTTTTCTTGACCGCTGCAAGCATCGAGGGGATGATCTGGGCGGTCTTGATCTTGGAGTAGTCGATGGGCTGATAGATGGGAAACTTCTTCTGGACGAAGCTGATGCGGTCCTGACTGGGCTGGGCCAGGTCGAAGCCGCCGCCCCGGGTCGCCCGAAGTTTGGCGATCATCTCCTCGTTGTTGGAGTAGGTAATCTTGAGCTTAATGCCGGTCTCTTTCTCAAACTTGTCTACCAGGGCTTTAGGGGTGTAGCCTTTCCAGGTAATGATCCGCAGAGTCTCCTGAGCCGTCAGGGCTCCGGATCCGATCAGCAGCGCTAGGGCCGTATGCAGCAGGGATTTACGATTCATTTCTCTCTCCTTTGGAATGGTGATTGCCTTGCAATCTTTGCCAAGCTTCGTAACCGTTTGGAAACACCGTGACTAACCTGCGCCGAAATCCATTATATGCTAGGATTCTTTTGGGTAAGATGAAAAGCGATAAATGGAGGAAACCCTTGAGCTTTTATGAAAGATTTGAGAGCACACGTCTCAAGGCGGCACACCGCGGCCGTCGGGCGAGACGGCCCGAAAATACCCTGGCCGCCTTCGAAGCGGCGGTTGGGCACGGCGACTTCTGGGAGCTGGATCTGCAGCTCAGCCGGGACGGAGAATGGATCGTCATCCACG
>Ga0256833_1001534_pt1 | contig 16900 bp, 16 predicted proteins | sample 356284metaG_FD_190535 | JGI IMG/M metagenome (GOLD analysis project Ga0256833, IMG submission 190535) | Hydrothermal vent microbial communities from Mid Atlantic Ridge, Atlantic Ocean - 356-284 | ecosystem: Environmental > Aquatic > Marine > Hydrothermal vents | place: Atlantic Ocean: Mid...
GAAATGTATGATGGGCCTTTCTTGGATTGGAAACCCTTTTGAGGGCACTGACTATTCTCCAGTAGGTGGTTGAATGGTCAAAATCCTCCTCACCAACGACGACGGCATCTACTCCAACGGCCTGCGCGCGGCTGTGAAGGCCCTGAGCGAGCTCGGTGAGGTTTACGTCGTTGCTCCCCTCTTCCAGAGGAGCGCGAGCGGAAGAGCGATGACCCTTCACCGTCCCCTCAGGGCCAAGCGCCTCCAGATTCCCGGCTCAAAAGTTGCCTACGGCATAGACGGGACTCCTACGGATTGCGTGATTTTCGCCATAGCGCGCTTTGGCGACTTTGACCTGGCAGTTAGCGGGATAAACCTTGGCGAGAATCTCAGCACGGAGATAACGGTCTCTGGAACAGCCTCTGCCGCCATAGAAGCCTCCACCCATGGGATTCCAAGTATAGCTATAAGCCTCGAAGTGGAGTGGAAGAGAACGCTTGGGGAAGGTGAAGGAATAGACTTCTCCGTTGCGTCCCATTTTCTGAGGAGTATCGCCAGGGCGATTCTTGAGAAAGGCCTGCCAAAGGGTGTGGACATGCTCAACGTGAACGTGCCGGGCGATGCAACGCCTGAGACAGAAATAGCCATAACGCGCCTCGCGAGGAAGCGCTACTGCCCAACGGTTGAAGAGCGCATAGACCCCAAGGGCAACCCCTACTACTGGATCGTTGGCAGGCTCGTTCAGGACTTTGAGCCGGGTACAGATGCCTATGCGCTGAAGGTGGAGAGAAAGGTGAGCGTCACGCCGGTGAACATAGACATGACGGCGAAGGTGGATTTTGAAGAACTCAGGAAGCTTCTGAGCCTGTGAATTCACGTTCTGATATCACACTGTGTTACGCAAAATGGGGGATATAACTCAGCTTCGTTTTAAACATCTTCGTTAGACGAAAGGTTTATATGAAAGCTGGAGAATATATCCAACGGTGGCCCCCTTGAAGAAGTGGCGAACTAGGGCATTTGTAGCCTTTTTTGCGGTTTTGGTTTTGAGTAGCTTCGCGGGAGCCTACATCGAGATACACGACACATGGAACTTTGAAACACACTACATCTACAATGGAAACTGGGAAGATGCTGACATAATAAAGGTGAGGGCTTCATGAGAGGGAGATATCCAAAACGGCTCCTTTTTATCTTTTTAGCATTGGTTATTGCTGCCATACTGGTTATAGAAGTCCAATTTCCCTACCCCCAAAACAGTGAAAAAACTAACCCTTCAAATGAGCCCAACGCATCAAATACGGAATCTCATGCTTTGGATGTCCTCAATGAGATGCTCTTTCATTTCAGTTTGAGGCAAAATGAAACATGGCTCTCCTACAACGTTTCGGGCTACAAAGACGGCTTTGAGGGCCTAGTTTCCAACGGCACGACAAACTTCAAGGTTGCAGTTTTTGTCTATGAAAACCCCGGTGAGTGCATGGGATGGTTTGAAGATATTGAGGAGGACTTGAACTCTTCACTCACAATCGTGAACAGCTCCGAGGGCGAATCCTGTGTCTGGAGGCTCTTTTCTGGAAACGAGAGTTACTACCTCGAATGTAGCAAATTCTGGGGCAGAGGCGTTCTTCTCGTTGTTGGAGGAAGCAACGAGACCGCCGTTGAAAGGTTGACCTGGTGGTTCCCAACGCAGAATTGCCTCAGACCGGGGACGAAGCTTGTAGTCCAGACAAGTTCACCCAAAGAGGTGAATTCATGAGCCCTAAAGAATTCATTCCGCATATCCTTTCCATTATCTTTGCAACGGTCTGGGAGCTTGTACTGGCCCACAATAGCAGGGCCATGGGTGGGTATTACGTTGAGAAAGGCACGATTTTCTTTGGGAACTGGACTGACAAAGCCGGAAGACCCTGCGTTTCCTGGAGCAGATACTCCCCATCAGTGGAGTTCGTTCTCCTGGTCCTGCTTCCGGCACTCGTCCTCCTTATCTTATACCTCCGGTTCAGAGAGCCAGCATTGAAGAGATTGGCACTCTCAACGGGGTTACCCCTTCTGTCGGTGATTGCCGTCTATTTCAAAACCACCGGGCCGGGTGTCTTGTTTGTTCTGGTTCTCGTCTCGGCCCTGGCCGGTGGAGTATTTGGAAGGGACAGGTGGGAAAAAGTTTTGCTCAGCGTTGCGGGATTTCTGCCGGGCTTTGTAGGGGGGCATGATGATAGCGGCTGAACTCACGGCCGTATGGTGTTAGCAGGTGGTGGATGAACCATGAAGCTTCATCACTTCCTTTACCCCATCCTCTTCCCTGCATGGGAGTTCCTGCTCATGGTTTCACTTCCTTGGAGGTACTATGTTAAAGCATCCTGCCTTCAAATACGCCCATACCCAATCTGCAGCTTTCACTTTAGCCCGTCGGCAACTCTCGTCCTCCTTGCAACAGCACCGTTCCTAATCGCAATCATCCTTGGCCTCTGGAAAAAATGGAGCGAACTCGTGGCGTTTGGAGTTCCTTCCCTTGCCGTTGTTTTAATAACGATTCTTCTCTTGGACATCTTCGAAAGGTCATGGATTTCCTTTTTCGTACCTGCAACAGTCTCAGTGGTCCTGTATAGCCCTCCCTGTATAAGACTGGAGGGCCATATAAAAAGAACGGAAAGGCTGGTATGGATGGCCACGTCACTCATAGTCTCGTTTATTCTCTGTGTCATGGCCTGGGGTGGAACATCCGTCTCGGTATGAAACGTTTCACCCCTCTCCAAAAATCCTCTCGACGAACCACTTCTCGTCGAAGGGCTTTAAGTCGTCGTAGCCCTGTCCAACGCCAACGAAGAGTATCGGTGCGCCGATGGCGTGGCTTATGCTTAGAGCCGCCCCACCCCTTGCATCGGCGTCGAGCTTCGTCAATATAACCCCGTCTATCTTTACGGCATCGTTGAACTGCTTCGCCTGCTCAACGACCGCGTTTCCAGCCAAGCTGTCGCCGACGAATATCACCAGATCTGGCTTCGTAACGCGCACAATCTTCTTCATCTCGTCCATGAGGTTCCTGTTCAGCTCGTTCCTCCCGGCGGTGTCTATTAGAACCACGTCGATGTTTCTGGCCTTGGCGTGCTGTATAGCGTCGTAGGCAACCGCGGCAGGGTCAGCCCCATAGTCGTGCTTTATCACTTTGACGCCTACCCTCTTCGCGTGCTCCTCGAGCTGTTCTATCGCTCCGGCCCTGAAGGTGTCGCTTGCCGCTATCACAACGCTCAGCCCGTTCTTTTTCAAAAAGCTGGCGAGCTTGGCTATTGTTGTGGTCTTTCCGGAGCCGTTGAAGCCTACGAAGACTACCACAAAGGGCTTCTCCTCCTTTGACCGGATCAACTCAAGGAGGTCTATCTTCCTTTCCGGCGTCAGAACCTCAAGGACGGCCTCTCTAACGGCGTTTTCAACTATGGTCCTCTTGTTCGTTCCTATCTTTACCTTCTGGCCGACGAGCTTCTCCTTTATCCTCTCCTTGAGCTCATCAACGGTTTCGAGGGCGACGTCCGCCTCAAGGAGCTCTATTTCAAGATCCCAGAGGGCCTTTTCCACGTCCTTCTCGCTTATTTCAGTCTGAGAAACTTTCTCCACAAATGAGCCTAACTTCTCCTTGAGTTTTCCCAGCATCTCCACCACCCTATGGGCGAGGGGCTTAAGCCTATATAATCGTTGTGAATGCCCTCGGCGATAGCTGGTGTCATCATCTCTCAGACCCGAAGCCACTCGTCATCGGGGCCCTCACCTTCTCCTAACGTACGTCTTTCTCCCAATAACCTTCCCCCCCTTCAACCTCATGGCCTCTATTCTTTCAAAGCCCACGGTTTCCCTTTTGTATGCGATTAAATAATCAACGAATTGTCTAATTCGATACCTTGTTATCGAGTCCGCTATGTACTTGCTCTCGTACAGGAGTACGAGTCTGTTCGAATGCTTAGAGAGCCATGTGTACAACATCTCCTTTTCAACAGATGATTTCGAGATTGGATTGACTATGAGGTAGACGTCGAAGTCGCCACTTTCAAAGGGTGAACCTATAAATACCTCACCCTCCACCTGGAATGGAAGATACTCGGCGAGTACAGCCTTTCCCCTCCTAATCCATGCGTTGAGGTAAATCCGAGCGAGTCTCTTGGGGCCCCCTGTGAGCAACACCCTACCACTCTCAAGCTCAGCGATTTCCCTTAACATGGTCCCCGAGTTGGGTACCCCAAGTAGTTAAAAACTCTTTTCCTTGTTCAAAAAACCGCAAACTATATATCCAGCACCATGGGTATTATCTTGAAAGACTTTCGAGGTGTTGTTATGAAGCGGTGGATGGCTTTGTTTTTGATTGGCCTTATGGCCATTAGCGTCGTGGCCAGCGGCTGCATAGGTGGTGGAGGCGGAGGAACGACCACTACAGAGAAAAAAGGCGCAATAGCCATTGTCTACGACGTCGGCGGAAGGGGCGACCTCAGCTTCAACGACATGGCCTATCTTGGCGCCAGCAAAGCCGCAAAGGACTTCAACCTGGAACTCACCGAACTCCAGAGCAACAGTGAAGACGACTACGTAAAGAACCTTGAGACCCTCGCAAGCCAGAAGAAATACCTCCTCATAATAGCCGTCGGGTTCATGATGACCGATGCGGTAAAGCAGGTTGCCTCCGAGTATCCAGATCAGAAGTTTGCAATCATCGACGGTTTCGACAAGGACATGCCTAAAAACGTTATGATGATCCTCTTCAAGGAGAACGAGGGCTCTGCTTTGGCGGGCGCACTCGCCGGGCTCATTGCCGCAAACGACGGGAAGGACAAAGTGGGCATAGTTCTTGGAATGGAAATACCCGTCCTTTACAAGTTCGAAGCCGGTTACCGCTTCGGAGTTAAGTGGGCGGAAGACTACTACAAGCAGAAGACCGGAAAAGAGGCTAAAATAGACGTTCTTTACCAGTACACCGGAAGCTTTGGTGATGCCGCCAAGGGTAAAGCCGCCGCCCAAGCTCAGCTCCAACAGGGTGCCTGGGTTATCTACCAGGTGGCAGGTGGAACGGGCCTCGGTGTTTTCGATGCAGTTGCAGATGAGCTCAAGGCGGAAGGCAAAAAGATGGGGCCACCATTTGCCATTGGCGTTGACTCCGCCCAGGACTGGATAAAACCGGGCGTGATAATAGCCAGCATGATGAAGCGCGTTGACGTCGGTGTTTATACGGCAGTCAAGGATGCAGTAAATGGAAACTTCAAGGGTGGCGTTCTTGAACTCGGCCTCAAGGAGAAGGGCGTTGGGCTTAGCACGGTCGACGACGTCATGGCCATGTTCAACTCTCTCCCAGAGGACACTCAGAAGCAGAAGTTGAAAGACCTTGGCTTCAACAGCAAGGACGAACTCAAGCAGTACCTGGAGCAGACGAGGGGCCAGATACCGAGCTGGATATGGGATGCCGTTGACCAGCTCAAACAGAAGATTATAAGCGGCGAGATAAAGGTTCCCGCCCCAATGGACAAACAGGGCATAGAGGCTGTTAGGAAAGCCCAAACCTGGCAGGAAATGGAAAATCTCGCCAAGTGACTTCTCTTTTCTTTTCCAATTCCTGGGAGGTGCTACAATGGAGAAGCAGCCCATAATCGAGATGAAAGGGATTGTAAAAGTGTATCCCGACGGGACAAAAGCCCTGAAGGGTGTTGATCTTACCGTGTATCAAGGCGAGATTCTCGGCCTCCTCGGTGAGAATGGGGCCGGTAAAACCACCCTTATGAAGATCCTCTTTGGAATGCTCCACCCAACCTCAGGGCGCATCCTCATCAGGGGAAAGGAAGTCCAGTTTAGAAGTCCTTCAGACGCGATAACCCACGGAATAGGAATGGTCCATCAACACTTCACCCTCGTTGAGGTTTTTGATGCCCTCCACAACATCATCCTTGGAATGGAGGGTCATGGGCTCTTTTCAAGGATAGACGTGAAGAAGGCCCGGGAGAAGCTCCAAAAGCTCATGAATGACCTCAACTTCCAGGTGCCCCTTGACGTTCCAGTCGAAGACCTCCCAGTCGGCGTTCAGCAGAGGATAGAGATCCTGAAAATGCTCTTCAGGGACATCGATGTGCTCATTCTTGATGAGCCAACTGCTGTTCTCACCCCCATAGAGGTGGAAGAACTCTTCAGGGTTCTAAGGCACCTCAAGGAGGAGGGAAAAACAATAATCTTCATCAGCCACAAGCTAAACGAGGTAATAGAACTCACGGACAGAGTGACGGTCATAAGGAAGGGGGAAGTTATAGGAACCGTTGAAACAAAAACGGCCACCCCCCAGCTCCTTGCGAGAATGATGGTCGGAAGAGACGTGGTCCTCAGAATTGAGAAACCTCCAAAAGAAGCGGGAGAACCCATACTAAAGGTTGAAAACCTCTCAGTCAAGGGAGATCGTGGAGAAAAGGCTGTAAAATCACTGAGCTTCGAGGTTAGGGCCGGCGAGATATTCGGCATAGCTGGTGTGGAGGGCAACGGGCAGACTGAGCTCATAGAAGCTATAACTGGGTTGCGAAAACCGGAAAACGGAAGGGTATACCTGAACAACGTGGACATAACGGGTAAAGGGCCAAGGGAGCTTTATGGACTGGGGATGGCACATATCCCAGAGGACAGGACGCACATGGGGCTCATCCTTGAGATGACGGTCACCGAAAACGCTCTCTTAGGACTTCAATGGAAGAGAGACTTTCAGCGCTGGAGCGGCGTAATAAACTGGAGGAGAGCCAGGGGACATGCAAAGTCTTTGATAGAGGAGTTTGATATATCCGCCCCCGGGACGGAAGCCCCGGTTAAATCCCTAAGTGGTGGAAACCAGCAAAAACTCATAGTGGCAAGGGAGGTAAGCAAAGCACCGGTTCTCATAGTGGCGGCCCAGCCAACGAGGGGGGTGGATGTGGCCTCAACCGAGTATATCCGAAATTACCTCGTAAAGCTCAGAAACGAGGGAAAAGCGGTTCTGCTCGTCTCGGCCGATCTCGATGAAGTAGTCCAGCTGAGTGACAGGATGGGCATAATCTACGAGGGAGAATTCATGGGTGTTGTCAAGCCGGAGGAAGTCAGCACCGAGGAAATTGGAATGATGATGGGGGGAATACGCTATGAAGAAATCAGGAAGTGAAATCCTGGAGAGCCTGAACATCAAGGCCTTGATCGAAAGTCTCATAGCGATATTCATAGGCTTTTTAATCGGCGCGATAGTGTTAGGGGCCTTTGGCTACGACCCTCTGAGCGCGTATTACTGGCTCTTCCAGGGTGCCCTCGGAAGTACCTATGGAATAGCTTCAACCCTCAGGTACGCGACTCCAATAATGCTTACCGCCCTGACATTTGCCCTCGGAACCAGGACTGGGATATTTAACATCGGTGCAGAGGGATCCTTTTACTTCGGAGCAATAGCCGCAGTCATCTTTACGAACATCTGGGCCAATATGTGGTTTGGCCTGGCAATGGGGATGCTCCTTGGGGCACTCTGGGCACTTCCCGCTGCGGCTCTCAAAGTTTACCGCGGAGTCCACGAGGTTATATCGACCATCATGCTAAACTGGATTGGATGGTTCTTCGTTCTCTGGTTGATAGTTGGACCCTACGCAAACCCAAATGATCCGAACAAAACTATAAGGATACCCATCGAAGCGAGATTACCCAACATTGGATACGGGCTCTCGATTGCAATAATAATCGCCGTTATTGCGGCAGCACTAACCTATTTCCTACTTTGGCACACAACCCTCGGCTTCAGCATGCGCGCCAGCGGGATGAACCCCAAGGCCGCGAGATACGGTGGCATGAGTCCAAAGAAGGCCGTTATGTGGTCGTTCATACTGGGCGGTCTCCTCAGCGGGCTCGGAGGAGCGATGAAGATCATGGGAGAGGGCCCAACTTACGCCATAAGCCAGGGGGGAGCAAACATATACGGCTTTGGTTTTGATGGGATAGGTGTCTCCCTCGTGGGAAGAAACCATCCCTTGGGCATAATCCTGGCCGCACTCTTCTTTGGAATGTTGCGTGCAGGAACGGCCCTGATGCAAGCCGAAGCTCAGGTACCCCTTGAGATAATAAAAGTCATTCAGGGAATCATCGTCATAACTGTGGCAATCCCCGGGCTTTACGATTTGATTAAAAAGGTCGCTCGCAGGGGGGCTGCGTGATGGATTTGGGGGCAATAATCTCAATACTCTTCATGTCACTAATGGCCATGGTGCCGATAGTCCTTACGAGCGTCGGTGCCGCGTGGAGCGAGAGGGCAGGTGTTGTCAGCATTGGATACGAGGGAGTTCTGCTCATGAGCGCATTTTTCGGGGCGATATTCGCGGAACTGACTGGACACGCGACTATAGGGCTACTCGGAGGCATTCTCGTGGGAATCCTCCTCGGGATGCTCCACGGGGCAATAACGGTCTACCTCAAGGGAGACCACGTAATCCCGGGCATAGGCATCAACCTCCTGGCACTCGGCGTCGTGCCCTTTGGAATTCTTGCCTACTGGGGAACGGCCGGTCAGCATCAGCTTCCACTAAATGCCCAGATGTGGCATATAAGCACCCAATACGGAGAACTGAGCCCTATGGTAGGCGTTACAATAGTAATCGCAGTGGTGACGTGGTGGGTGCTCTTTAAGACCCCCCTTGGGCTCCGCGTTAGATCCGTGGGCGAGAACCCAGAGGCAGCAGATGCCCTCGGAATAAACGTCGAAAAGTACCGTTTCTGGTCAACAGTTTATGGACACGCCCTGGCAGGCCTTGGCGGTGCTTACATGAGCGTGGACTGGCTTGGCCTCGTGCACAAGACTATGTCCGGCGGTAGGGGATTTATAGCCCTCGCCAACATGGTCTTCAGCGGATGGAATCCCTTGGTTTCGCTGATAGGGGGATGGCTCTTCGGATTCTTCGATGCCCTCGCCAGCTGGCTTGCACCAAAACACATAATCCCGGGGCAGTTCATCCTTATGCTGCCGTACATAATGACGCTCATAATAGTGGCGGGAATCATAGGCAAGGCCAGACCGCCCAAGTGGGACGGAAGACCGTACAAACGCGAATGACCCCTCTCTATTTTTTGAAAACAGGAAAATTTTGAAAACAGAGGTCATTTCTTGAGGATGATCCCTATTGAAGTCCCCAGGATAATACCTACCAACAGGGAGATCACAACGTAGGTTGTAACGTCAGTTTCTTTGATGGGCACCCGCTCAACCTTGCCCCCAAGGGCGCTCACAACAGCAGCCCCGTTCTCAATGAGAACGTCGGTGTACGGTCTCCCGCTCCAGAAGACGGAAACCTCCGCCAGCGGTTTTCCGCTCTTTAGAGACAGCTCCTTCGCGGCATCCTTGAGCTGCTGGGGACTCTCCTTAGTATAGACCACAAGGGAGGTCCCCATAGCCGTTTTAACGAGGTTGTCCACGCCTATGGCGGGGACCTCCTCCTCAGGTTTTATGCTCGCCACGGGCTTTATCCCAAGCCACTCAACGGCGTACTGGTCCGGAGGCATCTGAATCACCGCGGTCCCGTTCTCGTGGATGAGGGCGCGGTAGGATCTCACAATCGAGGAAACCCTCTCCTTAAAGCTCTCATAACCGGTAAGATATAGCTGGGCCCTCTCCGGATCCTTCTCGGTGAGAGCTTCCTCAACGGATTTGGCTATGGCCAGCGCATTGGTTGGATCCGCCCAAACACCATGGGGATTGTCCTTCTCATCGTACCAGTACTCCTTAAGGTAGCGGAAACCGTTCCTTTTGTAATCCTCAGCAAAGAGAACACGGGCTGTGATAACTCCCTCCCCCTTTAATTCGAATATCTTTTTCTCGACGGGCAGATGCCCTCCAGTGGTTACTATGACGTCTGCCCTCTGAAGGAGCTCTATCTGACTTGCACTCAGCTGATACTCATGAGGATCCGCTCCAGGAGGGATAATGTACTCAACCCTTACTGAATTCCCAAAAGCGTCTGTGATTATACCTGCAAGAGGGGGAATCGTTGTGACAACAAGGGGCCCCTGAGACCCACCATTCCCGGCACTCGTGAGCGGCAGGAAGAACATGAAGGAGATAAGCAACGGCACCACTCTCTTCCACTTCATTTCGGTCACCCTAACAACGTTGGATTGAACATTTTAAAGGTTGTCGGAATGGTTATAAACATCTTTCCAGAGTGGCACCAGGGGGCGTCATGAGAAGAACGCTAACAGTCCTTTTGATCCTCTTCCTCCTAATCTTCGTTGCAAGGAGTGCAGGAGCTTATCGGGTGGACTCAAAGGTTACAGTTGAGATAAACCCAAACGCAGAACTCCTCGGGGTGGTGTACTATCTCGCCTTCGGGAAGGATGCCTTTGTCATCGACCGGGGGGACTACCTCGGAGACGTTGAAAAGCACTTTGGGGATTATCGAGATGAACAGGCCGTGAGAATGCTGGAGGAATACATTCCCAAGAGCATGAACACCCCGGAGAGGGATTACAGGTTGATGGTTGTGGAGTGGTACTTACTTCAGTGCAGCCCACCACCAGAGCTCACGGCGGAGGTTCCCATAGGAGATGGGTGGATGCGTGAGTTCCTCCCTGCCCTCCGAGACTTTGCTGAAAAGACAAAGTTCATGGACTTCTACAGGGCACACTCGAACTACTATGATGAGGACATCTCAATCTACGGACATGCACTAAAAACCCTCCCACCGGATAAGTTTATCGGTGGATACGAGAAGGTAGGAGGGATCACCTTCGAGTTCCTTCACCCATACCTCGTCGCCGTGCACGGTCACAGCTTCAACCCGGTCATTCATGGGCAGAGGATATGGGGCGCCGGGGGAATGCTTCCCCTCGTCAGGAGAACGCCCCAGAGAACCAGCTGGAGCTACAGAACGGCAAGGGACACTATGTTTGGACTCCCCCTAAACAAGGACTACGTGAACAACACGGGGCTTGACGAACTTATCTACCTCGGATTCGTCTACCACGAACTCGGCCACGATATTACGATACCAGAACTTGACTCCAACTTAGAAGATGTCCGGGCAATGGACTTCCTTCAAGGGACTATAGAGGAGAACCTTCCATATCTGGCCCGTTATGACATCCATTTCTGGAATCCCGGTTCAATGGTATACGAGAGTTTCGCGGACGGGTGGTCCGACTTTGCGCTGAGCCGCGTCAACGAAAACTACACTCAATTGTCCATGTGGATGCAACGGGGCTGGGGAGAATTCTGGATAGACGAAGTGCTGGAACTCTACGAAGAGTATTCCAACCTAACCAGAGCGACGGGCAAACCAATAAGCAGTTATGTGCCCCAGATGCTCACGGCACTACAGAGGGAGTACAGTCCCAAAAGGGCAGAAAGAGAGTTTCAAGAGAGGGTTCCGGTAACTATGCTCATGGCTTTTGACAGGGGTGCCGTTTCCGGGAAAGTATTGGTGGTATACGGTACGCAGAACCCGGATCCCTCTGGAACAGAGAAGGACAGGGAAACTGCTGAGGAGATAGTCCATATTCTTAAGAAGTTCTATTCCCAGTGGGATAAACCCGTCAACATCACAGTAAAGGCAGACGTTGAACTCAGCCAGAACGATGTAGAAGGTAACCTCGTGATAATAGGGGGACCTGTTTCAAACGTAGTGGCGAAAAAGATGCAGAAAAAGTTTCCCTTAGAGTTCATGAAGATGGGAGGAACGTGGGTTATAGAACACAACACCCGCTGGAATGTGAGCAGTTTTGTCCTGACGGAGAATTTCCAGAAACCCCTCCTAAGGAAAAAGCTGGAGAAAGTTTCCAGAGGTGCACTGCTCCTGACGGTGAGGAATCCCAACAATCCTCAGAACTTCATCGTCTGGATAGCCGGGGAGAACAGAAACCTTACCGCACTCTTCCGGAACCCGACGTACTACCTCTCAAGCTACGAGATATGGGGTGAAAAGGGAATAGAGATGGGCTTTTACGTTCAGCCGCTTGCCTCTTCCTGAGGGCCTTCTTCCTTTCCGTTGCTCTTTATGTGGGGCTTGCCTATGGCTATGGTGAAGCCCTTGAAGGAATCGTCCTTCCTGTTGAACTCTATCGCCAGTGGGAGACCGTTGTCCTCGTTGAAGACTATCCTAACGATCCTCGCCCGCGAATGATCGTTGAGGTAATCCCTCTTCAGATCCTCGTAGTTGTCTATAACGTTGTCTATGCTCTCACTGTGCAAGTCATAGATTTCCCTTGCGTAAACGCTGTGATTCTTGATCTCCTCAACCTTCTTTTCCCTGTCCAACGGGCTTCCCCCTCAGACTTTGCGCCACTCTCCTTCCCGGAACTTAAAAACCTTCCTGTACTCGGCCATTCTGAGAGCTTCCTCAAGCTTGCCCTTCGGGACATTTATCCCGTGCAGTTCTTTGAAGAGCTCGATAATCTCATCCGTAGTCAATGCATCCCTTTCCTCGAAGAGGTTGTTCACGAGGTTTATCATGTCCTCGACGAAGTTCCAGGGGAAAACTATCCAGGCCCATTCTATCTCCTCGCCGTAGTAGTCTGGCCTGAAGCGCGAGCCCTTTATGGTTAGCAGCGTTGCAACCCTTATCTCCTCGGGTTTTTGACTCTCGACATAGTTCCTGGCCAGTGTTAGGCTCTCGCCGGTGTCACTGATGTCGTCAACTATGAGAACCCTTTTTCCCTCCAAGTTGTAGTTGCTACCGTACTTGAGCCTGGCTTTCCCGTCTGGTGTGGCTGTAACTCCCCAGTGCTCGACCTTTAGGCTGACGAGGTCTTTAACACCAAGGTAGTCGCAGTACAAACGCGCGGCAACCCAACCGCCCCTTGCGAGGCCGACTATGACATCTGGCCTCCAATTCCCCTCTAAAACCTTCCAGGCTCCTTCCTTCGCCCACCTTTCTATGTCGTCCCAAGAAGCGAGATAAGCCGGAAACTTCTTCATTGGATTTCCCTTAACTGAGCGGGGGGAAGGATGTATTTAAGAGTTTTGCTTTGGAGGGGAAGCCCCATTCTTTTACAAAGAAATGATAATTTATGATTTCGCAGACATGCACATAAACAAAAAAATTATAAAAGTCAGGATCATTACATTACTGGCCAGTCTTTGCTGGCCATGTCCGGAGGTGTTGAGCATGAAAACTGTCTGGAAGACTATTCCGATAGTTATACTCTTGCTTTTTTCAGTGATTCCAGGTACAGTTATGGGCACCTCAGCGGCACAACTCAGCGGCAGTATGACAGTCAAAGTTACGGATTGGGGCAACGTGGAATACGACGTGACGCTAAGCCTCAGTTCCCCCACCAACTGGGAGGTGTACGTGGAACTCACTGACGGAGCCCAAATTAGCAGCTACTGGAGTGTGAACAAGGAAGTCCAAGGAGACGTGGTGATACTAACACCCCCAAGCTGGAACCAAGGTCCGAGTGCAACCTTTGGGATGATAGTACAGAATGGGAAAGTAAAATCCATGAAACTTGTCGCGGATGGACAGGTATTGGACGTGTGGCCTTCGGGGGCGAGCGTTTCAAACGAGACTTCAAACCAGACGAGTGGTAACGAGACTTCAGGCGGAAGCAGTAACGGGACTTCAAACAATCAGACAAGCGGTAACGAAACATCCGGTGGAGGAGGTAACGTCCCAAGTAATGAAACGAACGGGACTTCAGGAAACGTTACAGACAACACTACCACAGGAAACACCACCAGCAATCAAACGAGTGATAACGAGACTTCAGGAGGAGTTGGAAGTAATGAAACCTCAGGCAACCTGATTAAACCAGGAGCAATAAGCGTTAAAACCAGCAACTGGGGAAGCACAGAGTACGATGTGACCTTAGACTTGGGCGGAACTTACGATTGGGTTTTAAAAGTCAAACTCAAGAAGGGTTCAACCGTAACAAGCTCATGGAGCGTTAACAAAGCCGAACAGGACGGTTACGTTATATTCACCCCCGTAAGCTGGAACAAAGGACCAACCGCAAGCTTCGGATTCATAGCCACAGGAAGCGAACCCGTCGAGTACATGATCCTCGAAGTTAACGGCCAAACCTGGGACGTATGGCCTGAGAACGCCCCATTACCAACCCCAAGTAACAACACCACTCCCTCACCGTCGCCCTCTCCGCAGTGGTTTTTCATTACCAATCCAAACGATACAGGCAATCTTTATATGGCATACAAGGTGCTCGGAAACACGTCCTCCACTTTGACGGTGGAGCTCGTTCTTGCCAACAAAAACACCCACTATGTGTGGAACGGCTACTACTTCGATGTAAAGAATGTAACCTTTGAAACCAGTGGCAGAATAACATCCATAGGCTATTCCGATGGGGGAAGTCCCGAATACACAGTAAATGGAAGCAGGGTGATTCTTGACCTGACATGGAGGGGGATGTTCCCACTAAACACATCAGTCAGCATCTTGATGACGATAGAGAAAGCAGGAGAAAATCCCCTTCCCCACAACTTTGTTATAAACTACGTGAGGGGCCCCGTGCTCTACCCAACTACAGGAAAACTGCCTGGGAGCTGGAAACCCGGGAACTTCACGATAAATGACCTTATTGAAAGCCCAGCCGAATACTACAGCTCAAACGTGAAACCCCACAGCAATGGATTCATCATGTACAATCCACCGAGCAGGACACAGATTATAATAGGCCTCGCAAACATCACCTACCCGTTAAACCTCGCCAAGAGCTCCAAGATGTGGGTTCCCAACAAGTACTTTGCCATGTCCCTCGCCCTCGCGTATGAATGGTTTAAAGTAAACCCCAATTTCCTCATGGCACTTGCGGCAAAGGAGAACTGGGGAACAGCATTAACACAAGACCCCTCCTTTACGGGCATAAACGTTACATACCGCGGAGAAAAGTGGAACTGGCCAATAGTTATCAACCACCCAGACGGAGTTTTCCAAGTCGAAAAGGGCAACTTCAACCAGATAAAGAAGTATTATCCAGACATATTCCCCGAAAATGCAGATCATGAGGATTACATGCAAGTCTCGTTGGACTCCAAAGACACCGCGTGGATTACATCGCCAATAACTGCCACCCTTAGCCTCACCATGGAGAGAGAACTTCTCTATGCTGCTTTGGGTGAGAAATACAACGAATTCCTGCGGAATGCCAAGGATCCGTGGGCCGAAACTGAGATAATAGACTTTGGATACAACAGGGGGATGGGTTCCCTTGCTGCCCTCAAGATATTCTCGGACAACTGGGAAAAGGCCATAAACGCCCCCGTACTCTGGGAAGCCTTTGGAATGTCAGGATTCGGAGGTCACGTTCCCACAGTAATCAACGTGACTGCCACGATGGACGCGGAAACCAGAGACATCTACGACGCCAACCTGACATGGCAAGACATCGAATACTTTTTCGGGGTTATAAGGCAGAAGTTCTTTAGGCAGGGTGCGATAAGCGACTCCGAGTGGAAGGAGATGATGAACGACGTTCACAGGGCCTACGACCTTCTCTCACAGCACTGGGGAGGGAATCATGTTTCCTACCGCTACGATTTCTTAACTATCCTGCGGGTGGCAATGAGTCACTGGCCGCACCCCCTAATACCAAGACCGACAGGGAATGATTGGTACTACAATGCCAGGAACTACAAGCCGTAAAGTTCTTTGATTTTATTATTTTTTGAAAATGGTAGAAAAGGATCAAAATTTAACCCTTTTCCAGACTGTTCCCTGCGGGGTGTCTTCAAGCTGAATACCAATCTCCCTGAGCTCGGCCCTTATCTTGTCCGCCAGAGCGAAGTTCCTCTCCTTCCTGAGCTGGGCGCGGACCTCGATGAGAAGGTTGATTAGCACCTCCTCCTTGCCTGCCTTCTGTTCTTTGAAGTAGTCCTCAAAGAGACCGAAAACCTCGCTCACAGCCTTGAAGAACTCCATCGCCTTGCGGAGGATGCTTTCCTTCGGCTTCTCAACCTTTGTCAGATACCTGTTGACTGCGTTGCTTGCCTCGAAGACCGCTTTCATAGCTTCGGCGGTGTTGAAGTCGTCGTCCATGGCCTCGTAGAACTTCCTCCGTGCCTCCCGGATGGCCTCGTAAGCCTCGAACTCTTCTTTGCCCCACTTAAAGGAAATCTCCGCCCTCTCCATAGCCACACGAATGTTCTCAAGGGTGTTATACAGACGCTCAAGGTTGTTCTTGGCGTGTTCCATGCCCTCCTCGGTGTAGTCGAGCGGCGAGCGGTAGTGCCTCTGGAGGACGAAGAGCCTGATAACCTCCGGGTCGTAGCGCTCCAGCATTTCTCTGATAGTCACGAAGTTGCCGAGGCTCTTGCTCATCTTCTCCCCGTTCACCATCAGGAAGCCGGTATGGAGCCAGTATTTGACCCACTGCTGGCCGGTGCATGCCTCGGTTTGGGCTATCTCGTTCTCATGGTGCGGGAAGATGAGGTCGTTGCCGCCGCCGTGGATGTCGAAGCTCTCCCCGAGGTACTTGGTGCTCATCGTGGAGCACTCTATGTGCCAGCCGGGCCTTCCCTCGCCCCATGGGCTTTCCCATTTGGGCTCCCCGGGCTTGGCCTTCTTCCAGAGGGCAAAGTCTTCAGGGTTCCTCTTGCCCTCACCGGGCTCAACACGAGCGCCCTTCCTGAGCTCTTCAAGCTTTATTCCGCTGAGCTTTCCATAATCCCTGAACCGCTGAACCTCAAAGTAAACGCCGTCAGAGCCTTCGTAGGCGTAGCCCTTCTCCTCCAGCTTTTTCACGAAGTCTATGATATCCTCGATGTGCTCGGTAACGCGCGGGTAAATATCGGCTGGCTTGACCTTGAGGGCCTTCATGTCCTCAAGGAAGTATCTCAAAAAGCGCTCGGCGAGCTCCTTTGGATCCTCACCAGTTTCATTGGCTCTCCGGATTATCTTGTCATCTATATCGGTAAAGTTCATGACCATTAGAACCGTGTAGCCTTTATGCTCCAGGT